>Ga0209166_10002306_pt1 | contig 14729 bp, 20 predicted proteins | sample Coa_R1_3_FD_187151 | JGI IMG/M metagenome (GOLD analysis project Ga0209166, IMG submission 187151) | Surface soil microbial communities from Centralia Pennsylvania, which are recovering from an underground coalmine fire - Coalmine... | ecosystem: Environmental > Terrestrial > Soil >... | reverse complement strand
GGCAACCGAATTACGCCATCGAATGCGATGTGCATGGCGTGATGCGGATGGTTCCGGACCTTCCGGGAGAATTGCTGACGGCTGTGCCGCCAAGACCAATCCGCGATGCCGATTTAGTCGTGCTGCAGCCGGGTGAAACCTACGCGATCAAAAGTCTCGCCGATCCATGGTTCTCGCTGAACTTTCGCCGGCACGGCGTGTATACGTTGAGCCTGCATTTTTCATTGGCATCCGCGCATTACGCGTTGCCGAAGAATAGCCATTATTTAGCCGCGCTCAAGGAAAGCAGCGCGATCGCGGTGGACTCAAACGAGCTGAAGCTGACCATCAATTGAATTGCGCAGCCGGTGCCGTGCACTAACTATGCGGCACAGGACCATTCTCTGGACGCGACGTCACGGAATGTCCATTCTCGGCCGCATCGTGCGCTGCTCCACTCTCGCGCCAGGCTTGAATCTGGTGCCAGGAGCGTTTGCGCAAACGCGGCAAAGGCTGTGGCTTGGGCGCTTCGGGAAAATCCACCGGCGCGATGCCGGCGGTCCCGAGCAGCGAGTTCAGCAACGCGCGATTTTCGGCACGCAGACGGGCCACTTCGCTCTCCAGCAGTAGGACATACCTCGGCCGAAGCCAGGCTTTGACAAGTTCAAACATGGTGGACGGAAACCTAGGGATCGTTCCTAACGTGTAGCGAAACGCGCTCGCACAACCTGGACGGCGACGAGCGCGAGGTTGACGGCGAACAAGACGAAACCAGCGACGTAACTAAGGATGCCGAAAACAAGAGGAAGAATGCGCCAGCGAAGGATCTCCCCAGCCTCGGGGCCGCTGAACGCATGCGCCGACGCCAGAAATGCGACGCTTAGCGACAGAGCGACAAAAACCGACGACACAAAATGCAGCAAGCTCAGCGGGCCATTCCATCGCGCCTGAAAGATCCTGACCGCAGCATAGTACAGAACGGCAAAATTGAGGCTCGTCAAGGCGCAGAACAAAGGCACTAGCATCGGACCCAAGACGAAATATACGGAATGCACGTAGACATCGAGCGGCGCGCTCGAGGTCAGACGGGCCAACCCGACAAATACCGAATAAACGACCGTGAGCCCAGCGAAAAGTTTTGCCGGAAGCATCAGAAAGCGTGGCACCTGCTATGCCAGTATGCTACCCCCGCTGTTCCTCCTCTGACAATCATCATCCAGGTCATCGCCGGCGCCGGGGGAGCGGCTTGGGACGAGCCTGTTTGCGCGCTTCAGCGGCGAGGCGCTGCGAGTGAATGGCGACGGACGTCGGATCCGTGGCGCTGATCTGGCGCGCGATTTGTTCGCCGAGCGGCATGCCGGTGACGAAACGCGGCGCGCCGGGGGACGGGCTGCCTTCGCGCCTCAGGCCAAGAAAGCCCGCCCCTGCATTGGAACCACCAAAAGGTGGCGACTCCTGAGTCGCCCCGGGCCTATAACCTCCGGCCCCAACACCGGCGAACCTAGCGCCGGAGACCAATCCATAGCGCGCGGAATCCGCAGGATCATCGCCATCCATTTTGCGGATGTCTTCCTGGCGCGCGTTGTCGCGCACGAGCGTCGGGATGCACTCGATGAGCTTGGCGCAATTTTCCGTGACGAGCCACGCGTTCGATTCAAGCAACTGGTACATGAACTGCCAGCCGCCGACGCGATCGTCATCCGCGGGCGCGGGCCGTGGGAAGCCGTTGGCGATGAGCACGTCGCCGAGCTGCTCGGCGATGGAAGATTCCGCGGTGCGGTGCGCGAAAGCGTCCGGCGAGAGGAAAATCTCGCTGATGTTTTCGCGGCCGGTGCGTTCGGCGATGCCCTGCGCGAGCATGCGCGGCGAGAGGCCGTTCTGCACGAATTCGCGGTAGGTGACAATCCGGCAAGGATGGTCATCCCGAGAGAGCGGAGCGACCGAGGGATCTCTCTGCGCAACGGATGAAGAGAGATTTCTCGCTTCGCTCGAAATGATGGATCGCGGCGCGCTGGGCACGGCGCAGTGCCAGTAGACGGCGCTGTTGTGCTGAAAGCCCCAATCAATCGAAATCCAGCGCGGCCACCAGGGCTCGAGGCGAATTTCCTCGGGACGCGCGGTGTGGCGGCCGTAATCGAAAATGTCGAAATATTGTCCAGCGAAAACGTTCCAGTCGCCATCGAGGAACGCGCGGCGCAGATGTTCCGGCAGCGTAGCGAGCGTTTTTCGATAGTCCGCGTCGTTGGCGTAAATCGGGTTGTCGCTGAGCCAGGCGCGGATGAATGCGTAATCGTGCGGGTTATAAAGCTCGGCTTGCTCGAAGCCCGCCGGCGGCTTGTGATCCACCCACAGCGCTTTCACCCAGGCGTGGCCGATGTTGCCGGGATTGGTAGCGCCAGCCATGCAGGGAACGACGGGCTGCTTGCGGCCGTCGGCGCCCTTGAAAAATTTGATCGGACAGCGGTTGCGGCTGCTGAGAAATTGCCACTGCTTGAGCGTGAAGTGCGTCAGCTCGTCGATGCCGATGAACAGGAACTCGGCGCCCTGGTAGCGGTAGACGTCGTTTTCGTTGCGGCAGTAGCCGAACCGCGTGGTCGAGCCGTTTTTCCAGGTGACGACGTGCTTGGTGTCGTTGAACTTCTTATATTCCGACCTGGGGACGTCGCGGCGAAATTGTGCGAGGAGCGACGACTCCAGTTCCGGGTAGGTGCGGCGAAGCAGCAGCGTATCGCAGCCAGGCACTTGGTTGGCTTTGCGGATCGCCTCCCAAAGCAGTGCCTTGGTTTTGCCCGGGCCGGCGGCACCACCGAAGAGCCGATATTTTGCTCTCGCTTGGCGAAACTGCTCTTGTCGATCAAAGGGTTTGTAATACTTGCGCCACCACTCTGGATCAAATCGCCTTGCTTTGGGCTGGCGCCGCAGTCTCTGCATCAGCTCCAGGCTGGGACGACAGCTCTGGGTTCCGGAAGAGCCGGAGCCGGAACCGGGGGCGATGTTGGTTGATGACACGTTGGAGCGCGGTTTTCTGTCGTTGCAGCCGCGGTCTTAAGACCACCGGCCTCTTGCATGCAATATGGGGACGCTTACACCGCGCGCCCGAGCCCGTTCTCGGAAGAGCGCGGCTACAGCGGCGAGTTCAGCGGTAAATCTTCGAGAAGCGGCTGCCGACGATCCAGGCAGCCACCGAACTGAGCATGCCGGTTTTCACGCCGAAGCCGAGCGTGTGCCAGGAAGCCAGGAAAGCCCACACAAACCCGCCGACGCCGAGAACCTTGAGCACATAGTCGAGATGGACAGCGTTGGTCAGTTTTTCGAGAAACGACTGCTGTGGAATTGGTACGAGGCTCATTGTTTTGCTCCTTCCGGCGCGCGCCGGCCTGCTTCGCTATCAGAGTCCGTTACAAATTCGGGAGCTTCTTCGCCAGCCGCCGAGGGACTCTTGCCATAAGACATTTCAAGGAGCCGCTCGACCATGCGCTGCGCGATTTTCTCGTCGCCGGACTTCACCAGCCGCGCGCAGGCCAGGTACAAATCCACGTGTGCGTGCATGGCGTCCACAAATCCCGGTCCATCGGAGGGAAGCGGCGCAATCCCCGGCGGAATGTCCACCGGAGACTTCTCCGCCGCGGCACCGCGCTTCTGGCCGGACTTCCCTTTCTTGCCTCGCGGCTTGTGCCCTTCACCTTCCGCGGACGGAGCCACCTCAGCGTATTCAACGCGCTCCGTTCCGGCCGCAGTGGAGGACACGGCGGCCGCATTGGGAGATTCGCGTGCATCGAGAGAGGCAGCCCCGTCCGGGACGCGGTCCGGGCGAACCGCGTGGGAAGGTGAAACCAGTGCGTGGCCGTTGGCACGGCCCGCTGTGCTGGCGTGGCCGTTGCTTTTGCGTTGTAAGTGCTGCATCACGGAGAAACTCCTGAGTCGGTCTTCGCGACGAAAATTTCGATACTTTCCGAAGAGGCGGCGTCGATGTCTTCGGCGTTCGCTTGTGGCGGATTTCCACTGAACGGTAATGCCTGTTCAGCGACCGAAAAATATCCGCGTGCCCAGGCGATTACGCGATCGCGAGGAATCTCAGCGTAATCGCACACCAGGCGCAGCTCCGGGCTGTCCGTGCAGAGAAACGCGCGCGCCAGCGTGCGCTCGACAGGCTCGGAGCCGTCCGCTTCGCGCGGCAAGTGCGCGTCGAAGTAGGCCTGCTCGAGCACCGCGCGCCAGATTCTGCGCTCCGGCGTGAGCACGGGGAGGTGCGCGAACAGCTTGGCGTTGGAGCGCATGCGGGCTCGCGTGGCAAATAGGCGCGCCCGAATGCTGTAGCTCACCCCTTTAGGGGTGAGGCGTTTCTTCGGTTGCCGCGCGCTGCCACCGAATCGAAAAACCCGCAGGCCGGAAGGCCTGAGCTACAGCTCCGTTCGCGAATGCTTGGCTTTAGACGAGCAATTTGGCGGTGAGGCCGCTGCCGCCAGTGGCGGAAGAAAACTTGATGCGCAGAAATTTGGCTTGCACCCCGGTTACGGTGCGCGCTTCGCCGGCGGTGTTGGTGGTGGTGTCGAGCGTCTGATACTCGGAGTCCACGTCGGCCATGGCGGCCTGCAGGACGATACTGACGGCGGTAGGCGCGGTGCCGAAGATCGTTTGCCAGCGCACGGCGGTGCCCGTGTCCGGCTGCCCAGCGTAACTCGGGATCGCGAACTGGCTGCCGGCCTGCGCGCTGCCGGGAAAAGCTTCGTTGTTGAAGCTGAAGCCCACGTCACCGGGCATCAGCGAAAAAGGCGGAGTCGTGTTTTGATACGCGGGCATGGATGCTCCTTTGTGACCGGGCGGTGTGCGAGATGCAGGGCGCCGGGACGTTCGTGACTCATTCGTGCAGACGCACTTCGGCCAGCGAGGATCGAAAATGCTTCGCCAAGGCCGGGGTGAAATTCTGCGCGTCGAGATTTCAGGTGTCGAAATTTGCGGAGACTGCGGCGACCACTTTGTAGCTCGCCCCTTCAGGGGTGCGGATCTTCTTCGGTTGCAGGATTGTGCTACAGGATTGTGCGAACTGATCGAAAAACCCTGCGGCCTGAAGGCCTGAGCTACGGGGGCACTTTCACGAAGAAGGCGCCCTAAAATAGAAACGCCCCGGTTTTTTACCGGGGCGCACTTTTCTACAGGGGAGAGTATACCAGATTTCCAAGTTCTGTCAAGAAAAATTTTTGCGCATTGAAAAATATTTTGTAGGGCGCTTTCTTTTCAATCGTTTGCGCAGCTACTTTTTTTGCACTCCGCCGCTACCAAAAACTGACCATGAGGCGTCCAATTTTGAGAAAATGACTCGTTTTACGGCCATTTTGTGCACGCAAGCGATTGATACCGCTGCACTTGCTGCAGCTGAAAAATATTTTTCGCGAACCTCGGAAACGTCCATGACCAACTTAGCCATTTTTCGCAAATTCCTCGTGGCAGGAAGCGCCGTGACGATCGCCATGTTGCTTCCCTTCGCTGTCGCCGTAAACGCGCAGTCTTCGTCTTCAGGATCGTCTACGCCGCAGCGGCCGCCGACTTCCGCCGAACTTAGCCGCAACGAAACGCCCGGTAAGGCTGTCGCGCGCCAATTCGGCTATCAGGAGTACGAAGTGCGCTCGGCTGCCGAAGCGATGCCTGCCGAGAAATGGGATTACCGCCCGGCGCAGGGGCTCTTCAAAAACGAAGCGCCGGACTTAGGCCCGGCAGAAGTGCGCACGTTTGCCGAGCAGGTAAAGCACGTAGCGTGCAGCAACTTCGCCTTCGCGGCGGAACTCGACGGAACGAAGCCGCCTGGGCGGTGCTATCTGGGCGGTCCCAGCCCGGCAAAAACGCCCACCGAACTGCTCGTCTATCTGCGCGACTCGTTCGCGGCGCTGAAGAAATCGCTCGCGGCCATCACCGCGAAGAACATGTACGACCCGATGGACGGGCCGTACGCAACGCCGAACACGCGCCTTGGCCTCGCCGAAGTGTGCATCTGGCACGCCGCCGATCATTATGGCCAAATGACGCTTTACCTGCGGCTTAACGGCATCGTGCCGCCGACCAGCCGGCCGAATCCGCCGCCCCTGAAAGATTCCTACGGGCGCTGACGTACTTACGCTAAGCGTAATCCTCGTCACTCGACGTACGAACAGGAGACCCCCGGTGTCCCAATCTCTCGAAGTGACCGCTCGCTGGGCCGCCGCGCAGCGCGCCCGCGAATCGCAGCGCCCGGACCGGTTATTCGATGATCCCCTCGCCACGGCTCTGGCTGGCCCGGAAGGCGCGGAGATGCTGCGCCTCTCGGAGCTTAACAACCCGCGCAGCAAACAGACCGCCGAGTACATGGTGGTGCGCACGCGGTTTCTGGACGATTTTTTGCTGCGCACGGTGAATGCGCCGGATTCGCCGCGCAAGCAGGTCGTGATGCTCGCCGCGGGCATGGATACTCGCGCGTTTCGTTTGCCGCTGCCGCCGGATACGGTCTTTTATGAGCTGGACCAGCCGGCGGTACTGGCACTGAAACAGGAGCTTCTTCAACGCATTGAAGCGCCCGCGCCGGTTCGCCGAATTCCCGTCGCAGTTGACCTGCTCAGCGACTGGATAGCGGCTCTCGAAACAGCGGGATTTCAACGGGCGCGGCCTGCAGTGTGGTTTCTGGAAGGGCTCCTCTTCTATTTGAAGGAGCCGGAGGTGCGCCGCTTGCTGGATGGTATTTCGCAATGCGCCGCCCGTCACAGCGCTCTGGCCGCGGACATGATCAGCGCCTCGTTTCTGACCAGCCCCTGGACGCAGGCGGCGCTGCAATCCATGAAAGAGCGCGGAATGGGTTGGTATTGGGGTACGGACGATCCGGAACAGTTCTTCGGCGCGTTCGGCTGGGAGGCTGCGGCGGTACAGCCCGGCGAAGAATCCGCCAATTTCGGGCGCTGGAGCGAGCCGGTCTTTCCGCGGGCGCAGCGCGAGTTGCCGCGCAGCTTCTTCGTCACTGGGGAGAAGGTCTAGGCAAGCGTCGGCCCCGGGACGTCCGCCGGCGCGTATTTTTTCCAGATTTCCACAGGAAACTGAAACGCAATCCGCTTGTCATCCATCTATCGTTTAGTTTATCCTCCAGTTATTTTAAGTGCTGGAAGAGGGCATCCTCCCCCGCCCGGGATGCGTCTTCGAGGAGGCGTCCATGATTATCGGAGATCGCTTGCGCATCCTGCGCGAACAGCGGCACATGTCGCAAGGTGACATTGAGAAGCGCACCGGGCTGCTACGTTGTTACCTGTCGCGCGTCGAGAATGGCCACACCGTACCGGCGATCGAGACGCTCGAAAAGCTGGCCCACGCGCTGGAGTTGCCGCTCTACCAGTTGCTCTATGACGGCGACCAGCCACCGCGCTCGGAAGTGCCCGCCGCGTGGAAGGAACGCCGCAGTGCCGGCTGGGGCAGCTCCGGGAGAGATTACCGGTACATGCGCAAGCTGCAGAGCCTGCTCGGAAAAATGCAGGACGCGGACCGCCAGCTCATCATGTTCACGCTGCAGCAGATGGTGCGCCGGCAGAAGCCGCACGCCAAGGCAGCGTCCGCGCCAGTTGCAACCGCGCCGTCAGCCGCCGCTGCGGCCGCGGGCAGCGCCGGTTAGTTCCCGTCCCGCACTCCGCAAAAAACACGCCAAGCGGAAACTCTTGACACTTCCGTGTTTGTACGATATTGTACAAATTCATGAATTTGTACGATTATGTGCAAATTCTATGATTTGTACATTTATGTACAAATTTTATTATTTGTACGTTTTTGTACAAATCAAGACGGAGCTTCAAATGGCCACGGAAATTCACGCGGTATTGATCGCCGACGTCATGGCTTCGCGCTCCCGCAAGGATATGCGCGCCTTGCTGGGCAAACGGCTGGCCGCCGTTTCGCAAAAGCATTTGGCGCAAAAACTCATTCGCCTGCCCTATGCGGTCACCGCCGGAGACGAATTTCAGACTTTGACCGCAAACCTGACCGCGCTTCCCGCGCTGATTCTGGACTTGCGCGTTGCCTTGCGGCCGTTAACCCTTCGCGTGGGTGTGGGCTTCGGCAGCGTGGCCGACCGCATCCAGCCTCCGGTAAACCGCTTGACCGGGGAGCCCTTCCAGTTCGCGCGCTGGGCCCTGGAAAACGTCAAAGCCAGCGGCCTTTTCAAGTTTGAGGTCTTGACGGCCTTCGCTTCGCACCATGAGGACTTCAACCAGACGATCAATCTGCTGTACGGCCTGCACGATACCCTGCTCGCCGGCGTGACCGAGAAACAGTGGGAAGCCATCCGCCAATTCCAGATCACGCCCGCGCTGGAGCAAACCGCCAACCGGCTCAAGCTGGACGTATCCACGGTGTCCCGCAATCTGAAACGGGGTTATTATTGGCAGCTTTCCGAAACCGTGAAAGTAGCCGGGACGCTTATCGCGCGGACTTTCGGCTAGTTGCACAAAAATGTACAAATCCTGAGATTTGCACGAATCGGTACAAATGATCTTACGGGCGTTTTTGTCAATTTACCTGGGCCACCTGGCGGGGGATTTCCTCTTACAGACGCATGGGCTCGTGGCGCGCAAAGAGCGCGGAGAGCCCATCGCCTATATTCTGCACGGGCTGGCTCACTATCTCTGCGCCGTCCTGATTCTCGGCTTTTTTGTTCCCGGCTCGCTCGCATCTCTGCGCGCGCATCTGGTGATTCTCGCGCTCGCGCTGGTTCATTTGCTCATCGACTTTGCCAAAGTGCAGTTCGCCGCGAGGGGTCTTTTCCGCGTGGGCGCCGGCCCATTCCTCGCCGACCAGTTCGCGCATTTCCTGACCGTGCTGTTCGCCGTCTGGCTGCTTCTCCCGGACGCATCCTTTTCTGACGTCTTTGCGCCCGTACACAACGCTCGTGGCCTGGGGAGCGCATACCTCGCTGTCCCCGTAATCTATCTGCTCGTCATTTTCGCGGGTGGCTACCTGATTCGTGCCGTGATGCGCCCCATGGCGGAGAGCGTCAAGACCGAGCAATCGGACGAACAGTTGCAAAATGCCGGTCTGTACATCGGATGGCTCGAGCGTTTCCTGATTCTCACCGCGCTGCTGCTGCAGTCTCCCTCCGTCGTGGGCCTGGTATTGGCGATCAAGGCGATCGCGCGCTACCCGGAATTCAAATCCGTCCGCTTTGCCGAATACGTGGTCATCGGCACGCTGTTGAGCGTGTCGGTAGCCATTCTGGGTGCGCTGGTTCTGGCGTGGGTACTGCACGGCTCCGCGCGGCTTTTGGGTTAGCGCGGAGCCTACGCGGGGTCTGGCCGGCGCACGCCGCGGCAGTTTTCTGTTTCTTAGAACGCGAACACGCGCTTCTTCGGTCGTCAGCGTTTCGCGCGCCGCTTTGCTAGACTCGATGTATGAATCCGAACGGCGCGATTCCCCGCCTCGCGAATATTCGTTTGCACCCGATTAAGGCCCTGGACCCCATCTACGTGAAAGAAGCGCGCATTGGGCCAAACGGCGGCCTGGAGCTCGACCGCGCCTGGGCGCTGTACTCCGCCGATGGCCGCTGGGTGAATGGCAAACGCACGCCAGCGATGCACTTGATCCGCGCGGCCTACGCGCCGGATCTCTCTTCAGTCACGCTTTCGATTCCTGACGATCGCCGGAAGATTCCCGTCATGACTTTCGCCTTCCCCGGCGATACGGAAGGCGCGGCGCTGTGGTTCAGCACGTATTTCGAGCAGGTGATTGTCGTGCACCATGCGCGCGAAGGCTTTCCCGATGACGGCCTGGCGCCCGGGCCGACGATTGTCTCGACGCCGTCGCTCGCGGAAGTGTGCAACTGGTTTCCCGGTTTGACGCTCGACGAAGCCCGGCGGCGGTTCCGCACGACGCTTGAAATTGACGGTGCGGCGTCCTCGCAAGAGTGGCTGGCAGCCTCCGCGGCCGCTGCTTCTGGCGAACCGGCGCCTGCAGCGTCGCGTGCCAGCGTGGGACTTGGCGGGGCTGCTGCGCTCGACGCCGCGGATGCGCACGGCTTGCTTGCGTTCTGGGAAGATCGCCTCTTCGCCGCGAGCGACGCGAATGTGGTGCGCTTCAGGATTGGCGATGTGGCTTTCGAAGGCAGCAATCCTTGCGCGCGCTGCCCGGTTCCTTCGCGCGATTCGTTCACCGGCGCAACCGACGCCACGTTTCAGAAGCGCTTCAGCGAACAGCGCCATGCCAAGCTGCCGTCGTGGTCGCCTGCCGAGCGCTTCGACCACTTCTATAAGCTCGCCACCAATACGCGCGTGCCGTCCACCGAGCACGGCAAACTCCTCCGCGTCGGCGACGCGCTGGAGGTATGACCCCAAGTCTGGCCTCACGCGGCGTTCCCTTTACTCTGGCTTCGCATGACCTCTAGTATGTAATTCTTGTCCCAAACTCCAATTAGGTACATTGTGTCTTTGAGCCTCTTAAGATCTGTGGGCGCGCGCCCATTGTCGAGCCACTCCTTAGCGAAGTTACAGGTTACGTTTGCGGCTAGGTCAGCGGCCTGCAACGGAGGATGCTGCTTGTCGTCAAGGGGGATAAAGCCCGCCATTTGTTTGGCAGTTCGAGGGTTCTTCTTTTTGAATTCGTGATAGAGCGCTTGGTACCGCGGAAATCTTTGATCGTCGTCGTGAACAAAGGCAACCATGTGCTTTCCCTTGTCCCGATTCACGGCCTTAATGGTTTCAAAGAATCCGCTGCTCAGCGCAAGTGAATATGGGTCTTGCGGAATCCGTCCAAGAGTGTCAGTTAAAGCGACCGCTTGACGATAGTCTTGCATCGGGATAACTACCCCCAAGCTCATGAGGTTCGCCTGCTTAATTATTCCCTCAAGGTCATCAAAGACACGCTTCGCCGCTTCTCTTCCGAATGGCGGCGGATACTTGGTTTTAGAGCTAAACTTTTGGAACTCCCCTCGAAGACCATAATATTCGGAAGCTTTAAAATACTTCATGCCCTCAGCTGCGAGTCGCTTAATCCACTTGGTTCTTAGGAATCCCCAGCGATCTCTATCGCCAATGAAAATCCCCGACACTACGACCTGTTCGCCGTGACGGTCTCTGCTGTCGTCTATGAAGGCGTCATATACCATTGCCAGTTGGCCCCCTCCATTTGGGAAGACGAGGTCGACGAAGTGCTCCGTCGACACTACATATTCGCTGTTTGTTCGCCCTTTATCAAGCGACGTCTTCCCGTTATGGCGGCGCCCATCCATAATTCTACGATGCGTTCCTGAAATATTTCCTCGGCGGGAACATGCGCCGCTCCAGCAACTCCTTTCCGCAGCGGCGGCGAATCTCTTCCGTCCAGTTCACCCAACTGTGCTCGCTCAATCCCAAATAGTGCCGCGTGTTTTCGTACGGCGCGAGCCCCAGGTAGTACAGCCGAAACAGCACCATGCGCGACGCGCGATCCGGCCCGTCCAGCGCCGCCTGGCCCGCCAGCGTGAAATCCGCCACCCATTCGGTGAGCCGCGGACGAATGTCCGGCCGCCACAAAAACTTGGTCATGTCTTTCGCGTTCAGCGCGGAGAGGCCGCGCTTCGCTTCGAGCACCTCGCGCGCGCTGCGATAGACGTCCCAGCAAACATCAAACGCCAGCTCCGGCTTTACGCCCATGGCTTCTCCTCGTGCGCTGCCCCGTTCGCTCTGCACGCCGCGGTGGCCGCCGCGGTCGCGGCACGCACACGCGCATCACCGGCTGTACCGCGTACTCCCACAGCGGCCCGAGCCCTTCCCCGCGCGTCACACGATTTACTGCGCGGCAGCGCTTCACCACCGCCAGCGCGCCCCGCAAGCGCTTCCGCAGGTGCCGCAACTGCGCGGAGATGCTTGCCGGCGGGTACTGCGTCAGCTTGGCCAGTTCGTCGAGCGTCAACCACGTGGCGCACTGCCCGGCGCTCAACATCACGTCGCGAATCACTTCGCCCTGCGTTCGCGGTGGCGCCAGCGTCAGCACCGCCGGTTCGTCCTTCTTTCGCTTCCAACTCATTTCCCTCGCCTCCTTCCCTGCCCTTCGCCGTCATTCAGCTTGCGCGCCGTCCTCCGCTGCTTCGCCCTCTCCGGGCTCGATTTCCTCGTCGTCTGTCCACGCTGTGCGGTCGGGATCTTCGTAATCCCCCGCGCAGTTGCTGCAAGCGCGCAAGGAGTAACTCGAACGAGCGGATTCGCTGCCAATTCCCCGCGCCGGACGCCTGCTGGGCCCTGCTTTCCCCGCCGATGGCACATAAACGTTTTCCACAGATTTCCACAGTTTAGTAATGTTTAGTACTATTGACGGTGATTACTGAATTTTTATTATGTGCAGTGCGGTATTGACGGAGGTGAATGTGACCAATCACTCCACGGAACCGCCTTGGGACTTCCTTCTCTCGGCATCCAAAAACTCCTTGCAGAGCTTCGAGCTGTCGCGTCTCTCCAACGCCGCGAATCTTCGCAAGGAGATCAGCGCTTTGATGGACCAGTGGCTGGCTGATCAGGCCAGCGCCGCCGTGGCCCGGCTGCTTCTGCAGGAACGCGAGCGCACCGGCCACGCCTCTGACGCCTTCGCGCGTGCCAAAGCGCACGACGCCGGCACGCAAAGTGCGTCCGATAATGTTTTCGCGGATCGAACCGCTTCTCAGTCCGGAAATGGCAGCCGTCCTTGACGTTTTTGGAATCTCGCGTAGCCGGCTTGCGGCTCGCGCATGCGAATTGATGCCGATGAGGAACATCCCCTCATGGCTCAAACGTGTGCGCCACGCCACCGGAACAAACCGCCCGCGCCTCGCCGCCGGATTTGTCGGCGCGAACCCTTCCCCGAACCGCGCCTCACGAATGTCGATTTGCGTCTCTCGAATGTTGATTTGCGTCTCTCGAATCTCGTCGCCGCGCATCGCAGCCTCCCGCGGCCACCGTCGCCAGCCGGATTACGTCTGCGCATCGTTATAGGAGTTATGGGCCGCGAAATTTAAGGTTTAAAAGAAATTTCAGGCAGGAAGGGCCGAAGTGCGAGCAGTCCAGACACACACGCAGAAAAATTAGAAATGGAACGAACGGAAATCAGGCGGCCTAGTGAGCAGCAGCGGGAGCCGGCGGGGCTTTCTCTAGCATTTGTTCTTTGCGATAGACGAGCGAGTTGATGTCGTAGGTCGCCAATTCAAATCCGTGGCCATGCGTGATGGCGTCCGTGGGACAGGCTTCCACGCAATACCCGCAGAAAATGCAGCGCGAGTAATCAATGTTATATACGCTGGCGTAGCGTTCGCCCGCGGAAATCCGGTTGGCGTCGGTGTTTTCGGCGGCTTCAATATAAATGCAGTTCGCCGGGCAGGCCGCGGCGCAAAGGAAGCACCCCACGCACTTCTCGAGTCCCGATTCGTCACGGTGCAGAACGTGGATTCCGCGATAGCGCGGCTGGAAGTGCACGGGCTCGTACGGATAGTTTTCCGTCACGGTCTTGCGGAACATGTTCTTGAACGTGACGCTGAAGCCCTGCACCAGCGTGCTGAAGGTTTCGCCGACTTCTCGAAGAATAGAGGCCATGAGTTAGCAGTCTAACAAACGCCCTTCACTGCGGCAAATAGCGTCGTGCGGAACCCACACCATCGAGGCACCGCCCTACTTCAGCGCATCGATGATTTGCTTGCCGTGAAACCGCCCATTTTCGATAAAAATTTCACCGGTAAAACGCCCGCCGATCACGACGCCCGCCAGATGAATGCCAGGAACGTTGCTCTCGAGCGTGTTGGGATTGAGGGCGGGTTTTCGCGTGTCGGGATCCAGCTTCACGCCGAGACTTTCGATGAACGAAAAATCCGGGTGATAACCCGTCAATGCAAAGACTTGTTTCGCCGGCAACCGTTTCTCGGCGCCGCCATTTTGCACGATCACTTCGTCCGACGTAATTTCCTTCACGCGAGTATTCAGAAGCCCTTTGACTTGTCCGGCCTTGATGCGGTTTTCGATGTCCGGGCGCACCCAGTATTTGATCGTAGCGCCAAGTTCCGGCTGGCGATGCACGAGGGTAACGCGCACGCCGTTGCGGTAGAGATCGAGCGCCGCTTCCGCTGCGGAATTTTTCCCTCCGATGACGACCACATCCTGATTCCAGAACTCAAACGGCTCGGTGTAATAGTGCGAAACATGGGGCAAATCTTCGCCAGGAATGCCCATCACGTTCGGCAGGTCGTAATAGCCTGTGGCGACAGCGATTTTCTTCGCGGCGTACCGCTGTTCCATTCCCTTCTTCGTCCGCGTGACGACCGTAAAGTTGCCGTCGTGGCCTTCGACGCGTTCCACTCGCTCGAATAGCCGCAGGTCCAATTGGTAGTGCTCCGCGGCCTTGCGGTAATACTTCAGCGCTTCCGTCCGCGTGGGCTTTTCGTTCGGACTTACCAATGGCAGATCGCCGATTTCGAGCAGTTCCGGCGTAGTGAAAAACACCATGTTGACGGGATAGTGGAAAATCGAATTGCAGAGACAGCCTTTGTCAATGACCAGCGCCTTCAGACCCGCTCGTTTGGCCTCAATCGCCGTGGCCAATCCGGTCGGCCCCGCGCCGATGCAGATTATTTCGTAGGTTGGCATCGCATTTCAGTTTGCCGGGAGCGCCGCGGAATTGCAAACCGCGACAAAATGTGGAATTGGAAGGGTACATCGTTACCCCCTGAGGGAGCTAAGGTGCTTGAGCGGGAAGCGGCAGGGGGAGATGGAAAGGTTGTTGAAGGGGAGGGAGAGAGGATGACTTTTGGGGTTGTGGGAAAG
>Ga0209166_10002305_pt1 | contig 14735 bp, 19 predicted proteins | sample Coa_R1_3_FD_187151 | JGI IMG/M metagenome (GOLD analysis project Ga0209166, IMG submission 187151) | Surface soil microbial communities from Centralia Pennsylvania, which are recovering from an underground coalmine fire - Coalmine... | ecosystem: Environmental > Terrestrial > Soil >... | reverse complement strand
GGGCACTGGCGCCGCAACCGAGTTCACGGCATTTCTAATGACGTATCGCAATCTCCCGAACATTGATGCAATCCTCATGAATCCGGAGCAGGAGCCGGTGCCGGAAAACGCTGCCGCGCAATTCGCGGTGGCAACGGCACTCTCCCACTGCGCGACCGACATGAATTTTGACCGCGTGTGCAGATACCTCAAGCGCATGCCGGCAGAATTCGGGGTTCTGTGCGTGCGCGATGCCTCGCTCCGCCAGCCAGATGTGCGGCACACGGCTGCCTACACCCAATGGGCGGTGGCTAATCATCACGTACTCGCTTAACCAAGTAACTCAAAAGGAAATTGATTCATGACTACCGCTGCCCTTCCACAAAGCTCGTTTCCCCTCGAAGTTCCCTTGCCTTCGAAAGAGATTTCTCTGTCTTCGAAAGCCATGCGATGCAGCCTCAACATTGGGGTCTGGTCGGGCTACAAATACGATCGCGAGGCTTCCGAAGAGATCGCAGAGATCCATGGCGCCGAGAAGGATGCTGGGCGCTTCAACAAGCGTCTGCTCCCCCGGAAGGACCTCCACGAAATTACGCAGATTATCAGTCAGGCCCGCCGCGATCATGCATTCCTTACGCTCCCCTGGACCGACGACGGATATCGCATGCTTCCCGCAACGACCTTCATGGAACATACCGAGACAATGAAGCGCCGCGCCGCGGAGTTTAACGCCGCGGTCTCCCGGTTTGTGGCAGGATTCGAGACACTTGTCACCAATCAAAGCAGGCTGGGGACCCTGTTCAATGTCGAGGATTATCCGGGAATGCGGAAAGAGGGTGACAAACTGCGTTTGGCCTTTCCCAATGAGCTCCGAGAATGGTTCTCATTCGGGACGAGCGTGCTCCCACTGTCCGATGCGGACGACTTCCGGGTCTCCATTGGCGATCAAGAACGAGAGCGCATCAAGCGGCAGATTGCAGATTCCATCCAGGCGTCGCTCATAGCCGGAACTCGCGAACTTTGGCAGCGTTTGTACAAAGTCGTTTCTCACATGTCAGTACGAATGGCGGAATACAACGCCGCCGAAGGCGGTAACAAGCCGAAACTCTTCAAATCGATGATCGACAACATCGTGGAAATTGTAGATGTACTGCCCAAACTGAACATCGCGCAGAATTCGGAGCTTGACCGGCTGGCCGATGAGGTTCGCCGCTCCCTGGTAGTTGACACGAAAGAACTACGAAAATCGGACGCTTTGCGTATCGATACCGCCAAAGCAGCATCGGACATTGCCCAGCGCATGGCTGCCTACATGGGTATGCCGGCAACTCCCCAGCAGGCAATCTCATGAGATCCGCGATTCCTACGGAATTGAAGCTCACGAAGGCACGGGTACAACTGCTGTTTGATCAGCCCTTCTTCGCCACGCTTTGTCTACGACTCCGCCTCGTTTCGGCCGGCGTGCCCACGATGGCGACCAATGGCAGGGTGATCTACTACAATCCCGCGTTTGTCGATTCACTCACACCCGAGGAGCTGCAGGGTGTCTTGGCGCACGAAGTATTGCATTGTGCTCTCGCGCATCATTGCCGCAGAGGCAAACGGCACGCACGTCTTTGGAACAAAGCCGCCGATTATGCCATCAACCCGATTGTCTTGAAGAACGGCATGGCACTGCCCAGCGATGCGCTGATCAATACAGAGTACGAAGGCTTATCGGCTGAGGAGATTTACGCGCGCCTCATGCAAGAGAGCACGGGTGGTGGCGGTTCGGCGCAAGCGCAGAGCCATCTCCCTCCCGCTCCGTCTTCGAACCCACAACCTCAACCGACACGTGGGCAACAGGGGGCACAGGGCAGAAACAGCGGCAACCACTTGCAGGCTTCGCACGACCCGTCCCAGGACGCAAACACACAACCATGTGGTCCAATCGAGTCGCCGGCTAACAGCGATGCGCTGGACGGAGCCCAGCCAGGAGGATTCGGAGAAGTTCTCGACGCGACAGATGATCAGGGGAACACAGCCTCCGAGGCTGAAATCGCGCGGCAAGCTACGGAATGGAGTATTGCCGCTGAGCAAGCGATGCGCGCAGCAAAGGCATGCGGACACGAAGCTGCCGATATCGAAAGACCGCTTAAGGAAACCCGCGAGTCGAAACGAGACTGGCAGGCGGTTCTGTGGGACTTTGTAGAGGCTACGATTCCCTCCGACTACCGGTGGTGCCCTCCGAACCGGCGTTTCATTGCCTCCGGACTGTATCTGCCCTCGGTACATCGCGAGGGAGTCGGAAAGATCGTGATCGGCTTGGATACATCAGGATCAATCGGAGAGCAGGCACTGAAGCAGTGTGCCGGCGAAATCTCAGCCATTTCGGAGCAAGTGCAGCCAGAGCTCATCTACGTAGTCTATTGCGATGAAAGGGTGAGCCGTACCCAGGAATTTGGCCCATCAGAACCCATTACGCTTGAACCCAGAGGAGGCGGGGGAACCAATTTCCGTCCGGTGTTTGAATGGGTCGAGAAGAACGATATAGCTCCTGCCTGCCTCATCTACCTGACCGACCTCGAGTGCAATGAATATCCAGAGTCGGCTCCCGGCTATCCGGTTCTGTGGGTCACTGACTCGCGCAGGACAGCTCCCTTCGGAGAAACCTTGAGAGTACTCGCTGACTAGTGCGGGACCAATGTCCAAATAGGGCAGGCCGCGCCGCGAGTTTTGTTTACCCACGGCATTGGCGCGAGCAGGAGGAAAACGACAATGATGCCTTTCGTCGTAGTGGGCGGTTCAAACAACAAAGCCGTGCTGCAAGTGGTATGCGTTGTGTGCGAGAAGCCGAAGCAAGTAACCGTCACAACCGAGCAACTCCGGGAATTAGCAAGCCCTGATCGCCGCAAGATTCAGTTTGTGCTGCCTGACGTTCCCCGAGCTCAGCGTGAGCTCCTCATCACAGGCACCTGTGGCGATTGCTGGAACGAACTATTCCATCCGCCAAAATCTTTCGAAGCAAAGAAGGGTCATTGATTTTTCAGAGCGCCAAGACCCAATCCTGCACCCAGCAACCGCAATGGAGCAGCAGAGCATGATAAACAACAATGGTTCCGTATCCGCCTCACGAGGCCGTGAGTTCGATCTGCACTTGCATGTCCTTGAGCACGGATGTGACAGTGGAACACCGCGTTACACGCTTGGCGTTTGGGAGCGCACCAGCAAAGGCGTGGGCCTCCGCGCGATCTGTCATATGCGGCCTCTTGCGGAGGCGCTGCCGGCCATTTCCAAGGAATTGGGTAAGCACCCGCAATCCCATCCCTTCGAAATCAAGTATCCAACGTGGTCTGAGATCGCTGAACTTGTGAAACATCTCCATTCGCGCGGCGACACGGATTCAGTCTCCGCCGCGAACATCATGGAAGACCTCCAGGCGCGGCTACATAACGCCACCGCCGAACTAGACCTCGCATTAGAGCGGCTCTCAAGACTCGGAATTCTGATAGAGGAAGCTGCCGCTAAATCGCAGCCGATCGCAGAACTCGGTGATGCCTCACCGATCATCGGGCTTCCGCAAAATGCCTGGTTTCGACTATTAGCGATGTATCGCCACCCGCAGGAAGGCTGCCGCTTGTACCAGGAACTCCAGGCGCTGAGAGAGATCGCGGGAATCACGGCTGAGACCCTGCGGACCGTAGATGACTGGCTTGGCAATGCGTCGACGCGAGAAGCGGCGATGGAAGCATTGTGGAGATTGCGACGAATCCTGGAGGGACTGGGATACCGTATGCCCCTGGAACACCTTGCCTGGCGCGGCCAAATCATCCGTGCCATGGAGGAGGCGGGGCTCGGTTTGGGAGTCGACGGATTCCTGCGTGTGCGACAACCACAGGATAGATATTGGGAGCCGGCGACCGGCGCTGTGGTCAAAGAAGTTCTGCAAAGCGCGGGACAACCCATTTCCTGAAGTCCAAGTAACCCATGCGCTCTCAACCAGGTTGCACCTAATTTCCTACTGATTTGATGGAGGCTCCCCAACAATGAATAGTATTCTCGCGGCCGAACTTTGCCCCAACTGCCACCGGCCCCCCTCGAGGCACCGCCCCTGGTGTGCCAATGTAGAAACGATGCCCGAGCATCCCAAGCAGGGCGACATCATAAATCATCCGATCTTCGGACTTACGGAACTGATCAGCGTTTACACCCGCGAACAAGCGATCAGCGATGGAATCCTCGTGGACTGCACCGAGGACCCCTTCGACAAACTGAATCGCGCTGCCGGCCTGAAATTCGATGTGGCACTGACGAGGGCTGTGTTTGAGCGCTACGTCGAAGTGCCGGAGAACTCGACGGAATCCGAGGACATTGCGGGACGCTACTGGAACATGATCTTGATGTTCAGCCGCGCTGCCCGCAGAAAGGCGACCGGCATGGAGTTGCTGTTCGACTTTATTTGCGTACCGAACGGTTCCGGCTGCTGGCCCAATGAAAAGCCGGGACCATCCTCTCAACAACGGTTGCTGCAACTCAAAGCTGTGAGCGGCCCCGGGGACCGTGGAGAGCCCTGCCTAACCTTCATGCTCCCCACCGAGGACTAGAAATAAGGAGACCATATGCAATCCAGCAGTTACACCATCCGGGGCACTGTGGGCGCCGGTATTCTTCACAAGGCCGACCGGTTGTTTCGCAATGATGACCTTGGAATCTTCGTGGAACTCCTGCAAAACAGCCGGCGCGCAGGCGCGACGCTTGTGGAGGTGGGCATCGAGCCACGCACGTCTGGCGGCTGCATTGTGACAGTGCAAGACAACGGGACCGGCATTGCCAGCTTTGAGCAGCTGCTGATGCTTGGCGAGTCAGGCTGGAACGCAGATACCCGAGACCGGGAAGACCCCGCGGGCATGGGTTTCTACTGCCTTTGCTTATCCGGAGTCGAAGTCTACAGCGGCGACCAGTACGCCAACATTACTCCCGACGCGTTTCTTGGGAAGGCCGAGGCAATCGTCGAACGCCGAAGCGAATACGTGGAGGGTACAAGGCTGCGGTTTGCAAGGGCAGCATTCAAAGACACGTTGGGAGCAGCCGTCCGGAAGGCTGCCGAGTTCTATCCACTAGAAGTTCAGCTGAACGGAGAGTCGCTTCCGAGGTATGACTTCCTAGAAGGAGCCATTCACCGGGAGTTCATTGATGGGATTGAAGTCGGATTCTCGACGGGCTTTCTACGCGACTGGAACTATTACAGCGACGACAAGAACTGGAACTTCTACGGCGCCCGCATCCACCGCTCGTTTCCGTCTTTTGAAGGGATATTGGCCGAAGCCGGCCAGCGCGGCTCACTGCCTCTTCACGCCAGATTCGATGTGCTTCAGACCGGCCACATCAAACTCCAGCTACCGGACCGGCGCAACGTAATCGAAGACGAGTTTCTCGCCGAATTTGAGAGGAAAGCGAAAGCAGCGGCGTACCGCTGTTTTCAAAAGCAGCCGCGACATGCCCTGCCGTTCAATTATTGGAAAGAGGCGAAGGAACTCGGAGTTCCTCTTCCGGAGGCTGCGCCGTTGCTTACAAGTTGGTTGGCGCTGGCAAACGATTCCGATGCCCATCAGATGTTTGGCGAAGATTTTACTTCGATCGTGCCCGACCTGAAACGGGTCATGCTGGTTGACAATGCGCTCGCGAACCCGCACACCCTACAAGGTGCGCTGCACTCCGGGGCAAAACTCGAGCACGAGCTGTTTCGTGAACACTTTGCGTTTCAGGGCTACAGCTGGTATGACGCTTTGCCAACACTGACGGACGCCGAAGTGAAGATCGACGGCATTCCATCAGAAACCTACCTTTCTACGAACCAGGACGCGCGGCCATCGAAGATTGACGTGGTATCGACCATACAAGAGTCCGGGCACGAAGACCGGCTGCTCAGTTTGCCGGCTTTGATACATGTGGATTCTGAGGAGCTCAATAACCCGCTCTTTATTGCAGTCAAGAACAGTCCATGGGACAACGACCAGTTGGCAGGTCCGTTCGCGATAGACGAATTTCTCATCTACGCGACCTTCTCTTTCAACGACGAGGGCGATACCTGGCAAACACAGATGGACTATTACGAGACTGACATCAAGAGGTCCGTCAACGAGTACTTCCGAGGCCCACGTGCTGGTCTGGTCGCCCTTCTGCAAGGCGCTTTGGGATGGGATGCTTCCAATCTCGCGTCGCGCCTCAACGTATCGCAAATCGTTCTTAAGCGAGACCCGCTCAATAAGAGATGGGACGTGGAATTGGCCGGCGCAGACGGCCGCCTGCTCTAAATTTCTGCGGGTCTTACTCCAACAGGCCCCGAGTCATTGTTACCCCGCATTTCAACAAAGGAGACTCAATGTTTACGCAACTCATGCCGCTAATTCAGAACCGCGCGCTCACTCTCACGGTCACGGCCATAAGCACCACCGAGATCAGAGTCAACGTTGTGCCGCAGCCGAGTGAAAACGACAAAAAGCCCAACAGTGAAGTCGCCCATTCACACGAGAAGGAAGTGGCCAAGATACCCGAGAAGGCGATTCGAGGGCTGACCACGCCGTTGTGTCTTACGGGAACGCCTGAAGAGATCGACGCCGAACTCAAGAACACGCTGACACAATTTACAGCGTTGCATCAGGGCCTGCAACAGAGCTTTGACGGCGCCGCGACTGCGATCAAAGAGGCTGTCAAGGCCATTGACGAACGCGAGCGCCTCAAGAGGGAGAAAGACAAGGCCAACAGCAAGAAGCAAACGCCGGCCAAAGCCGAGGAACAGAAGCCTGTGGAAGATGCCGCGCTTCCGCTGCTGTTCACTACGCAAGGCGAGAAGCAGCCTGCCGCTGCGAGCGAAGAGGCCCCTGCTACTACGCCTGCACTCCCGGCAGCCAGCGCCACGGTGGAGCTGTAGTGTCTTTTACACCTGTGCTTGCATCAGACTTTTGCATTGCAAACCCGTGCCTGGGGCATGGGTCGTCGGATGAGATTCGCTAAGCGAATTGCTTTGTAAGCGCGTGAAGCAAGTAGCCGATGGGAAATAACGTAAGGCCAAGAACCGCAGTCGACAGGTCGAGGTAATGACCTACGCTGTGCTCCTGCCCCCAATGCATCCAAGGGAACAGATGAAGTGCTTCGAATACATGAGTTAGGACGACGACTACGAGGCATCCGGCGCCAAGGAGCTGTAGGAAGGAGTACGCGGTCCTTCTTCGGACAAACAAGGCTACGGAGCCAGAAAATAGCACGCACGTTGGCAGCAACGCCACCAGGGATTTAAGTAACGTGACATTCATCACTTCGCTCCTGTAGTCCGGGCTTTCGTCGCGCTCTTTAGAAGAGCGCAGCAACCAACACTTCGGAATTGAGCACAACCTATTTTAACGAAAGGACGTAGGTCACAATTGTTGGCGGGTTTCGTGTCACGAATTGCATTAATTTGTGTCACGAATTGAGCCAGTAAGGTCAACAATTGAGTCAACCTACAAACAATCACAGCCATGTCGGTGAAAGTTTCAACCCTCGAGCGCGAATTCGTATTTGATGGGCGTCGGCTGCCAGATCCAAACCCAAACATGTCCGTCGAACAGGTACGCGAGATGTACATCCCCGCGCACCCGGAGATCACCACGGCTACCGTAACGGGACCAGAACCCATCGATGGCAAGATGCGTTATACCTTCACGCGTGCTATCGGCCACAAGGGATGACATGGCCGCGAAAAAGTGCCGCGACAAAAACGAGCGCCTGCTCCGTGCCCTTGAAAGGATTACGGAACAGGTGCAGACCGCCGACGAGCAAATGCGAAAACGGATGCAACAATGCCCAGACTCAAGAGCCGCCAGTGCCGCCTTGGCCGATGCCCTGAACGAGTCACGGTCGGGCCGGCGGGGCGAAGGATTTCTCGTTCCCGCTGCAAGCTGGATCCACCCGCTCGTCTGATCGCTCCTGCCCACACACTCACTCTGCCTTCTCTGGAAGGAGCCAAGGAAAAGTTTGAATTCTCCTGCGGGTTTGAAGCCGCATTGAAGCCGGTCCAGGCCCTGATCCAAATGGGACTGCTGCGGAAAAGGCACCTGCGAAATGCCGCATCGCCGGTCGCGGTGCTCGAGCTTGTCCTGAGCGAGATTGTAACGAAGCACTTGTCCGGCGCTCGAGATGAATTTGACATTGTTCTCAGCATCGCTGACCGCCTTGAGGATCATCACCCTATCGAGAACACGCTGTTCTTCATTTGGTCGAATTCCATCGATCCCCAGTACATTCCTTTGCGGCCGATTTTCGAGAGACTCGACGGGAATGTCCAGCGCGAGGCCCTGATGGCGAGCCTCTATCAGTGGCTGTACCGCGCTTCCTCCCGGGTCTTTGACGCATTTGGTTATGAAGAAGCCAGAAATGTTTACGGATACCGCAAGGAATATTACAAGGAAGTAATGGAGAACGGGGAGGATGTGGACCTGGAAGGGGAAGTGGAGTACGCCGATCCCGCCAAGGTAATCAGCTACATCCGGGATTCAGAAAAGCTGGCGCTCCAAGACGCCGCTGTGAAGGCTGCTATCAGTTCGATCACTGACGAGAAACTCCGTTCGGCATTCGAGAGAGCACATCGCATGTTCTTGAATTCGCGGAGAATCAAGTTTCCCGTGATGTCCAAAGAGTGTGCGCACATTCTCGACGATGCTGCTTACTACATGGATGCAAGTCCAATGCCGGCCTTAGGCATAAGCCATTGGCGCGACGACCCCATTGTCGCCTGGTTCGATGAGTACTGCCAGGAGCAGTTTGAAAGCGGCGCAACCTGTCGCGCGCCCATCATTCTCTGTTTTCGTCCTGATGACACGGCGAGTTTTGTGCAGATCGTAAAGGCTCTCCCCAAACTCATCCAGATCGCGGATGGTCTCAGCGAATGGGTCCGTTTTGGCCAGGAGATGGAAAATGCGAGTGAGCACGGAAATCGGTGACCGGCGCGACTTCGTGTTGAAGACGGCCTTGTTGATCTATGAGGACCAGATTTCCAGACGCGAACAGTTCGCTACCGTTCATGAGGTGTTTCGCGGGAGTGCTGAGGCGCCGGAGACCCGGCTTGGTCCAGGGACTTTGCTGACCACGGCGTTTCTGGAGCAACTGTGCCAGCATCTGAAACGAAGAACCAAGCCCGTCATCTTGCCCGAGAACGTGCTTGCCTACGCCTCCGATCTGCTCGTGTGGTGGACGCCCCCGCGCATGCACCGGATGTTCTTCTCCGATGGTGCTGAAGACCGGCGCGAAATCGACGGCCAAGCCTGTCCTCATCCCGCTTTGGTATGGAAGGTAAGGCGCGGTTGTCTTTACCTGCGGGCGTTGGCGGCATCAGAGCGGCCAATCGCCAACACGCCGCTGCTGGTTGCTCCTTACTGGAACACCGAAGCTTCGAGGGGAGACGTCTGCGAAGGCGATATGCCTCGCCCTCGGGAAACGGATGTGACCAATATGCTCGAATGGGAAGAAGGATTCTTCAGCAGCCGCTTCACACATCCGAGCGGCATGGGCAAGCTCACCAGACATCCTGCTGGCTTCATTGGTTTGTGGAAGGAACTGGCCGGAGCCCAGGAATTCCGGACGGAGTATCTGTTGCCTGCAAAGCAGACCCTGACACAGTTTGTGGGCGAGGTCTGAGAGCCATGGCACCAGGCGTCCACAAATTCAATCACTCACGCTCCATGTATCGAATGGCTGTCATCGGGTGCGGGGGAACCGGCGCTGCCTTGATTGGTGGTTTGCCGTTCCTGCATCAGGCGCTGATCGCAAGAGGACATCCCGGCCTGCAGGTGATCGTGGCCGATGGCGAGAAGGTGTCAGCGACAAACTGCGTGCGGCAGCCGTTTTCTGAGTCAGAAATTGGTCTATACAAGTCCACGGTCCTCGTCAATCGCCTAAATGTTTTTTGGGGCCTCAAGTGGCAAGTCTCGACAGAGTACGTGACCAGGAAAACTCAGGGAAAGATGGACATTCTTATCTCCTGCGTTGATACCCGAGCGGCAAGACTGGAGATCGTCAGATCGCCTCTTTTCAACGAATGCGCCTATTGGCTCGACGTTGGAAATACAGCTGACGGCGGCCAGTTCGTCTTCGGACAGCCCAGGAACAATCGCAACCGCAGGACTCGATGCCGACTTCCCACCGTGGCAGAGCTGTGGCCCGAAATTGTGGACCCCTCTTTGGACAAGGGAGATGATCTTCCTTCGTGCAGCGCCGTCGAAGCCCTGGAGCGCCAGGAGCCGTTCATCAATCAAACTCTCGCTTATCACGCCTTGGCGATGCTGGCCCGGCTCTTTCGTCACGGACAGATCGCATATCACGGCGGGTTTATCAATCTCGCAAACGGGAGGATGTCTCCACTCCCAGTCGGAATCGGACTCACAAGCAAACGAACGGAAGCCTCAACTGATCTCGCCGTCCCTCCGGATGGCAAACGCCCTCGCGCCCTGGAATTCCAGCCTAAAACGTAAACCGATTTCGGAGATCACCGATGCCGACTACGCTGACGCTCTCGCTTCCACCAGACGCTTTTGAAAGATTGATGGATGGATATCGCCGATGCGACCCCGCCCTGATGACGATGCTCAAGGAATTCGGAGTACTGGAAATCAAAGCGCCGGACGAAGAAGCGCTATCTCAGTGGGAGAACGAAGGCGGACGGTAGCTCTTATTCCGAAGAAATAGCTTATGCCACACGCAACGACCCGCAATTACCTCATCGGAAGAGCGCCGAGAAAGATCGAACTGCTGGGTGACAAAACTCGAAGACCGGAACCAGCCGACCACATTATCGAGTTCCCAGGCGGTGCAATTGAGCTTTCACGCACCAGTGACGGGAACTACTGGGCGCACATCATCGTTAACCGCGATTTTGCTCTCCCAGGTGAAATCGAAGGCATGGAGGGAGCTTACGGAGAGATCGTTGGCTCCCGAATCGATTACGAGTTTCCTACGGAACCCAACATCATCGAAGTGCCCAACGCGCAAAGGGTGCGGCAAATCGCAATCCTCATCAGGCCGCAAAACGTGAAAGACTTCCGCAGTCCCCTATTCCCTAACTCTCCCTTGCCGCTCAATGACGCGCCAGCGCTCGAGAGGTGAACAATGTCTGTCGAAGAACCGCGCTTTTCGAACGAAAGATTCATGTCCGCGGACGAGAAGAGGAAGGTCTTGCGGGCATGGATACGTTTCCTTCGCAACGGCTGTCAGAAGACGCAATTTACGCAAGATCTCTACCACCATCTCATCCAGCATTGTTCGTTCATCGCCCATTATGTGGAGACCGCGATTATGCTGAGTACTGCTTGTTCTTAAGCACATCCACTGGACATCACGTGCATTTCGCTCCGCATAATCCCCATGCCGCGAACTGAGGCATGGGGATCATGCAAGCGTGTTGTTTCCGTACGTGGAATAACCAGACCACCCGGCTGACAACCGAGCAAACGCCTAAGACAGGTCTTGCAAGGAAGCTATCAGCGAATCAGGAGCCTTGAATCGTCCTCGACGTAAGCTCGGTGGGAGGACTGCTTGAATGGCTTCCAATTTTTCTGTTGGATCCACGCGCAAATAGACCTCGGTTGTTCGCATATCGTTGTGTCCAAGCCAGAGGGCCACCTTACGAATATCCCGTGTAGCTTGGAGTATCACGACTGCACAGCTGTGTCTCAATACATGAGGCGATATCACTCGTCCCTTCAGGTCAGCGCACTTCTTTATTGCAACCTGTACATGCTTTTGGAGAATATATTCGAAACCTGATCGGGTCATTGCATGCCCAGCAGCGTTGAGGAATAGTTCCGGAGAAGAAGTCGGCCCTCGCACTTTCAGCCATGCGCGCAGATCAGTGGCTGTTTCTTTCCAGAGAGGAAGACAGCGCTCCTTTCTTCCTTTGCCGCGAATTTGGATGCTGATAGGAGGGCGTAAAGAGAGATTCTCAAAAGTTAGAGTCACAAGTTCGGAGACTCTGAGGCCACACGCGAAACAGAGATGAAGCATCGCACGGTCTCGAATCCCTAGTCGAGTTACCTGATTGGGACAGTCCAAGATTGCCCGAATCTGATTCATGCCCAGATGATGCACGAGATTCTGGTCGTGACGTTTGGTGGGAATAGCTTGAATTTGTCGGGTCTGTTGAAGCGCTGACGGGACTTTCAACTCAATATACTTCATGAACGTCTTTACCGCAGAGAGGCGCGCATTGCGAGTTAACGCGCCGTTGTGGCGACCTTGCTCGATATGGGCCAAGAACTCGAGCACCATGGCCGCATCGATGTGTTCAAGACTCAATTGAGATGGCTTGATTCCCAATCTGTCGCGAAGAAAAGCAAACAAGAGTCGGAACGCATGGGCATAGGTCTCACAGGTGTTCGAACTATAGCCACGCTCGATGGGCAAGTGTTCGCGGAGGAAGGCTGTAATCAGCGGAGCAATGGGTGTCATGCATCCTCCTGCCCGACCAGGAGATCGGCAGCCTTGGCGATGTCGGTCATCAACTCCGGCGTAGCTTCGAAATACCAGTAGGTATGCCTAATCTCCGTGTGCCCAAGGTACGTCGCCAAAGCTACGAAATGTTTCGCAACGTCTTCGCGCCGCGTTGGGCATTGTTCCAGAGATCGAGTAGCAAAGGTGTGGCGCATGTCGTGAATACGACAAGGCCTCATCCCGGTGTGGATTATTCCGGCGAGGGATGCGATCCGTCGAAACGTTTGGAGGGCTACGCGCGGACAGATTCGCCGCCCTTTACCGGAGAGGAAGAGATGATCATCGAGGACGGGCAATTTCAATCGACGGTCAAGATACCCACTCAATGCTTTGACCACAGTGAGGTGCAATGGAACGAGTCGGCTCCTGCCGCCCTTTCCATTACGAATCAAGAGGACACCGTCATCCGAAAGGTCTGATAGTCGTAGATCGAGAGCCTCGGAAATGCGGAGCCCTGTCGCAGCGATGAGCCCAAACAGCGTTGCAAACGTCGCCCGCCGTAAGGGATAAGTCCGCCACAGTCGCCCCGCAGCTGAAACGATCCGGCCAAGTTCGCCCGGTGAGTAAATGTAGGGCAATACACGAGGGCGCGATACTGAAAAGAGATGCGCGAGAGGAACTTCATGCATGGGGTCTTCGGCGTGCAGGAAGAGGGCAAGCTGGACCACCGAACGCAGGCGAATATCACGACTGCCCGGTGTTGAAGCGGTAGATGCCCACGCCACCGCAGTACAGGCCCGGATGTGGATGTCACCGCGTCTGGTGGCAAACTGCACAAATGCTTGCAGGTCTCTGTTCAATTGGACTAGCCGATATCCCATGGCTTGACGAAGCGAGATGTAACGTTCCACCGAGGTATTCAGCATGACGACACCTCCGGCCAGGGTTGGGCTATTTCCGAGAGGAGTCCGTGGTCTACTTTTGCGTAACGGGTGGTAGTACTCGGAGATCGGTGGCGGAGAACCGCACCAATGCCAGCCAGTGACACACCCTGCCGGAGCATGGTGGTTGCGGCTGAGTGCCGAAGGACATGTGCTCCACAACTGGGTGAAGCGACGCCTGCCTGGCTAATGGCTGTCCACACCACATTCCTCAGCGCCTGACGACTCAATCTGCGGAATGGAGCGACTGTTGTAATGAAGACTTCGGGAGTTCCGGTCGCCGGGCGCTCTCTTTTGATATATCGAAGGAGAGCATTGCCGACTTCTTGGGATAAAGGAAGATACTCTTGTCGCCTTCCTTTGCCGCAAAGTAAGATCCGCGCATTTTCCCAATCAACATGGGTAAGATGCAGGGACACAATGTCACCTGCGCGCAATCCAAGCCTTGCCAACATCAAGATGATCGCTTTGTTCCGTAGAGGATTCTTGCTTACAGCGGACGCACGAACGACGCGCTCTACGTCCGTTGCAACGAGATATTTCGGCATTGACGAGTGGTTGCGAGAGGTCCAGGCGGGGATTGCGCACTCAAGCCCAGCAGGACATTGGCCCATTGCCGTCAGGAATCGAGCAAAGGCACGCACCGCCGTTGCACCCAGCTTTGCATATGAGATGCCATGCCTTTTTCCCCTCTTCAGAACAAATGTGCGCAGTGCTTCGGCGCTGTATGAGCCAGGATCGGTACCATGCGATGTGAGGAATTTCTCTAATACTCTTCTGTAGACACTCAGCGTCTGATCAGTGACTCCGCGTTGCGTTCGCATCCAGACGAGAAAGCCCATCAGTATGGACGGCTGGTTGTCCGTGACTGCGGCCGAAGGAAGGAGCTTGCGCTCGCGCAGGAAGTAGACGTAATTCTTCGCGGCTCTTAGGCTCTCAACGTTCGGGATTCGCTGATAAGGTTTGCGCCGTGTCGTCTTGACGAATGCAGCGCACCGTTTCACTCCTTCCTCAATACCGAGAGAGGAGTTTGCTTCCCTCTTCATCCAGTCGGTCCATCGCGCGAGTGAACAAAGAATTCTAAAGATCATTCGGCGATTATGGCCACGATTGCGCAACCAATCGGCGAAATCTTCAACATGGTCGGCAGCGACGCCGGAACGAAGCCGGCGCCGAGTAATAGCAGGGGTTACATCATCGAGCATAGTGTCTCCTTTGCTAAACAGGAGATCGCACTATGCCCCTCATTGGCTACAACCCGGTCCTGAGGATAAGCATGGGAATTATGCGGAGCGGACACTACGCAGCAGGTGGCGATTACGTGGCTGGATTTCCCACACTCAGCATAATCACGCCCTCCACATAATGGGCATTATG
>Ga0209166_10002304_pt1 | contig 14736 bp, 14 predicted proteins | sample Coa_R1_3_FD_187151 | JGI IMG/M metagenome (GOLD analysis project Ga0209166, IMG submission 187151) | Surface soil microbial communities from Centralia Pennsylvania, which are recovering from an underground coalmine fire - Coalmine... | ecosystem: Environmental > Terrestrial > Soil >... | reverse complement strand
CGGGGCGCTGTACCGGGTGGCCGAGGCGCTGGTCGGTATCTCCGAGGAGTTCTGGCAACTGTGCGCCGTGCATGTCCAGGTGGCCGAGCGCACGATCGGCCAGAAGCCCGGGACGGGCGGCACCTCTGGGGCGTCCTATCTGGCGGGTACGCTGCAAGGCGCCAAGCCCTTCCCCGAGCTGTGGGCCGTGCGCACGCGTCTCTAGCGGAGGCTCACCAGGCGTCGACGAGCTCGGGGCGGATGAAGGCGTGCATGCCCGAGGCGCCTTCGACGACCTCAGGCGACAGCCGCCGGATGCGTTTTTGCTCTGCGAAAGCGAGTAGCTCGCGCACCGTGCCGAACGGCGCGAGACGCCTGAGGTGCTGCGCCGTGGCGTACACCACGGTGTAGTCGCCGTCCAGTAAGTCCCGCGGCGACAACCACACGCCGTCGCTCAACTCGATCGTGTCGTGCAGCGCGGCCTGATCTGGCGGCATCTCGGCGACGAAAAAACGCGTGTCGAAACGCGCCACCAGCAGCGCGGGCGTGACCCAGTGCGAGAACGGCACCAGCCGGTCGAACGCCGGCTGCCAGCCCCAGTCCGCGAGCACGCGCGCCAGGGACAGATCGCGCGCCTGGAGCGAGAGGCGCGTTGCCGCCAGCCGCTCTTGCAGGCCCGTATCGGTGGCGTCGACGGTGAGCTGCCGGCCAGTCGGATCGCGGACCAGCAACACCCCGGCCTCTTCGAACAATTCGCGCAGCGCACTGACGTAGTACGCCACGGCCTGCTGGGCGTCGACCGGCGAATCGGAGCGCGCCGAGAGCGCCTCGGCCAGTCGCTCGGGCGCGTGTGGGTCCAGTTCGAGATGGAGGTCATCGGCGCGAATCGTGCCGCCCGGGAACACGTAGGCGCTCGGCAAGACTGGCGAACGCTGATGCCGCCGCACCATGAAGGTTTCGAGCCCGCTCGGTCCGTCGCGCACCAGGATGACCGAAGCGCTCGGCCGCGCCGCTGCCACCTCGCGCGGCGCCATCTCAGTCGTATCGTCAAGCTCTGCCATCAGTGCTGCGCGGCGGGTCCACGTTCAGGGCTCTCCTCCTGGGCTTGCCGTGCACCCGCGGCCGGCCGACCTGGATCGAAACCAGCCGTGCCAGCCCCGCCGCGGACATCGGCGGAAGTGTAGCCCGAATGCCAGAAACGATTCGTGCACCGCAGCCCTTCGCGAGTTCAGAATCAGACTGTGAATTGACGCCGCGCCAGGGGGCGTCGATAATCCGGCCAAATGGGGGCCACTTTCGGCCCCGGGGGTGGAGTCTTATGGGCATTCTTGACGATTCGCCGAACACTTCGGGTTGGACGCAGCGACGACTGACGCGCCGGACGATTCTGCGCTACAGCTTCCTGTCCGCCGCGGCCATCACCGTGAGCGCGGCCTGCCAGTCAGCCCCGGCGCCCGCGCCGACCGCCGCACCCGCCGCGGCGCCAACCACTCCGCCGGCCGCCGCCAAGCCGACAACCGCTCCGGCCGCCGCGCCGACGACCGCGCCGACGACCGCGGCCGCCAAGCCGGCGGTAGCGGCGACCACCGCACCCGCGGCAGCAGCGACCACGGCACCCGCCGCAGCGGCCACGCCCGCGGCAGCGCAAGCCGCGCCGACCTTCGCCACGGCCAAGATCAACGGCAAGCTGCAGGTCGTCCAATCACGCGATTTCCACCCCGACCACAATGCGCTGATCGAAGCCAAAATCAAAGAGTTCGCGGCGAAGCAGAACTACCCGCTCGACCACTCGTACATCGAGGCCTACGCTGGCTCCGGGGACGTGGTCCAGAAACTGACCGCGGCCGTCCAGGCGGGCGATGCGCCAGACATCCTCATCCACACGCTGGGCTCGTCCCAGCTGCACTTCCTGGACATCATTGACGACGTCGACGCGCTCGAGAAGGACCTTGAGAAGTTCCACGGCAAGCTGAACGCGGCGAGCACCGCCGAGAATCTCCTCGACGGCAAATACTGGGCCATCCCACACTTCACCCGCGCGGGCGGGTTTTTCGTGCGGCAGAGCGCCTTCAAGAAAGCTGGCATCGATCCATTCAACGACCTGGGCGACCTGGGCAAGCTGCGCGATGCGGCGCTGAAGATCAGCACAGGCCCCGACTTCACGGGCTGGGGTATGACCGCCAATCGCTCGGGCGATGGCGACAGCACGCTGCGCAACGCGATCTGGATGTTTGGTGGCCAGATCACCGACCAGACCGGTCAGATCGTCGTGTTGAACACCGAGCCGTACCGCACGAACACCATCCTTGGGCTCAACTTCATCAAGGACATTTACACCAACCCACAGTGGGCTGCCATGCTGCCCCCTGGCGTTGGCGGCTGGACTGACCCGAGCAACAACGAGGCCTGGCTGGCCGGCAAAATCGGCATGACCAACAACGCCGGCACCGTGTTTGCCAAGGCCGTTGTCGATAAGAACCCGATCGCCGACGACACGTTTCTCATCGCACAGCCCAAGGGGCTGGGACCCGCCGCGCGGGCGCTTTCGGGCGCAGGTGGTGCGATGTGTTTCTACTTCATGAAGGGCGGCAAGAACCGCGAGGCGGCCGAGCAACTCGTCCGTTACCTGATGGACCCCAGCGTCCAGAAGCAGATGTTCAAGATCAGCACCGGCTACGTCTATCCGGCTCGCGAGTGGGGCTGGGATCAACCCGAGATCACCGAGAGCACCTACGGCAAGCACGTCACCGACGTCTGGAAGAAGATCGCCGCCGACCCGAGCGGCTACCTTGGCAGCCCGTATCCGGGCCCGCCGACACCCCAGATCGGCGCCCTCGACAACTCGAACTTCTTGACCGACATGTTCGGCGAAATCCTGGGTGGCAAATCCGTCGAGGACGCACTCGCTTCGGCGCATACCAAGGCGGTCCAGACGTTCAAGGAATTCGGCGCCAAAGGCGAGTAACACCAGGCCCCACGGGGAGAAACTGCTGGCCCATGGCTGCTCAACAATCTGTCGCACACGTCGGCGGGCTGCAGGTCGCCGCCCGCCCGGGCGCGTTTAAAACGTCCAAGCGCATCCTGGGTCGCGACTGGCCGATCGCCTGGATGTTCTTTTTGCCGACAGCGCTGCTGCTGTTCGGGTTGATCGGCTACCCCTTCGTGCGAGCGGTGTTCTTGAGCTTCTTCAACGTCGTCGGTGTGCGCCAGGGCGCCTTCGTCGGCCTCGACAACTACATCAATTTGTGGAGCGACGACTTCTTCAGACGTTCGATCGTCACCACCAGCGAGTTCACCTTCTTCTCGGAAGTCTTCAAGTTCACGATCGGGCTCGGCGCGGCACTGCTGCTCAACAACCTGCCGCGTTGGGGGTCCGTTTTGGGCGGCCTTGTCCTGCTGCCCTATATCGTCCCAGAGATCGTCCGCGCGCTGTTGTGGCGCATCTTGCTCGATCCCCTCTTCGGGGCGCTGAACTATCTCCTGGTCGACGTGTTGCACGTGATGACCAAGGGCCCCTCGTGGCTCGCCGATACGGGCACGGCCTTGGGTTCGGTCATCACGGTCAACGTGTGGTCCGGTATCCCCTTCTTCGTGATTTTGCTGCTCGCCGGGCTCAAGGCCATCGACAAGGAGCTGTACGACGCTGCTTCCGTCGATGGCGCCAACGCCTGGCGCCGCTTCCTGCACGTCACCGTGCCCGGTTTGCGGTATGTGATCATCGTCGCCGTGCTGCTGTCGACGATCTTCACGTTCAACGGCTTCGCCCTGACCTACATCCTCACGGGCGGCGGGCCGGGCGGCGCGACCCGCCTGTACGCGATCTTGGCCTACGAGTACGCCATCCAATCGTTGCGCACGAGCGCGGGCATCGCGGTGGCCATGACGGTGGCGCCTTTCCTGTTCGTGCTGATCCTCTTCCTCGGCCGCTACATGATGCGGCGCGAAGACATGGCGCACTCCAGCGCCGACGACGGCACGTTCTGGCGCGTGGTCATGCTCATCCTGTGGCCGGTGCGCCTGCTGCTGCGGGGCGTCCTCGCCGTATTCTGGGCGATCAACGGCGCCGTCGAGAACGTGTGCGGAGCGATCAGCCGGTTGCTGCGGCCGGCCGGGTCATCGCCAATGCTGGGTCGCGGAAACTCCCGCAAACTCGGGGTCGGCGTGCTGTACGCGCTGATCGGGCTGATCGTCCTGTTTGAGGTCCTGCCCTTCTACTTCGTTTTTGTCACGGCCTTCAAGAGCACGCTCCAGATCCAGCAGATCCAGAGCATGTTCTGGCCCTCGCCGTGGTCGCTGGAGCACTTCGTGTTCCTGTTTACGCAGCTCCCGTTCGCCACCTGGTATGCCAATACGATCCTCGTTGCGGGGGTCAGCACGCTGCTGTCGCTGCTGGCAGCCAGCCTGGGGGCCTACGCTCTGGTGCGCTTGAAGTGGCGTGGATCCAGCGCACTCAGCACAACGGTCCTCGTGGCATACCTGATGCCGCCGTCGCTCATGGTCATCCCGTTGTATCTCATCCTGACGCAGCTCAAACTCATCAACACGCAGGCTGCGCTCATGGTGACGTATCCCACGGTCGTCTTACCGTTCGCCACGTGGCTGATGATGGGCTACTACCGCTCCATCCCCGAAGAGCTCGAAGATGCCGCGATGATCGACGGCTGCAATCGTTTCCAGACCTTCTACAAGATCGTGCTCCCGCTGGTGCGGCCCGCGCTGTTGGCCGTCGGCATGTTCTCGATCACGTCGTCCTGGAACGAGTTCCTGTACGCTAAGACGTTCCTGCGCAGCACCGAGATTTTCACCCTGCCGGTCGGCCTCGGCCAACTCATCGTGGCCGACGTCCAGCCCTGGGGCGAGTTGATGGCCGCCGCCCTCCTGACCGCGTTACCGGTCATCGTCATCTATATGCTCGGCCAACGCTTCATGATCGCCGGCCTGACCGCCGGCTCAGTAAAGGGATAAATGGCAGTTCAAACCCGGCGCCTCAACAAGACGGTCCAACTGCTGGCCCAGGGCCAGCCGATCTACTACACCTCGGTCCAGGACCGCAGCTATGAAGGCGGTCGCGCCGCGGCGCAGACGTGGGCCGACTACATCAACGTCGACATGGAGCACCACGCATTCGACCTCACGCAGCTGCATGAGTTCATGCGGGGCCTGGTCGACGGCGGCCCGACACCCAGCGGCCACCGTACCCCGGCGGTCATCGTGACGCTGCCCACGAACGGATCGGACGAACAGGCCTTCCGTGCCAACGAATGGATGGTCCGGCAGGCGCTCGCCGTCGGCATCCACGGCATTCTGCTCTGCCACGCCGAGTCGCCCGCGGCCGTCAAGGCCTTCGTCGAGTCGACCCGCTATCCATTCCAGAAGATCGGCCGGGATCGCCTCGCTGAGGGCCGCCGGGGCAGCGGCGGGCAGGCTCAGGCCGCCGCGATCTGGGGCCTCGAAGTGGACGAGTATCTGCGCGTTGCCGACCCGTGGCCGCTCAACCCTGAGGGGGAGTTGCTGCTCGGCCTGAAGATCGAGAACCTGCGTGCGCTGGCCAACGCCGAGGCCGTGGCCGCGGTCCCTGGCATTGCGTTCGCCGAATGGGGCCCCGGCGACATGGGCATGTCACTCGGCATGCCCGACGCTCACGACCCGCCCTACGGGCCCGAGATGCTCGCCGCGCGCGCCAGAGTCCTCGCCGCCTGCAAGGCCAACAAGCTGGCGTTCCTCGAGCAAGTCACCCCCGAGAACGTCACCCAACAGATCGATGCCGGCGTCCTGGTCGGCGCCGGCCGAAACGCCGAAGCCGCGGCCGCGATCGGCCGCGCCTACACCAATCGGCCGAAGCCCTGGTAGTGCGCTAATCCGCGCCGAGCTCGCGGAGCAGCCCGCAGACGTACTCGGTGCCGCGGCGGTCCTGGCTGAGCTGGTCGCCTTCGCGCGCGCCTTCAATTGCCAGGTAGCCGGCGTACCCGGCGTCCAGCATCGCCGCGATGGCAAACCGGTAGTCGAGATCGCCGTCCGGTAGCGGCACGCGCTGGAAGTACGCCCGCCGATGCTCGGGCACGTGCAGCCGCCGCAGGTTCTTGCAGTGCCAGTACACCGCTCGCGGCGCGAGGGCCACGATCGCCGCCTCGGCCGTTTCATCGGGATACTCGTAGTGCCAGTAGATGTTCCCCAGGTCCGGGTTGGCGCCCACGTTGTTCACCCCACCCTGGGCAACCAGGTCAAGCAGGTGCAACGTGGCGGTCGAGTTGTCGGCAATCGAGCCCTGATGCACTTCGATGCTGATCTTGGCGCCGACGTCGGCCGCGCGCCGGCCGGCCGCCTGCAAGTGCTCGGCCGTTCGGATGAAGTCCGACTCGGACGCCGTGCGGCTGCCGCCCTGCGATACCTGCTCCCCCTGCCGTCCAGCGCCCGGCCCGTCGGGATGGGTGGCCGGACTGACCATGGCCGTGTTGACGATGCTGGCGCCCGTCCAACCCGCGTACTGAATGGCGCAGTCCAACCGCCGCCGCGCCCGTTCGCCGGCCAGTGGGTGGCCCAGCGCGCCGCCGCCCCGGACGGCGCCGACATCCAGACCCGCGTCTCGCAGCTCACGTGCCAGTTCACGCGCGGACCGTTCGTCCGCCTGTTCGTCGGCCGGCAACTCGACCGCCGCGAACCCCATGGCCCGAACCAGTGGCAGGTAGCGGGCGCGTTCGGCCCTCGGTGGCATCTCGCCGAACTCGTCCCGGGCACTGGGATAGAACACTCCCCGCCGCAGCGCATAACACAGCTTCACGGTGTCCATACTACGCTGAGATGGTGACCTTCGACCTGCTACTGCGGGGTGGACACGTGATCGACCCCGCGAATGGACTCGACGGCGTCATGGACGTGGGCATCAGCGGCGATCGGATCGCGCGTGTCGCGCCTGACATCCAGGATGCAGCCAGCCGGACACTGGACGTGGGCGGGCTCTACGTGGTGCCGGGCCTGATCGACATCCACGTCCACGTGTACCCAGTCCGGGGCGCGAGCGGCCCGACCTGGCAGTTCTCGATCGTCCCGGACGCGCACTCCTTCCGGGCCGGGGTGACGACGTTCGTCGATGCAGGCACCGCCGGAGCCAATGACTTCGCGAGCTTCCGGACGCAGTGGATCGAGCGGTCGGCGACGCGCGTCCTGGCCTGGCTGAATATCGCCGCCGGCGGCATGGGCGATGCTGAACAGGACCCCACTCAGTTCGACGTTCGCCGTGCGGCGGAGACGCTCGCCGCCCATCCAGACGTCATCGTCGGCTTCAAAACCGCGCATTACTGGACCCGCGACCCCTGGGACAGCCTCCACGCGCCGTGGGCCTCGGTGGACGCCGCGGTCGCAGCCGGCGAACGCGCCGGTCGACCGGTCATGGTCGACTTCTGGCCCCGCCCGCCGGAACGCTCCTACGCGGACCTGATCCTGCAGCACTTGCGCTCTGGCGACGTGCACACCCACGTCTTCGCCCAGCAGTTTCCCATTGTCCGGCCTGACGGCGGGCTCTACGACCACCTGTGGCAGGCCCGCGCGCGCGGCGTGCTGTTCGACCTTGGCCACGGCGGCGCCAGCTTCTGGTTCAGGAACGCGGTCCCGGCGATTTCCGCGGGTTGGGCGCCAGACACTATCAGCACGGACCTGCACCTGAGCAGCCTGAATGGCGCCGCGTTGGACACCCTGCACACCGTGTCGAAGTGCATCGCGATGGGCATGCCGCTCCAGGAAGCCATCTACCGCACCACGGTCACTCCGGCGCGGGCCATCGGGCATCCCGAGCTCGGGACGCTCGCCGAGGGCGCGGAGGCCGACGTGGCGGTCTTGCGCTGGGTACCCGACGCCGACCGTCGGTACGTCGACTGCGGCCGCGCTCGCTTGCGGGGCCACGGCGAGCTCGCCTGCGCACTGACCCTGCGCGGCGGCCGCGTCGTCTGGGACCCGAGCGGGATCGGCATGCCAGACTGGCAGGACGCGCCCGCGGCCTACTGGAACGTGCCCGCCCTCCAGGGATGAGTCTTGGTCTTACGAGTCGCGGGACTGGTCGTCGCGGGTGCGGTGCTGGTCATCGGGCTAGCGGCGGGGGCGATCTACTTGATCAGCACGGCCCGGCTGACCCAGAAAGTTGTCATCCCGGCGGAGTCCGTGGCCATTCCGACGGACATCTCCGCGATCCAGCGCGGGCAACACCTCGCCAGCGCGGTCGCGGCCTGCGCCGAATGCCACGGCCCGAACCTGGCCGGCCAGGTCCATCTCGACGATCCACTGCTGGTGCGGATCGTTGCCCCGAATCTCACCGGCGGCCGCGGCGGCGCCGGCGCGACGTTGACCAACGCCGACTTCGTCCGCGCCATTCGCCACGGGGTCGATCCGAGCGGCCGCCAACTTCTGCTCATGCCGTCGGACAGCTACAACATCTTCAGCGACGCTGACCTGGGTGCAATCGTCGCCTACGTCAGGGCACTGCCGGCGATCACCACGTCATTGCCGCCAAATGACATTCGGACCCTCGGGCGGGTCCAGCTCGCCCTTGGCCAGTTGCGGCTCCAGCCGGCCGCGGACATGGATCCTCTGGCGCCGCGGCCCGCCGCGCCGGCCACCGGGGTCACCCCCGAGTTCGGCCGTTACCTGGCCACCGCGGCCCGGTGCCCCACCTGCCATGGACCCGGCCTGTCGGGCGGCCCAGTCCCCCTGGCGCAGCCGAATGCCGTCCCGGCGCCCAACATCACGCCGACCGGCCTCAGCGCCTGGTCGGAAGCCAACTTCATCAAGCTGATGCGCACCGGCATCCGGCCCGATGGGCGCGCGATCGGAACGTCGATGCCGTGGCCCTACTTTGCCCAGTTGACGGACGATGAATTGCGGGCGATCTGGCGCTTTCTGCAGGCGGTGCCGCCGCGCTTGACGGGCACCGGCTGAGGCCAACCCTGACTCAGGCTTTCGTCACTTTCGCCGGCTTCGGCTTCTCTGGCGCCAAGGTGCCGACGTATTCGAGTGCCCGGGCAACCCACCGCTTCGCCTCGGCCGACGCGTAGCTCGCCGGCAGGGTGACGTAGCCGCCCATGGGTCGCTCCGCGGGCCCGAACGGGCCGCCACCCGCGCCAGCCACCAGGCTCCGGTCGGCGTCGTCGAGCTTCACGCCGGCGTCGCTCCCGAACAGGCCCATGAACAGGTTGCCGTTCACGCAGCGGCCGAACTCCTATGCCCGCGACCGCAGGGTCGCGACGCCGTCGCCGGTGAGGTCGTCCATCGCCGCGGTGCGGCCGGTCATGGCCTGGAGCAGCGACACGATCGGCCCCGACACTTCGGGGCCATCACCGGTTGACCAATCGGCGTCGGTAGCCCGTAGCTTCAAGCCGGCAATGCGCGCCTTGGCGCCGATGAGCAGGTTCGTCGTCTTGTAGAAGTTCGCGACCTGCACAGCGGCATCAGTCGGGTAGGCGTGTTTGATACCCAGTGCCCGACGGATGTCCTCCGAATGCACGATGACCTCACCCAACCAGGTGTCGGTCGGACCCGGCGGATGGTTCGACGAGTTCACCAGCGTGTTGAAGCGCGCGAGTGTTTCGGCCGGCGAGCCGCCTCGGTGAGCCGCGATGCCCTGCGCCTGCACGCTCGCGAAATTGAAGCCTGACAGGACGAATTTGCCGATGAACTGCAGCGGAGTCATGCGGGCCGTCGCGCTCATATGCGCCAGCACGTCGCGCACGGTCCAGTCGGTGCACAGCGACGCCGTCGCCCACTGCGCGTCGGCGATGCCCTGGAGGTCGGCCGCCAGCGCTTTTCGCTCGGCGTGAATGGTGCCCCAAACATCTATGCTCACCCCCGTCTCCCTCCCGGCGGCCTCAACGAATGTACCTGGCGGTGTCGTATTCTATGCCTCGCCGATCGTCTTCATGGGTGGAGGCTGACCGTCTCCGTCAAACGAACCCACGAAGGAGACCAGCATATGGCATCGCCTGCCAGGTCCAATCCAATCCCCGACCGGTATCGCCGGGTCACCCCCGCCCTGGTCGTGAGCGGGGGCGTCAAGGCCCTCGAATTCTACGCCGAGGTTTTCGCTGCCACCGAGCGCATGCGGTTCCCTGGGCCAGACGGCACGATCGCCCACGCCGAAATCGAGATCGGGGACTCGGTGGTCATCGTCGAGGAAGCGTCGCCGTATATGGGCACAACTGCGCCTCCGCCAGGCGGTCTCGACGGCACCCCGGTGTTCCTGTTCATCTACGTCCAGGACGTCGACGCGGTGATCGAGCGCGCGGTGAAACTCGGCGCCACGCTCAAACGGCCCGCGCAGGATCAGTTCTATGGCGACCGTGACGGCTTCATCGTCGACCCGTTCGGCCATGGGTGGACAATTGCGAGCCACGTCGAGGACGTCGCGCCGGACGAGCTGATGCGGCGCATGGCTGCCCTCCAGCAGGCTCCCAGCCGTGAATAAGCGGAACTTTGAGTTGACGAGAGGATCTGGCGAGTGAAATACGTGTTGCTGTTCGTCGAAACCGAGAAGTTCGAACGGGATCTCGAGGCGATGAACCAGGCGGACCGTAACCGGGCGTACGAGCTGGTCGGCAAGTGGTTCGCCGACAATGCCGACAAGATCCGAGGTGGCAACAAGTTGCGGCCGGCGTACACGGCGACGACGGTGCGGTTGCACGCCGGCGATGAGCCCGTCGTTACCGATGGCCCGTTTGTCGAGGGCAAAGAGGTCGTCAGCGGCTATACCGAAGTCGAGGTCGCCGATCTCGACGCGGCAATCCGCATGGTCCGCACGTGGCCTGGTTGTCCGGTTGTGGAGATTCGCCCACTGGAGTCGTGACCGGCCCGAGTCACGACCGCGTCGACGCGCTCACGACCACGTCCACGCGCGAGCTCGAGCGCATTGTGCGAGAACACGCGGGGCGGCTGGCCACCGCACTCGTGCGCATCACCGGTGACTTCGCCGCGGCTGAGGACCTGGTCCAGGAGGCGGTCCTGGCGGCTCTGCAGCGATGGCCGACCGAAGGCGTTCCCGAACGCCCGGACGCCTGGCTGTTCACCGTCGCGCGCAACCGCGGGCTCGACGCACTCCGTCGGGAGAGCAATTACCGCACGAAGCTCGCCCAACTCCAGTGGCCTGTGCAGACCGAGAGCGACGAGCGTCTGCGGCTGATCTTCACGTGCTGCCACCCCGCGCTGCCCCGCGCAGCGCAGATCGCGCTGACGTTACGCGTGGTCTGCGGCTTTACGACGGCCCAGATCGCCCGCGCCTTCCTCATACCCGAGAAGACCGTGGCGCAGCGCATCACCCGCGCGAAGCGCAAGATCATGGACGCCGGCATCCCATACCGCCTTCCCGACCCCGACGAACTCAACGCGCGGCTGCGGGAAGTGCTGGGCGTGATTTACCTGCTCTTAAACGAGGGCTATCTGTCCACCGCGAACCAGACCGAGTCGCGCGACCTGGTCGACGACGCAGAATGGCTCGCCAGTCAGCTCCACGGGTTGATGCCGACGGAGCCGGAGGTCGCGGGCCTGCTGGCCCTGATCCAACTCCACCGAGCTCGCGCCGACGCGAGGTTCGACGGCGACGGCGACCTCGTGCTGCTCGAAGACCAGAATCGTGCGCACTGGAACCACGGCGCGATCGCCGACGCGACCGCACTTCTCGGCCGCGCCGCGGAGCACCACCGGCCTGGACCGTACCAGCTGCAAGCCGCCATCGTCGCCTGCCATGCCGAAGCCGCCGACTGGGCGCACACCGACTGGGAACAGATCGTTCTGCTCTACGACATGCTGCTGCATCTGGCGCCGTCGCCGCTCACACGTCTCCATCGGTGCGTCGCGCTCCGCTACACCGCCGGGCCGCAAGCCGCCCTCGCCGAAGTGGATGCCCTCTCCGACGCTCTCGACCACTACCACCTGTACCACGCCACGCGCGCGGAGCTGCTGCGGGCGCTTGGCCACCCGTCTGAAGCTCGGGCGGCCGACCAACGTGCGCTCGCACTCACGACCAACCCCGCCGAGCAAGCCATCCTGCAGCGTCGGATCAACGCCTCCTGAATCGAGCAAGCCATCCTGCAGCGTCGGATCAACGCCGCCTGAATTTAAGTCAGTCCGTTCAACACCAGGTCGTGCATGTCGCTGTTGCTCACACCGGCCGTGTGTCGGGTGGCATAGGGCTCGGCCAGTGGGCGGCTCACGATGATCGGGACGATCTGTTCGTGGCGGCCACCATGCGAGCGAAGCCCACCGGCGATGCCCGAGAGGTCGTGCTTGGCGCGCGATTTACCGAGCGCCGTCGACGCATCGGACGTCACCGAGAGATCGCCGATGCGATCGGCGGGGTGTTCGAAAATAACCGCGGCCTCGTCGCGCGTGTACACCTCCTCGACGCCGTCGAGGCTGGCGACGGCCTCGCGAGCGCGGGAGATGTCGGCGCGCGGCAGGTGAATCCAGGCGAAGGCGCCGAGGGCGCCGTGGTGGACCACGTACGGGTCGGTAATTGGCAGCACCACCCGACCGCCGGCGACGCCGTGTTCTGCCAGGACGTCTTCGAGGTAGATGACGCGTGGCTTGGCGTTCATGCCGTGGTCGGCGGTGATGCCGATCAGAAACCCTTCGCGCACATAGTCGGCGAGCAGCTCGTCGAAGCGACGCAAGAAGCAGTCAGCCATCTCCCCGCCCGGCGGCTCCTTGTGCTGCACGTAGTCCGTGAGACTGACGTAGAGCAGGTCGAGTCCGACGCGGCGATGGACCGCCAGGCCAATCTCCATGGCGTAGTGGCTCAGGTCCCAGTCGTAGATCCCGGGGTGCGCCCGACCAACCAGCGGCTGCACGTCCACAATGTCGAAGGCCGGCAACCCCACGTCGTGGGCACGCTCCGCACTGATGGAGGGAACGTTCCCAGCACCGAGCAGACGGCGCAGCTTGTCCTTCGCGGACACCATGAGCACCCGCGCGCCGGCCGCGTGTAACGCCGCGTGCACCGATTCGGCCCGCAAGAACGCGGGATCGGTCAACTGGACCTCCTCGCCGGACGGGTCCAGGTAGTGGTTACCCGGCACGCCGTGCAGGCTCGGCAGGACCCCCGTGACGATAGCCAGATTGTTCGGATTGGTCAGCGACGGCATGCACCCGCGGCCGCGCGCATACGCTCCGCCACCGGCCAGGATGCCCGCCAGGGCCGGCATGAGGCCACGCTGGAGCGCGTTGTCCAGGTAGCGCGGGTCACCACCATCGATGGTGAACACCACCGTTGGCTGCCGCGGCCGACGGTACGCACGACCGTTCACCTGGACGACGTCGGCAGTGCTCACGCGGGTCTTGTTGTAGCAGGGCACAATAGGCAGGCGGTGCAGTTCGTCGCGGTGGCCGTCGGAGCGATGCTGGGCGCCACCTTGCGCTTCGCGATCGGCACATGGGCGGCAGACCGGTGGGGCCCGGACTTTCCCTACGGCACGTTGCTGATCAACGTCTCGGGTTCATTCGCCATTGGCGTCGTGCTGGCGTTCATTGGCGACCGGGTTGGCATCAGCCTGCTGTGGCGCTTTTTTCTGGCGACCGGCTTTCTCGGCGGCTACACGACCTTCAGCGCGTACAGCTGGGAGGTCCTGAGCCTGGCGGACCAGGGCGCGTGGCTGCGTGCTGGGATCTATGTCCTTGGTAGCAACGTGCTCGGCTTCGCCGGAGTCTGGCTCGGGGCGGCTCTCGCGCGTCTGGCGCCGATCTAATTCTCGGCCGCCACCAGACAGAGCGGCCGCCGCCGGACCGGCATTCGCGGCAGGCGTGGCAGGCGCTGGGGGTCCTGGCCATTGAGCACGCGGCGGATCAGCAGCGCCGGATCGGGGAGCGACGCCTCGCCCAGCGCGAGCCGCCAGGACCTGCGTTCCGCGGCGGGCGGCAGCGCCTCGCTCAGGCTGGCGATCGCGTACGCGACGTCGTCCAGGCTGCGCCGCGCGCGCCGCCGACTCAGGTGGCGGATTTCTGCCCAGCGCGGGCCGAGTTCGGCGCCGACCGCGTCGCGCGCGATCTGTGCGTCGTCCATGCGATACGGCTCGCCAACTTCCAGCGCCGACGACGTGGCGCGTGGACCCAGCGCCACGTCGAGGGCCGCGATCACGTCGCTGCGGGCGGTGCAGACCACCCCGTCCAGGCGGTCGGCCCAGTACAGCAGGACCAGACAACAGCGCATGGACCACGCCGCGAGCTGGTGCCGGTCGGCGCTCGGGCGTGGCTTGCGCCAGCCAGGTCGAGGATTCCAGCTGCCCGGCAGGTGGTCGGGGGTGAGGATCGCGGTGCCGGCGTTCAAGAGGGGTCCGGCCCGCACGAGCAGACCGGCTTGCTCGGCCAGACGTCGCGAGTGCTCGTCGCGGATCAGCGGGTCGTGCCAGGCCGCGTACAGCAGGGCGCCGGTGTCATAGAACGGATCGAGCACAAAGACGCGGCTGAACAGTCCGGCGGCGCTCTTCAGGGCGCGTTCGTCCTCCAGCAGGACGACCGCGCGCCAGCGGCCGGCCGCGCGCGCGAGCGCTGCGACCTCGTCGTCGCCAGGCACGCGCTGGTCGATCGGCGAGTGTGCCGGGTAGTCGCCAATTTCCTGGAGGACGCCCACGTACTCTGCGCGGTTCGTCGGCAGCTCCAGCACCGTGTGCTCCGCCTCCGGCGGCGACAAATCCGCCAGCCCGCGCAGCGCCATCGTTCGCCACCCGGCCGCCTGTGGAGTGCCCACGCGTGCCATGTTGTCACGCTGCTGGTACGCGCGAATTCGGC
>Ga0209166_10002303_pt1 | contig 14737 bp, 11 predicted proteins | sample Coa_R1_3_FD_187151 | JGI IMG/M metagenome (GOLD analysis project Ga0209166, IMG submission 187151) | Surface soil microbial communities from Centralia Pennsylvania, which are recovering from an underground coalmine fire - Coalmine... | ecosystem: Environmental > Terrestrial > Soil >... | reverse complement strand
GGTGGCGTGCCGCATCCCGAGGAGAAAGCCGATGGCGAGAATGGCGAGGCCGCTGGTCAATGATGAATGCATGGCGATTAAGCAATTCCGTGGGAAAGCATACCTTATAAGGAGACACATCTGCACGCGAGCAAAAGAAGGGGCGCAGCGGTGCTGCGCCCCTGCAAATGAGGCTAGGAAAGAAGAACGGGTCTGAAGACCCGCCACTACAACGAATAGGGACACGCTTACTCGCCGCGGAGGATGCGCATGAGTTCGGTGGCCGCGAAGGGGAGGCGAGCGCCGCGGCGGGAAATGAGATAGACGTGGCGCGGAATGTTGAGCTGGCGAATCTTCAATTCCTTCATCCAGCCATGCTCGATTTCCCACTGCACGCACATGCGCGGAACGATGGCCACGCCCATGCCCATTTGCACAAAGCGCTTGATGCTTTCGATGGTGGGCATTTCGATGGGCATGTTGAGCGCGGCGCGATGGCGCGCGAAGAGTTCAATGACGCGGCGGCGAAACGGCGATTCGACGCTGTGGGCGATGAAAGTTTCTTTAGCCAGTTCAGCAACGTCAACTTCGCGTTTTTTCGCAAGGACATGTTTCGGCGGAACGACCAGGGTCAACTCGTCCTTGAGGATTTCGGTGGCTTGGAGTTGGGGGTCGCGTGGGACGAAGGAAATGGCGCCGAGGTCGAGACGGTAGTTCAGGACCTCGTGAGGAATGTCGCGCGAAAGCATGCGGTGAACGCGGACCTGGACGCCGGGATGCAACTCACGGAACTGCGCGAGCGCCGGGAGAAGAGCGTGGATGGAGCTTTCGTTGACTCCGAGAGAAAGCTCGCCGCGCTTGAGGCCTTCGAGTTCGGTAAGGCCTTTCTTGACTTCGTCGCGGAGATTAATGAGGCGCTCGGCGTAATCCCTCAAGAGAGTTCCGGCGTCCGTGAGGCGGACGGGGCGGGCTCCTCGGACAAAGAGAGGCTGGCCGAGAGAGTCCTCCAGCTTGCGAATGGCCAAACTGATGGCTGGCTGAGTGCGATAAAGGCGCTCGGCAGCGCGTGAAAAACTGCCTTCCTTGGCAACGGTCAGAAAGACTTGCAGTTCACCGAGATCCACATGTCCCCCGGGCTAATCTAAGGCTCCCTAGTATAAGGCAGGATTATCAAAAGCAGAATAAAGATAAATTGGACTGTTGGGTAGCCAGCGTGCGTTACTAGAGGCTGGGAGACCCTATGGATACCGTACGGATCTTTGACACCACTCTCCGTGACGGAGAGCAATCACCCGGCTTTTCAATGAATACCAGCGAGAAGCTTCGGATGGCGCGGCAGCTTGCTGCGTTGAACGTGGACGTGATCGAAGCGGGATTCCCGATTGCGTCGCGCGGCGACCTGGAAGCGGTGCAGGCGGTGGCGAAGGAAGTCCGCGACGTGCCGATTGCTGCGCTGGCACGGGCGAAGAAGGATGACGTGAGCGCTGCGCTGGAAGCTCTGAAGCCGGCGGTTGCACCCAGACTGCACGTTTTTCTGGCGACCTCGGATTTGCACCTTCAGGTGAAGCTGAAGATGACGCGGGAGCAAGCTCTGGAAGCCATCGGGGCGATGATCCGGTATGGACGGCAGCATGTTGACGTGGTGGAGTTTTCCGCGGAAGACGCCGGGAGGACGGACATCGATTTCCTGTGCAAGGTCTGCCGCGTGGCAGTGGATGCGGGTGCGACGGTCTTGAACCTTCCAGACACCGTGGGATACGCGGTTCCAGAAGAATACGGGGCGATGTTCACGAACGTGCGCGAATTTTTGGGCGACCCGGATGGAATCACGCTGAGCGCGCATTGCCACGACGACCTGGGCCTGGCGGTGGCGAATTCGCTTGCCGCGGTGCGCGCGGGGGTGCGACAGATTGAGTGCACGATCAACGGCATCGGCGAGCGCGCGGGCAATGCATCGTTAGAAGAGGTAGTCGTGGCCCTGGCGGTGCGTAAAGAAAGCTTTGGTGTGACGACGGGGATCCGGCTGGACCAGCTCTTCCCTGCCAGCCGTATGCTCACAGAAATTACCGGCGCGCAAGTAGCACCGAACAAAGCCGTGGTGGGGGCGAACGCGTTTGCACATGAGGCGGGCATCCACCAGGACGGGATCATAAAGAATCCGCTGACGTACGAGATTATTTCGCCGCAGACCGTGGGAGTGCCCAATCGCTCGATGGTGATGGGCAAACACTCGGGACGCAATGCGCTGCGGATGACGCTGAAGGATTTGGGTTTTGAAGCGAATGACACGGAGCTCGCGGAAGTCTACCGGCGCGTGACGGCGCTGGCGGACCAATCCAAGCAAGTGCGTGCGCGAGACATTCTAGGAATCGCTCACGAAGTGCTACGTCGACGGCCAGCGGCCATGGCGGCGGAATCGTCCTCCATTGCCTGATTCACTCGCTGAAATAGTTTTTAGTCGTAAGTTATCAGTTTTAAGTGAAGAATTGTTTTTGGCAGTTTGCGTGGCGGACGGAGAGCACCAGTAGTCGTTGCTTTTGCCTTCTGTTTTCCGGCTGGCTATTCCGTTTCGCTGGACTAGAAGCTTCGGAGGGCTTGCGGTAGCGCGGGGTTTTCTATCAGCACGGGGATGGTCATGAAGAAGAAGATTGTTTTGCTCCCAGGAGACGGCATCGGTCCCGAGGTGACGCGGGCGGCGGCGGGCATCCTGCGGGAGACGGCTCACGAGTTCAATCACGAATTCGAGTTTGTGGAACTTCCATTGGGCGGCGCGGCGATTGATGCCGCGGGAACGCCGCTTCCTAATGGAACACTGGACACCTGCCGGAAAGCGGATGCCGTGTTTTTGGGCGCGGTTGGCGGACCGAAATGGGATGCGCTTCCGGTTGGGAAGCGGCCGGAGAGCGGGTTGCTTGGCTTGCGCAAAGGCATGGGGCTTTACGTCAATGTGCGGCCGGTGAAGTTGATCGAGCCGCTGCGCGGGCTTTCGCCGCTGAAGGCGGAGCGGCTGGGGGATTTGGACCTGGAGATTGTGCGGGAGCTTTCCGGAGGAATGTACTTTGGCGAGCGCGGGAACGTGGCGGAAAACGGCGTGGAGCGGGCGTGGGACACGGAGTCGTACTCGACGCCGGAGATCGAACGTATTGCGACATTTGCGTACACACGGGCGGAGAATCGCACGCGGCGGCTGTGCTCAGTGGATAAGGCCAACGTTTTGACAAGTTCTCAGCTTTGGCGGCGGACGGTGACCGCGATGAACGCGGTGTACCCGTCGGTGAAACTCGAGCACATGTACGTTGATAATGCAGCGATGCAGTTGACGCTGAAGCCGTCGCAGTTCGACGTGATGCTGTGCAGCAATATGTTCGGGGATATTTTGAGCGACGCGGCAGCAGCCTTGGTGGGGTCGATCGGATTGATTCCTTCGGCAAGTTTTGGAGATGGAGCGCCGCTGTTTGAGCCGATTCATGGCTCGGCGCCGACGCTTGTGGGAACGGATAGCGCCAACCCTATTGGGTCGATTCTGAGCGCAACGATGATGCTGCGGGATGCGTTTGGCTTGACCCTTGAGGCGGATTGGGTGGAGCAATCGCTGACGCGCGTACTATCCGCAGGCTATCGCACGCCGGATATTGCGGAGCCAAAGTCACGCACGGTTGGCGGGTCCGTCTTCACGGAAATCCTGAGAGAAGAGATGCAGCGGACGTTCGAACACGCCGAACGGTACGGCTGGGGCGTGTAAGGCATTGTTTCTACTTAGTTTCCAACGACAAGTATAAAACTGTGCGACGTAGGCAACGGTTAGGCCTGTTGAGAGCCGCAAATCACTGCGTTGTCTTGCGGGAAAGCGTTGAGGATGCTACCTTTACATTTCCCGAGCGGCTTGCCGGCCCGGTGGGGAAACAGGTTCGCGTGAAGCCGGAGCGGGCCGCGATTCCGTCCTAGAACCGATTGATTGAAAAATGAGAAGCGTGTCACAGGATCACGTTTTCAGAGAAACTTGTGAGGAACGGATAGGTCTGCGTTAGCACCCAGAATCATGACAAATCCCATCCCCAAACCCGAGCATGGCAGCATTTCTGTAAGTAACAGAAAACCGACGTATTGGCGCGTGGAGGGTTCTCTGCTGGAGCTTGGAGCTTTGCGTCCCGTAGGCTTTTTTACCTGGAACGCACGCAGCTTTTCCGAGCGCTGGGCACGGCGGGCGGGAATGGCAGGGATGGCGCTGGCCCGACCCTTTGCGTACGCGGCAAGCCGGACCTTTGCCACTAGATTTCTGCATTCCCTGCTGCGAGGAGTCAGCCGCGACCGGCTCGACCTCCTGGGAGAAGAATATTTTCACTACGTTTTGAAGCCGCAATTGCGTGAGGAAGCCGTAGAAAAGGTTGTGAGCGCGATTCGCCAAGGAGAGCAAGTCGTCCTGGTTGGGCAGCTTCTTGAGAATATTCTGCGGCCGCTGGCACATCATCTGGGCGTGCCATTGTTTCTTGCGAACCGGCTGGAATACCGGGACGGCAAGGCCACTGGCCGGTTGCACGATCCCGTAGTGCGACCGAGGGGACCTTTGGCATGGCTAAGCGGCGGTTCCGTAGACGGACGAATCTCAAGAGAGAAGCTGTTGAGCCAACTCGGGTGGTCACAGAAGCCCGAGCGATTGAAAGCCGGAATTCAGGCCACGGCTCGGCCGACTGCGGCGATTCAGAAGCCGGTGGCGGTTTTTGGGGATGCGCCGCGTGTCGAAAGGCTTTCGGTGCGAGAAACGTTGGCGGACCGGCATATTCTGCTGATTGGCGTCACCGGCTTTATCGGCAAGGTGTGGCTGGTGGATTTGCTGGAAAAGACTCCAAACATCGGACGCATCACACTACTAATCCGGCGTAATCGGACGACTTCCGCGCAAAAGCGATTCGAGAAAATCGTTGAAGAATCGCCGGCGTTTGATCCGCTGCACGAACATCATGGAAAGAAACTCGGGGCATTCCTGAACGAAAAGGTGGAAGTGGTCGAAGGGGACGTGAGCCTGCCGGGGTTAGGCCTGGATGAAAGCACACAAGCACGGCTGCAAAGGTCGGTAGACGTTGTCGTCAATAGCGCAGGTCTGACGGACTTCAACCCGGATTTACGCGATGCCCTTTCGTCTAACGTGGATTCGACGCTGCATCTGCTGGAGTTCCTTCGAAAGTGCAAACACGCCGGCCTGATGCACCTTTCCACTTGTTATGTGGTGGGCATGCGCGACGGGCGCGTGGGGGAGCAACTGGAGGAAAACTACAATCCGGCGCGGGCTCCGCTTTTTGATGCGGAAAAGGAGATTGCTTCGCTGCGGGAAAGGATTGGGCGCATTGAAGCGCGCGCCGAAGGTCCCGAGCTGGATAAAGCGCTGCGCCGGCAGGCGTTGGGGCGGGGCCGGGATGAAACTTCAGCGCCAGCAGCAGAGCTAGAGGGCGTTTTGCGCCGCAACCGGGCGCGGTGGGTGCGAAACCGCCTGACGTACGTCGGCATGCGTCGCGCGCAGCACCTGGGCTGGCCCAACACCTACACATTCACAAAGAGCCTGGGCGAATCGATTCTGGCGGGGCACGGCAAGGACCTGCCCATTGCCATCGTGCGCCCGTCGATCGTGGAAAGTTCAGAGCGCTCGCCGTTTACGGGCTGGAACGAAGGAATCAACACTTCCGGGCCGCTGTCGTATTTGCTCGGCACCAATTTCCGCCAGCTTCCGTCGAACGAGCGAAAATGCCTGGACGTTATTCCCGTGGACATGGTGTGCCGCGGAATGACGCTAATTGCAACAGCACTGGTGGCACGGCGGCATGCACGGCTCTATCAGCTTGCGACTTCGGCGATCAACCCGGTAAACATGGGACGCAGCATCGAACTGACCGGTCTCGCGCACCGGAAGTATTACCGTACTTCCCAGACGGTTGAGAACTGGCTGAAGGTGAAGTTTGAGACGATTCCGGTGTCGAAGCAACGATATGAGCGGCTCTCGATTCCCATGCAGAAGGCAGTTGTGTCAGGAATCAACCGCGCGGCCACAACGCTGCGCATGAAAAAAGCGCCCTTTGCCAAAGCGGAGCGCGATCTGATTCGCGCGGAGAAGCTCATCGAGCTCTATGAGCCTTTCATTCTGCACAACGAGCACGTTTTCGAGTGCGAGAACGCGCGGCTGCTTTCGGCGGCGTTGCCGCCCGAGGAGAAGGCGCTGTTCGATTTCACTCCGGAAGCAGTGGACTGGTGGGATTACTGGATCAACGTGCATATTCCGGCGCTGCGCCGCTGGTGCTATCCGTTGATGGAAGGGCGGCCGCTGGAGGCGCGCGAACCGCGAGCGCTTGAGTGGAACGGGAACGGCGTGCCGGTGGAGCAAGAAGAGCTTTCCAAAGCGGCGCCGTCCTCCGACTGAATATGGCGATCTTCATCACCGGCTCGACCGGCTATTTGGGCAGCTACGTCGTGGCGGGCCTACTTTCCAGTTACCGCGACAAGCTGAACCTGCTGGTCCGGGCAAGAACGGAACGAGAAGCGCGCGAACGGCTTTGGACCTCGTTGCAACTGCACTTTGACTTTCCGGAATTCCTCGAGTATCTCGACTCGCGCATTTGCATCTTTGGCGGTGATTTGACCAATGATCGCTTTGGCTTGATGGACGAGGATTACCACGCGCTGGTCGAAACCACGGATTCGTTGATTCACTGTGCGGCTTCGTTGAACCGGAAGTCGGAGAAGCAGTGTTTGAACGTCAATCTGCGCGGCACGCTGGAAGTGATTCAACTGGCGCGGCGCGCGCAGGACCATCACGGGCTGCGGCGGTATTCGCATGTTTCGACGGTAGCGGTTGCGGGGAAGAGAAAGAACGAAGTCGTAACGGAAGACACGGCCATTGACTGGGAGCGCTCCGATTACGACCCTTACGCGCGCACGAAGAAATTCTGCGAGCACATGGCGAACCGCTGGCTCCCTGATGTGCAGAAAACGATTTTCCGCCCGGCCATTGTCTTGGGGGACAGCCAGCGGCCGGAGACTTCACAATTCGACATGGTGCAAGCAGTTCACTTCCTGGCGCGGATGCCCGTGCTGCCGCTGCGTCCTCACGATAGAATCGACATTGTTCCGGCAAATTACGTGGGCAAAGCCGTGGTGACGATTCATCAAAAAGAGGCGCCTGCGCATAGTATCTATCACTTGTCCTCAGGCCAGGGCTCGCAGACGTACGCGGAATTAACGGAAGCCATCGCAAAAGCAGGCGGGATGCGCAAGCCATTGTTCTGGCCGTGGCTCGGCGGAGCGTTTTCGCGAACCGTGAATTGGGCGGCAAATCGCAGAGGCGCGGTAGGGCATGCCGGCTCCCTGCTCAAAGTGTTTTGGCCGTACCTGGACTGGAATACTGTGTTTGACAATTCGCGCGTCGTGGCGGAATTGGACGAAGCGCCTGCAAAATTTGCGGCGTACGCCGCTGGCCTGCTGAAATTCAGCCGTGAAAATCATTTTCGCTATCCAGCGAAGCGCTGGCCGGACAATGCTCGCGCGGAGACGGCCGTAGGGAGAGCGAGCGCATGACCGATTTTCTTCTGGTTGCGTGGGTCAGCGCGCTGATCGAAATGCGGCGCTTCGGTTGGATGCTGGGTTTGGGCAAACCCTGGACGCCAGGCGAGAGATTAAAACTGCTCTTTGCGGGGTACAACGGCACGCGCAACACCGGCAGCGACGTGCGTGTGCAGGAGATGCTGCGGCAAGTGCGCCATATTCTTGGGGCCGGCAATGTCGATTTCAGCGTGATGACGCAGGATTTCGGGCGTACCAGAGGGTATTTTGAAGGCACGAGGCAGGTTTATTTGCCCGACGTTTTTCCTCCCTTTTTGTTTCGCGAAGTGGGGCAGAATCACGGCGTAATCGCATGCGAAGGTTCGATGTTCAAGAGCAAGTTTGCGAACGCCCTGACGACCATGATGATTGGTTCGCTCGGACTGGCTTCGGCAGAAAACAAGCTTTCGGTTGGGTACGGTGGCGAAGCGGGGCACATGGACGGGCTTGTGGAATCCATGTGCGCGCGTTACGTGAATGATTCAATGGTGATTACGCGCAATGTGGAATCGCAGCAGCTTTTGAGTGGGCTGGGAATTCCCACAGAACTGGGGACGGATACGGCATGGACTTTTGAGCCGCATCCGACGGAATATGCGCGCAAGACGCTGCGCGAGGCTGGCTGGGACGAGAAGACGCCGATTCTGGTCTTGTGCCCGATTCACCCGTATGTTTGGCCGGTAAAGGCGTCTCTGGCGAAGTATGTGGCTCGCGCAACAACCGGAGCTTACAAAGACAGCCAGTACCGCACGGTTTATTTCTTTCAGTCCGGAGCCGAGGTAGATCGGAAGTACGAGCAGTACGTCTCCGCGTTTACCAAGGCGACGCAAGCATTCCTGCAACGTCATCGCGTGTTTCCCATACTGGTGGCCATGGAGCGGCTTGACGCCGATGCTTGCCGCAAAATCGCAGCGCAGATTCCGGGCACGCCGGTATTTACATCCGACGATTACGACATGTTTCAGCTCGTTTCCATTTTGCGTGAGTGCTCATACATGGTTTCTTCGCGCTATCACGGTATCGTCACATGCATGCCGAGCCTGGTGACTTCGGCAGGCGTGACCATGGACGAGCGCATTCGCAATCTGATGCGCGAGCGAGGGCACCCACACCTTTTGTTGACCGTGGACGATCCGGAGCTCGAGGCGAAGCTACTGCAAATGATGGAAACATTGGTGAAGGAAGCGGAGGGAGTACGCGAGGGGATTGGGCAAACCGTGGTGCGCAATCTGAAGTTGATGGCGCGCATGGGAACATTTCTGGAGGATGCGGTGCGCCGCCAATATCAGGATTTTCCGATTCGGAGCGGAGTCCTTTCCTGGGAAGACTATCTCCCGCCGATGAGCGCGAATTTGCTTCGTCTTTTGGAGCGCTACGAATCCTCGCCGGCCACGATGGCTGCAAGCCACTGATCTTTCATGCCAAATTTTCTTGAAAATATTTTTGCACAGTTGAAGCAGGCAAACGCCCGCGTCGTGTTGAGCGAAATCCGCGGCGAACAGTTCGTGAGCGTGACAGGAAGCGAATTGCTCAAGCAAGTTCAGCAGGTGAGAGCGTTCCTGCTCAATTCGGGTGTTCAGCCCGGGGAGCGTTGCGCGCTGCTGGCGCCCAACTCTATCCTTTGGGTCGTGTTCGATCTAGCACTGATGGCGGAAGGCGTGGTTGTCGTGCCGCTGTATTCGCGGCAAGCGCCCGGTGAACTTGCCGCGATGATGAAAGACTGCCAGCCGCGGCTGCTGTTTGTGAGCGATCCACAAACCGGTGAGGCGGTAGCACAGGATTGGCCGGAAGCTCCACCGAGAGTTCTCCTAGAAAAGGCCCTCGCAAAGAACGCTTCTGATAGTGGCTCAGCAAACGAACCAGCTCCGCGCACCGATGCCGCTATTGTAACGATCATTTACACTTCCGGAACCTCGGGCGAGGCGAAGGGCGTATGCCTGAACACCGGGAACCTGAACTATATGCTCGCATGCACCACTGAGCGCCTAGCGCAATTGATGGCCGCGACGGACGCCGAAACGCCAGACCGAGTCTTTCATTACCTCCCCTTTAATTTTGCGGCTTCATGGCTGCTATTGCTTTCCTGCCTCACGCGCGAAACGACGCTGACTCTCTCGACCGATTTGAACAAGCTGGCGGACGAGATTCGCCTTTCATCGCCGCATTACTTCCTGAATGTGCCGACGCTGCTTGAGCGCGTGCGGCGCGGAGTCGAAGAAAACCTTTCCAAACGAGCTGCGCCCATCCGGTCTCTCTTCGACGAATCGCGCGCAGCTTGGCAGCGCAAAAACGCGGGGCGAGCCGGCGCGGTGGACAAACTCCGGCTATGGATAGCGGAGAGACTTATCTTCAAAAAAATTAAGCTGCGCTTCGGACGCGATTTGCGCGCGCTCATTTGCGGGTCCGCGCCGCTGGCGCCAGAAACGCAGCAGTTTTTCCAGATGCTTGCGATTCCGGTGTTGCAAGCCTACGGGCTGACAGAAACCACCGGCATCTGCACGATGGATGACCCGCGGGAGACTGCCGAGCCCGGCCACGTGGGAGCCGCAATTCCAGGTATCGAGATGAAAACAGGTGAGAACGACGAAATCGTGACGCGCGGGCCACACATTTTCCCCGGCTACTGGAATCGCCCGGAGGAAACGGCGCGCGTTCTTCGGGATGGCTGGTTTCATACCGGGGATCAAGGCGAGGTGAACGCTCGCGGAAAGTGGCGCGTCACCGGCAGAATTAAGAACCTGATCGTTCTGAATTCGGGACACAAAATTGCCCCGGAGCCGTTGGAAGAACAAATTGCGCATCTCTTGCCCACAGCTCAGCAAGTGGTGATTGTTGGAAATGGCCGCGGATATCTTTGCGCATTGATTGCAGGAGCGGTTGAGGCTACCGCGGTTCAGGCGGTTATGGAAGTAGCGAATCGTGAACTCCCTCATTACCGGCAAATCCGAAGTTTTAGGATGGTTAGTAGTGCGTTCACGCCGGATAGCGGGCTGCTCACAGCCAACGGCAAGCTTCGCCGCGACGCCGTTAATACGCGTTTCGCCTCCGAAATCAATGCGTTGTATGAAGAGAACAAAGAACGCGAAGCAGCCAGCAGGCAGCACGCATGAAAAGCTTCAAAGGAAAAACATTGCGTTGGGAGTGGCAGGAAGGACGCATCGAGCTGGCCTTAGACCATGAGCCCTCTAATGAAATCGGTACCGCCATGCTTGAGGAGCTGGAAGTATTTGTCGGCGCTTTGGGAGCGCTAGCTCCAGAGACGTCCTCCTGCATTGTTTACAGTGCTCGGAAATCGGTTTTTTCGGCAGGCGGCGACCTGCGCGAACTGTATCAACAAGCCGTCTCTGTTCCGGAAAAAGAGCGCCCGAAGGGAATTCGCAGTTTTCTGGAGCGCATTCACAAGGCCATGAACGCGTTGGATTCCGCTCCATTCGTTACTATCGCCGCCGTTCATGGTGCGTGCCTGGGCGGGGGACTCGAGCTTGCACTCGCTTGCGACATCATCATTGCGGACAAGATGGCGCGTTTTGCTTTTCCAGAGCTGCGGCTAGGGTTTATCCCAGGCTTTGGAGGAATTCCACGCCTGAAGCGGGACTTGGGAAATGCCGTCGTGCGAGATGTGTTGTTCACGGGTCGCACACTCAACGCTACTCGCGCCCACGCTGTCGGCCTTGTAGCGCAACTTGCCGGAGAGGGCGAGGCCCTGCGGATTGCACGCTCCACAGCCGCCCAGGTAGCTAAGTACGATCCTGTGGCGCGTGCTGCCGCGAAGGAGTTTATGAAGCCTATTCCCCGCGAAGAGTTGCAGAACGAGATAGACATTTTCTGCGAGCTTTTCACGCGGCCCGAAGTGATGGCTGCCTTGAAGAAATTCGTCGAAGACCCCGGCCCGATGCCGTACTTGCCCTAGGCGGAACATGGGATGAACGTTTCACCAAAGATTCTGAGTATTGATCATGTGCAACTTGCCATGCCAAAGGGTAATGAAGACCGTGCGCGCGGTTTTTATCGCGACGTGCTAGGCATGAAGGAAGTCCCCAAGCCGGAATTGTTGGCAGGGCGTGGCGGTTGCTGGTTCGCGTCGGGGGATGCGCAAGTACACTTGGGCGTTGAGGAGGATTTTCGTCCCGCGAAAAAGGCGCATCCCGCGCTGGTCGTTACAGGACTGGACGAAATTCTTGCGAGGTGCGAAGCCGCCAAGCTTACAACCAAGCCGGACACGGAGATCGACGGGCGCCGCCGCTTGCATGTGTTCGACCCGTTTGGGAATCGCCTGGAACTGATCGAACCAAAAAGAGCCTGAGCCGGCGCGCCAGGTTTTTCTTCCTTCGGGGAGAATGATAGATTCAAGGAGACATGCGCACGCTCGACCAAACCACGCAGGAAGTGCTGGACCTGGCCACCAAGCATTTTCAATTGCCGGCAGGATCGCTTACGCCCGAAGATGATTTTTTCAAGAAGCTCGGCATTGACAGCCTGCAAACGCTGGAGATGCTCTCACGGCTGGAAAACCATTTCGGCATCGAGTTGCCTGATTACGAGGTCCAGGGCGTGAGCGACTTTAAGACCCTGGCCGAACGCATTCAGTCCCGCCTGTAATGCTGGATCTTTCCCAGTACCAATCCCTCGGAGCTGCGCTGAAGGATGCTCTGGAGCGCTTCGCTGGCGAGGTGTGCTTGATCGAGGCAGACCGCGAACGCGAGAAAGAGCGGCTCACCTATCGTGATTTCCAACAGCGTGCGTATCCTCTGGCCAGAGCTTTGCAGGATGCGGGTTTCTCAGCAGGAGATCGTGCCAGCATCATCATGACCAATCAGTCGAAGTGGCTGATTTCGGCGTATGCCGTTTTCTTCGCTGGCGGCGTGCTCGTTCCGCTGGATTACAAACTAACACCAGATGAGCAGTGGCAGCTTCTTAAGCACTCGGGGGCACCAGTACTCATCACCGAGTACCCGATCTGGCGGCAGCTCAGCGTTTCCGCGGAGCGCGCATCGGTAAATGTGCAAACTGTTTTAGTGACGGAAGCGCCGCCCAACGCCGACCTGGCAGGGGCGAAGCGTTGGGAAGAATTTCGAAGCCAGGGCGAACCAACCTTCGTTGCGCGCAATCGCAATGACACCGCCTGCATCGTGTACTCCTCGGGAACCGGAGGCAGGCCTAAAGGCTGCATGATGACGCACGAGAATTATCTCGAGCAGTGCGTCGCGTTGACCTCGCTCTACCCGTTTTGGCCCGGAGTGCGTTACCTCAGCATCCTGCCAACTAACCACGCTATCGATTTCATGGTGGGATTCTTCGGGCCGTTCACGTGCGGGGCAGCCGTTGTGCACTTGCGTACGCTGCGCCCCGAGTATGTCCGCGAAGCCTTTCCAAAATACAGAATTACTTACGTGAGCCTCGTTCCGCTGGTTTTGAAGAATCTACAAAAGGGCCTGCAAGCACGCTTCGACGCTTTGCCGCCTGGTAGACGCAAGATGTTCGACGCACTCGTCGCCATCAATAAAATGTTGACAAAGAGAGGGACGCGGCTCGGCATTAGCCGCCTGCTGCTCAAGCAAGTCCATGAAGCATTTGGAGGCGAGCTGCGTGCCATCATTGTCGGCGGTGCTTTCACGGAACCACAAACCCTGCAGTTTTTCTACGACCTGGGGATTCCTGTCGCAAACGGCTACGGCCTCACGGAAGCTGGCACGGCGATCACCGTCAATGACCTAAAACCATTTCGTGCTGACACAGTCGGCAAACCGTTGCCCGGGATGGAAGTGCGTATCGTGAATCCCGATGCGGACGGCATCGGCGAAGTTGCCGTGCGCAGCAAAACGGTCATGGCTGGCTATCTCAACGATCCTGAGCTCACTGCCGAGACGATTGTCGACGGCTGGCTGATGACCGGCGACCTGGGAAAATTCGACGAGCATGGCCACTTGCAGTTGAGCGGACGCAAGAAAAACATGATTGTCACCGAAGAAGGAAAGAATATCTATCCCGAGGACATCGAGAGCGTCTTCGAAGGTCTCCCCGTGAAAGAATTTTGCATCTTTGCGGCGAACTATATTTGGCCCAAGCGCTCGATGACCGGAGAACGGCTTGTGCTGGCTCTCCATCTGGAGCAGGGGCAACCCTATAGTGACGAACTACGCCGCGAGATCAACGCGCGCAACCAGCGCCTGCTAAACTATAAGCGCATTCACGGGGTCGTTCTCCTCGAGGAGGACTTTCCGCGGACGGCTTCTCTCAAAATCAAGAGGAACGTTTTGGCGGAGCGTCTCGCAAAGTTAGACAGCGCTGCGGCGGTTCTGCCCTTGTGAATCTTCCTTACTAAGAACCAAAACGGGTGCATTCCCAGCATGGAAAGATTCTTTGCCATTGTGAACCCCGCCGCGGGTGGCGGCCGCTCCGCGAAGCTTGCTGGACCCGCTCTTGCCCGCCTGCGCCAAAACAAACTGCAAGTGGACAGCGTCGCCTCAACGGGCCCAGGCCACGCCATCGAGCTTGCGCGAGAAGCATACAATCAAGGCTATCGCCAGTTTCTCGCGGTCGGAGGCGACGGCACGGCCCACGAAATACTCAATGGCATCTTCGCCGGCCGCAAATCTGTAGAACGAGTCGCCTTGGGATTTCTGCCACTCGGAACAGGCAACTCCTTTCTCAAAGACTTCACTAAGAACGGCGCTGAAGCGTCTACGGAAGCTATTCTGCAAAATCGCAAGCGCACGATCGACCTTATTCGGCTGAACCATGCCACTGGCGAGGTGTTCTCTTTCAATCTCTTAAGTCTCGGCTTTACCGCCGATGTCGCGGCCCTTACGAATCGCGCTTTCAAACCGTTTGGACCCTTGGGTTACTTGCTCGGCGTGTTCGTTCGCGTCCTGCAATTAAACAGGCGTTCGTTTCCATTGCGCTGCGACGAGGATCAGGAATGGGACGAGCGGCGCTCGCTTTTCCTTACCTTCAACAACAGCAAATACACGGGCGGCACCATGCTGATTGCGCCGCAAGCCGACCCTGCAGACGGTTTTATTGAGTTTGTTCGCTGGGGTCCGATTGGACGCCTGGGCTTGCTGCGCAACCTTCCGCGGCTTTATGACGGTTCCCACATCAAACATCCCCTCGCGTCGAGGCGCGCCGTGCGCCACGTGGAATTCAATGTTTCCACTCCATTGGACATCATGAT
>Ga0209166_10002302_pt1 | contig 14741 bp, 15 predicted proteins | sample Coa_R1_3_FD_187151 | JGI IMG/M metagenome (GOLD analysis project Ga0209166, IMG submission 187151) | Surface soil microbial communities from Centralia Pennsylvania, which are recovering from an underground coalmine fire - Coalmine... | ecosystem: Environmental > Terrestrial > Soil >... | reverse complement strand
GGTGCTGGCGGCGGGCGCCGCGGTCTGGTGGACGCGGCGCTAGTTCGCTTCCCGAAACTCTTCAAAAAGGGACCATGAATCTCCGTATCACCATCGGCCTTCTGGTGGCTGCCCTCGTCCTGGCCGTGCTCGTCGTCGGCCTGGACAAATTCAACATCGGACCGACCGCGTCGGCGAACGCGACGGCGACGGCCGTCACCACGGCTGGCCAGCAGCCTCAGATCTTCCAGTTCGACGACCAGAAGGTAAACGCCTTCGAGCTGCACCAGGCGGACAAGTCGGTGCGGGTCGAAAAGCAGCCCGACGGCTGGATCGTGGCTGGCACCACTGACCCCGCCAATCGATCCTCGTTCACCAGCCTGATCATTCGCATGAGCACGCTGAAGGCAACCCAGGTGGTCGCCGACCCTGGCACGGACCTGTCACAGTTCGGGCTCGACACACCCAAAGAATCGGCGGTTGCACGGCTCGACGACGGGACCAGTTTCGAGCTCGACCTGGGCGGCAAAACGCCCGTTCAGACGGGCACCTACGCGAAGAAATCGGACGCCGCGGACATCTACGTCATCGCGGACCAATTCAGCACCGATCTCGAGCGTCTGGTCACCGATCCAAAGGAGCCGCCCACCCCGACCGTGGTGCCCGCGACCCCGACTCCGGCGGTCGGGCCCGCGCCCGAGGGTACCCCGACGCCTGGGCCATAACGGCTGCGACCGGCTCTCGACCGCGTCTCCACCTGACGCATTGAGAATCGTGCTTGGATAGGCATCAGTCGTGCAGTACAGTTGGACCCGAAGTGGTCAATGACGACCACCAGACAAATGGCTCTTCACGATGTTGTGAGGCACACATGTTCCATTCACCAGGCCTAGATCAGCTTGATCCAGCGATGCTGGCCTTCGTCAAATGCCACGTGACTTCGGCGGTCAAGTGGGAAGTTCTGCGTGTTCTTGCCAGCCAGGATGGGGCGTGGGTTCGCGCCGATCAGTTGGCCAGAAGCAGTCACCGACAACCACCTGCGGTGACTCAGGCGCTCGCGGATCTGGCGGCAGATGGCGTCGTTGAGATTTCGCCGTCGGCGACGCCCGCTGAAGTGAGTTACCGACTGCCGATCGACGAGCCAACCTCGGTCGTCCTGCACCGGCTGATCCAGGCGGCGACGCACAGCCTCGAGTTGCGGGCCATCATTGCCGCGCATCTGCAGCACGTTCGGCAGCAGGCGCATTCGGTGAGCTCGACAGCAGCCGCTTGAGCGCCCAGTCCGCCGCCTCCTGAATGAGCGGCTCAGGGTCTTTGGCCGCGGCGCGCTCAAGGGCCGGGCGGGCCGCCACAGTGCCCTGATTGCCGAGCGCGAGCGCGGCGTTGCGCGCGACACCACGGCGCTTGGCGCGCTTGATGGGTGATCCGCGAAACGCCTGGCGGAATTGCGCGTCGTCGAGCGCCAGAACCTCCTCGAGTGGCAGGCGCGTCCCGCGGCGCGGCTCGAACTCCGCCCAGCCGCGTGGCCGGCCGCGCGCCGAGGCGTTGTACGGACACACCTCCTGGCAGATGTCGCAGCCGAAGATCCATTCGCCGAGCCGGGGCCGCAGGTCGGCGTCGATCGGACCGCGGTGCTCGATCGTGAGGTAGGCGATGCAGCGCTCGGCGGCGAGGTGATATGCCTCGTCCAGCGCATTGGTCGGGCAGGCGTCGATGCACCGCCGGCAGCTGCCGCAGTCCTTCTGGACTGGCCGATCGAACTCGAGCTCGACATTGGTGAGCAGGGCGCCCAGGAAAACATACGACCCGATCGGCGTGAGCAGGTTCGTGTTCTTGCCGCGGAACCCGAGCCCGGCGCGTGCGGCGGCGTCGCGTTCGACCAGCGGGCCGCTGTCGACAAAAATCCGGGTCTGGACGGCATGCTTTACGCGCTCGGCTAGAAACGCCGCGAGCAGCCGCAGGCGCGACTTCAAGGCATCGTGGTAGTCGCTGCCCCAGGCGTAGCGGGCGATCCGGCCGCCCGGTCCAGGTTCTGGCTCGGCCGTGCGGTACGAGACGCCGACGACGACCAGCGAGCGGGCACCGGGCAGGAGCTCCCGCGGCCGCGTCGCCAGGCGGGTGCGGGCCGCGTTGAGCCAGCCCATCTCGCCCTGGTGCCCCTCATCGAGCCACCGAGTTATGTCAATCTCAGCCTGCGGAAACGGCTCGGGGCTGGTGATGCCCACGAGGTGGAACCCAGCGTCGCGGGCGTACGCCTTCAGCGCCGCGGTGAGACCTTCGCCTGCCACGTCGCCGTGCCTCACCGGGTGGGAGCCATCGGCGTCACTGCCAGGCCGCCTGCGTCGCGCGCACTGTCAGCCACGACATCCTCGTCGAAGACATCGTAGAACCGTCTCAACCCCCGTGGGGACGTCGCGGAGCGAGCGCAGCGATGCGGGCAGGGAGCAACTTCAGTCACTGCCAGCCACGGCATTCGTCGACGCTGCCCTGGTAGAAGCCCGTTTGACACCGTGATGCCCCCATGGAGCGCAGCGATGCGGGCAGGGAGCAACTTCAGTCACCGCCAGCCACGGCATTCGTCGACGCTGACCTTCGCGCGCACTTTCAGCCAAGACATCCTCGTCGAAGACATCGTAGAACCGTGTCAACCCCCGAGAGGACGTCGTGGAGCCCTTCTCAGTCCCTGAGGCTGGGACGGAGCGAGCGCAGCGAGGCGGGCAGGGAGCAACTTCAGTCACCGCCAGCCACGACATCCGTCGACGCTGACCTCGTAGAGCCCATTTGACGCCGTGATGCCCCCAGGGAGCGAGCGCAGCGATGCGGGCAGCACGCAAATCTAGTCTCGGAGAGACAGTACCGCCATGAAGGCTTCCTGGGGAATCTCGACCTGGCCGACGCGTTTCATGCGTTTTTTGCCTTCCGCTTGCTTCTCGAGCAGCTTGCGCTTGCGACTGATGTCGCCGCCGTAGCACTTGGCCAGGACGTTCTTGCGCATGGCACGGATCGTCTCGCGCGCGATGATCTTGCCGCCGATCGCCGCTTGCAGTGGCACGTCGAACATCTGCCGCGGAATCAGCTGGCGCAGCTTATCGATGAGCATGCGGCCCTGGTGATACGCCTTTTCGTGGTGAATGATCATGCTCAAGGCGTCGACGGGCTGGCCGTTGACGAGCACGTCCAGCTTGACGAGCTCGGACGGGCGGTACTCGGCAAAGTGGTAGTCGAGGCTCGCGTAGCCCTGGGTGCGCGTCTTGAGCTGATCGTAGAAGTCGACGATGAGCTCGGCCAGCGGCATCTGGTAGGTCAGCAGCACGCGCTGCTCGTCGACGTACTCCATCTTGCCAAAGGTGCCGCGTCTGGCCTGGACCAGCTCCATGATCGGTCCGATGTAGCGGCTCGGGGCGATGATCGACAGGTCCAGCCACGGTTCTTCGACGCGGACGTACGTGCCGGGAGTGGGCAGGTCAGCCGGGTTCTCGACGTCCTTCATCGACCCGTCCTGCATGAAGACGTGGTACTCGACGCTCGGCGCAGTGATGATCAGCTCGAGGTTGTACTCGCGTTCGAGGCGCTCGCGAATGATCTCCATGTGCAGCATGCCCAGGAAGCCGCAGCGGAAGCCGAACCCGAGGGCCATCGAGCTTTCGGGCTCGTAGAGCAGCGACGCATCGTTCAGCTTCAGCCGCTCGAGGGCCTCACGCACCAGCGGATATTCGTCGCCGTTGGTGGGGTACAGGCCGGCGAACACCATCGACTTGGCCGGTCGATAGCCAGGCAGCGCCTCCGACGCGGGTTGCGCGACCGAGGTGATGGTGTCGCCGACCCGCACGTCGGCGACGTCCTTGAGCCCGGTGGCGATGTAGCCGACCTCACCCGCTTCAAGAGAGTCGATGGCCAGCATCGTCGGATGGAAGATGCCGACTTCGACGGCCTCGCTGCGGACGCCATTCGACATCATCCGGACGGGCTCGCCAGCGCGGGCCGAGCCATCCATGAACCGACAGTAGGCGATCACGCCTTTGTACGCGTCGTAGTGCGAATCAAAGATCAGGGCGCGCAGCGGCGCCGCGCGATCGCCGCCCGGGGGCGGGATGCGTTTGACAACCGCCTCGAGGATCTCGTCGACGCCGACACCTTCCTTCGCAGAAGCCAGGATGCAGTCCTCACCGGGCAAGCCAATGACGCGCTCGATCTCCTCGCGGACCACTTCAGGCTGCGCGCTGGGTAGATCGATCTTGTTGATGATGGGCACGATTTCCAGGTTGTGCTCGAGGGCGAGGTACACGTTGGCGAGGGTCTGGGCCTCGACGCCCTGCGCCGCGTCGACGACCAGCAGCGCGCCTTCGCAGGCAGCCAGGGCACGGGACACTTCGTACGTGAAATCGACGTGGCCCGGTGTGTCGATCAAATTGAACTGATAGACCTCGCCATCGGCCGACGCGTACTGCATTCGGACGGCCTTGGCTTTGATGGTGATGCCCTTTTCGCGTTCGAGATCCATGGCGTCAAGCACCTGGGCCATCATGTCGCGCTGCGCGAGCGTCCCGGTCCGTTCGAGCAGCCGATCGGCGAGCGTCGACTTGCCATGATCGATGTGCGCGATGATGACGAAGTTCCGGATGTGGGCTTTGTCCACGGTTCTCGGTCCAGAGCCTAACACGGTGCTACCCTCACTCATGACCCCTTCCCGATGGCTGGTTGCGCCCGTGCTGATCGTCCTTGTGGGGTGTCAGGCGCCTGCGCCAGCAGCGCCTACGGTCGCGGCCAGGCCCACGGTTGCACCGGCTACCGCGGCCCCCACGTCGGCCGTGCCAACGCCTGCACCCGTGGCGTCAACCGCCGTGCCTGCACCGACCCCGCCCCCGGCCACGGCCAGTCGAGTCGACACGCTGAATGCGGCCAACGTGGCCTTCAAGAGCGGCAATCTGAAGGCCGCGGCAGGTCTGTACGAGCGGGTCGTGAATACACCGCCGGCCGCAGTCGAAGCGGCCGCGGCCACCTCGGCGATCAACGACTTTGCCTGGTTCCGTGGCATGGTCACGCTCCTGGCCGACGGCCGGGAGGACGACGCGAAGACGGCCCACGACACGCTCATCCAACGCGACCCGAGCGCGCCCCTGGCGCGTCTGGGTGACCAGCTCTACAACCAGTACGGCATGGTGGGCCAGTTGCGGGGCGCGTGCGCCCAGTTACAGCCGCAGGTGCCGACTCAGGCCGGACCCGTGCTGGCGACGCTGCAAGGCCTGGGCGTCACCAATGTCGATGCCGCGACCCTGTGCAGTGTGCCCGCGGGCTAGCGACCGCTACGCAGCGGCGGTGTTGGCAGCGCGATTGAGCACCTGGACGGTCAGGTCGACCATCGGGTCGCTCCTCAGTCTGTAGATGATCGCCCGTCCACGCCGGTGCGCCTCGACCATGCTGCCCTGCCGCAGCACGCGCAGGTGCTGGCTGGTCGCCGATTTACTGCGCCCCAGGATGGCTGCCAGCTCACCGACAGAGAGGGGCCCCGCGCTCAATACGCGCACGATCTGCGTTCGTGTCGGTTCACAAATCGCGGTCCGCACGTCGTCAACCAGTGCGTTGGCGGTGTCACTGAGGACAGCCTCGCGAGCACTGCGGAGTCGTGGTGAAGCCGATTCGTGAGAACGCGCGGGGCGCTTGGCTGGCATACGAACCTTGTCTACGTTCCGCGGTACGCGCGCGAACGCTGCTGGATTGGATACTGGCCTTGCCGCACGCGGCGTGCCGGCGATGCCGTCGCTCAGGCGTACAGGCCGCGCCAGTCGTTGACCCGCACGCGCAGGACGTCGGACAGCATGCCCAGCGTGTCGGCGATGGGGGCGACCCGACTGTTCTCTTTGTGCTCCCAGCGCAGCGGCACCACCCGCACCGCGTACCCCAGGCGGCGGGCCAGGTACAGGACCTCGACGTCGAACCCGAAGCCGGCGATGCGCTGCCGACTGAACACGGCCCGCGCCGCGTCGGCGCGAAAGGCCTTGAAGCCGCATTGCGAGTCCTCGATCCCGGGCACCGCGAGCGCCTGCACCACGCCGTTAAAGACGCGGCCCATGAAGTGACGGTAGCCCGGTTCGCCGATTCGGCGCGCGCCCAACCCCTCGCGTGAGCCAATCACAATCGGATCCGACTCACCCACCAGCGCCAGAAAGCGTGGCAGGTCTTCGACCGACCACGACAGGTCGGCGTCGGCAAACAGCACGACATTGCCCCGCGCGGCCAGGACGCCCGAGCGAACCGCGCGCCCTTTGCCCCGCGCGTCGGTGCGCAGCAGCCGCAATTTCGGAAACGTGACGCTCGCCTGCTGGACGACCGCGGAAGTGGCGTCGCGCGAGCCGTTGTCGACGACGATCACTTCGCAGTCGAGGCTTTCCTGGCGGATGAAGGCCTCGATCTCCGAGAGCGTGTACGGCAGCCGGGCCTGCTCGTTGTAGGCCGGGATGACCAGCGACAGCGCGGGGGTCACGCGGAACCCGGACTCAACAGGGCATAGACGGAGGCGTCGGAGATCCGGCGACGGCGCTGAACTGTCGGCCGCGCTGCCAGGTGGGCTGGCAAGCCGACGAGTCCGCTGACCTGGCCGCGCAGCGTCGCTCGGGCAGCCGAGCCGCGCCAGGCGTGCAGGGCCGCACTGGCGCGGCGCGCCTGGTAGCGCAGGATGTCAGGCAGCATGCGCGCCGCCAGACGGGTGGGCAGATCTTTGGCGAGTAGACGGATCAGGTTGCGGCCGTTGTAGTACGACTCCAGCACGCCGCCACCGGTGGCGCCGCCGCGGTGGTAGACGCGCGCCAGCGGCTGGTAGTAGCAGTCCCATCCGCGCAGCTGGGCGCGAAAGGCGAGGTCGACGTCTTCCAGGTACATGAAGAACGCCTCGTCCAGGAGTCCGGTGTCGGCGAGCATCGCCCGTCGGTACGCCGCCGCGCCGCCCGTGGCGCCGAAGACCGGGCCGGGCACGTTCCACACGGGGGCATCAGGCTGGCCGGCACCACGCTGACGGGCGGCGCCATCCCGGCAGAAGAGGTCGCCAGCGCTGTTGATGGTCTGGCGATCGGCGAACAGCACTTTGCTGGCGACGGAGCCGAGCGACGGTCGCGCCGACAGCGTGTCGACGCACGCCGCGATCCAATCGGGCTCGGCTTGCGCATCGTTGTTCAGCAGGCACAGGATCTCGCCGCGCGCCGCTCGAAACCCGGCGTTGACATTGCCCGAGAAGCCCGCGTTGCGCCGCAGGGCCAGGCGTCGCACGCTCGGATACGCGCTCGCGAGCAGTGCTGGCGTGCCGTCGGTCGACGCGCCGTCGGCGACGATCACTTCGAGATTCGCGTACGACTGTTGCATCAAGGAGTCAAGACACTCCGGCAGCAGATGCGCCCCGTTCAGGGTCGGCACGATCACCGTGGCGAGCGGCGCCACCACACCAGAGCCTCTCCGACCAGGAAGAGCGAGCCGGTCACGAGGACCAGGTCGTCGGGATGCGCCGCGGCCAGGGCTGCGTCGAGGGCGGTCCCCAGGTCCGCGTGCACCCGTACCTCGGCAGCCGGATCTACCGCACGGAGGAACAGTACGAGATCGGCGGGTACGGCGGATCGTTCGTGGCGCGAACGTGTGAGGTACACGGCGTGTTCGGGTGCGCCAGCCAGCAGTGCGTCGAGCACGCCGCGCGCGTCCTTACCTTCGCTCAGGCCCAGGACCAGCAACAGTCGCCTGAAGTGAAAACCGCGGTCGATCGCCGCGCGCAGGGCGTGCGCCGAGGCCGCGTTGTGGGCGCCGTCGAGGACGAGCAGCGGCCGCTCGCACAGGACTTGCAGCCGACCCGGCCAGTCCACATTCGCCAGGCCAGATTGCAACGCCGATCGACTGACGCCGAAGCGCGGCGCAACGGTCCCGAGGGCGTGCAGGGCGGCCACGGCGGTGGTGGCGTTGTCGCGCTGGTGATCGCCGAGCAGCCCTACGGGGCTGGTGAGCGGCTCAAACTCGGAGTGGGTCGATGCGATACGAATCGAATCCACAGCTGCGGAGTTGCCAGGCCGAGACTCGGACCCCTCCCGGGTGGCCGGCCCGAAACCAGCCACCGACCAGGTCCACTCGCGGCCGACCTCCTCCAGGTGGGCACCTACACGGTCCGCCTCGCGTTCGACCGCCAGGCGAGCCTCGTCCACCTGCGGCGCCAGGACGCCCGGGCGACCGCGTCGCAAGATGCCGGCCTTGTGCCACGCAATCTCAGTCAGCGTCCGGCCGAGCGTCGGGGTGTGGTCGTAGCTGATCGACGTGATCGTCGAGACCAGTGGCTCGAGCAGATTGGTGGCGTCGAATCGACCACCAGTGCCAACCTCGACCACCGCCAGGTCGAGGTGTGTTGCGCGCGCGAAATAGGCAAACGCAAAGGCGGTCCCCACCTCAAACGTGGTCGGCTGACCGAGGGATGGCGGCAAATCGTCGACTGCCCGCCGAATGGGCTCGGCGAGCGCCAGGACTGAATCCACCCCAATCGGCTGTGCGTCGACGCACGTCCGCTCACGCCAGTTGACCAGGTGCGGCGAGGTGTATCGACCCGTCCGGAATCCTTGCGCTCGCAAGCAGGCGCTCAGCATCGCCACCGTACTGCCCTTGCCTTTAGTACCCGCGACCAGCAGCGACGGAAACGCTCGCTCGGGATGATCGAGGCTGGCCAAGAGCGCGTACATACGGTCCAGTTTTGTTGCTCTCTGCGTGGACATTTCCTCGGGCGTGCGGGATCGCGCCGAAAAAGACCACACCCATTCGAGTACGGCGCGGTATTTTGGGTCGGGTTCGAGCGCATCCGGTGGTAGACTGTAGCCACGATCGCCCGATGTCGTGCTGCACCCGGCGGGCATCGTCGACCTGGCACTACCCTGGGAGGCCCGCTGCTGCTTGGCCACCTCCACGCGCAAGCGCTACCTGATCATTGGCAATGGTGCGTCCGGCACGTACGCGGCCGAGACGATACGGAAAACCGACGCTGAGGGGGAGATCACCCTCCTCACCAACGAGCCGTACCCCCTCTATAACCGCGTCGCCCTACCGCCGTTCCTCCGCGACGAAGCCAAACGCGAAAAAGTCTTTCTCCGGACGGTTGAACAGCACGAGCAAAAGGGTATCAAGCTACTGGTCAACACGCTCATCACCTCGCTCGACACCGAGTCGCGAGTTGCGACGGCCGCCGACGGCCAGACGTTTCCGTATGAGCGTTTGCTGCTAGCGACGGGTGGTCGGCCAAATCCGCTGCCCGCGCCCGGGGCGACCCCGGAGGTGCACGGCATTTACAACTTTCAGTACTGGGACGAAGCCGCCGCGATTCGCGAGCGGATGAACACCGCCAAGCATGGCGTCGTCGTCGGGGGCAGCTATATCGCCTACGAGCTCGCCGAGGCGTTCCGCCATCACGGGCTCGCAGTGACCTGGCTCATTCGCGGCCCGCGCTTCTTGAGACGCGTGCTCGACGAGGACGGCGGCGCGCTGGTCGACGATATCGCTCGCGCGGCGGGCGTCGACATCCACTACGGCGGCGAAGTGAAAGAAGTCCACAGTCGAGATGGCCAGGTGTGCGGCGTCACCACGACCACCGACGAGTACATCCAGTGCGACATGGTCGGCGTCGGTCTGGGCGTCAAGATGAACATGGATTTCCTGAGCGGCACCCCGGTGGAGACCCACAACGGCATCCTGACCACCGAGTATCTCGAGACGAACGTGCAGGACATTTTCGCCGCGGGCGACGTCGCCGAGTTTTTCGACGTGTCGATTGGTGCGCACAACCAGATGGGTACCTGGAACAACAGCGTCAGCCATGGCCGCATCGCGGGGGCCAATATGCTCGGCGACCGCAAGTTCTACAACGACGTCCCGATGTACTCGACCGGGCTCTTCGATTCCCGGATCCGGGTCATGGGGTTGACGCCCGAGAACGTGCCGGATCTCGAAAGCTGGGAACAGCTCGATGCGCCGAACCGCAACTACAAACGGCTGTTCTTCAAAGAGGGTCGTCTGGTGGGCGGCTGCCTGATCGGCGATATCAAGATGCAGACGCGGATCATCCAGATGATCCAATCACGGCAGGTAACCCCCGAGTCCGAGCGCGGCAAGCTCTTGCTCGCCGCCTGAGTCGTGAATCCCCGGCTGCTCGAGGGTCGGCCCGTCGCGGACGCGATCTGGCTTGACGTAGCGCAGCGGGCGGCGGCGTTTGGCGCCCGCTGCGGCCGCCAACCGCGGCTCGGCCTGATCAGCGGCGCCGACGTGGCGGCGGCGGCCTACGGGCGGCAGATCGAGCGCCAGCTCACGCGGCACGGCCTGAGCGTCACGGCACACACGCCCGGCGGGCTTGACCTGCTCGAAGTGGTCCGCGGATTGAGCCAGGCCGACGAGATCGATGGGATCCTGATGCTCACCCCCTTGCCCCCGGGGGTTGACGCCGAAGCGGCGGTCCTGAGCATCGATCCGTCGAAGGATGTCGACGGCCAACACCCGGCCAACCTGGGCCGCCTCGCGCAGCGCCGCGCCGGCTTTGCGCCCGCCACCGCGCTGGGCGGACTGCGACTTTTGCAGCACTACGCCATCCCGCTCCGCGGGGCGCGGGTGGTGGTCGTCGGCCGCAGCCCCGTCGTCGGCATGCCGCTGGCCCTGTTGCTGATCGCCGCCGACGCCACCGTGACGGTGTGCCACTCGCGCACGCAGAACCTGGACCGCGTGACCCGCGAGGCGGACATCCTGTGCGTCGCGGTGGGCCGGCCAGGGTTCATCGGCCCGGACCACGTCAAGCCTGGCGCGGTGGTGCTCGACTTCGGCACGCATCCCGGCGAGGCCGGCGCCATGCTCGGCGACGTGCAGACGATAGCGGTCAGTGAGATCGCCGGCGCGCTCACACCGGTGCCTGGCGGAACGGGACCGACGACCGTCTCGGTGCTGGCCCAGCAGACGGTGCGGGCCGCCGAGTCGCGCCAACGCTAAGTCGTGGCCGAGCTCCGCGCCCACGTCTGGTTGTCCGGCCGGGTTCAGGGCGTCGGCTTTCGTTACTGGGCCGCTCACGAGGCGCGCCATCGACAGCTCAGCGGGTGGGTACGCAACCTGGACTCGGGCGGCGTCGAGGCCGTCTTTGAGGGCCCACGTGCCGCGGTCGAAGACATGGTGCGCTGGTGCCACGAGGGCCCGTCGGGTGCCTACGTGCGCGATGTGCGGGTCAGCTGGGACGAGCCGCCCGAGCGGCGGGCAGCCTTTGAAATCCATCCAACCGCCTGATCGCTGGACCAGAACTTGCTATTACCGTCAGTCATTCGCGCCTGACGCGCGGCCGAGAGATAATGCCCGTGGGAGACCATCTGACAATGCGCCTGAAAGAACTTCGTGGACTTCCGGTTATCGATCCAACCGCGGCGCGCAAAATTGGCACCGTGCTCGACTATCAGGTCGATCCGGCCAGCGGGCGCCTTGCGGCCGTCGACATCACCAGCGTGGCCGAGGGCGATGGCGAGCGCGTGGTGGCGGCCCGCATTCGCCGCGTTGGCCGCAACGCCGTCGTCCTGACCGGTCGGGGCGGCTCGGTCGCTGGGCCGTCCCCCGAAGTCGACGAGCGCTGGCTGGATGCGTCGACGCTCAGTGGCCTGGAAGTCATGGGCGATGACGGCAACCGAGTCGGGCGGGTGGAGGACGCGACCTTCGACCAGGACAGCCTCGAGATCGACGCTTATCTGCTGCGTTCGAGCGTCCTCGAGCGCTTGATTGGCCGCCGACGCCGCATCGCGCCGGTCAAAGTCCACTCGTGCAGCCGCGAGCTCATGCTGGTCTCGTCCGGCCGATTGAAGGATGCGCCGGCCCCGTCGCTGGACGAGCCCAGCCCGCCCGCCCTGCGCGTGCAGCTGAAAACCGACGACCGCGTGGCCGCGCCCAGTTTCGACCAGGTTCCGGACGGACAAACCGTCGGCGCACACTCGAGCTGAGCCCCGTCATATGCCTCTCTCTTTGGGAGGTGAGACAGTAGGATTAGCGACATGGCAGTGTCCGTGTCGACTTCCGCATCGTTCCAGCTGACCACGCTGGACAACGGCCTGCGGGTCATTCTGCGCGAGGTCCGTGAACGCCCGCTGGTTGGCGTGTGGCTGTGGTACCGGGTCGGGGGTCGAAATGAGCTACCCGGCACAACGGGCGTTTCGCACTGGGTCGAGCACATGCTCTTCAAGGGTGGCAAGCGCTTCGGCAAGGGCGAGATCACCAAAGAGATCTCGCGCCGCGGTGGCGCCCTGAACGCCTTCACGTGGATCGATTGCACCGCGTATTTCGAGACGCTGCCCGCCTCGGAGATCGACCTGGCGCTGGCGATCGAGTCGGATCGGATGTACGACACGCGCATCGAACCCGATGAGGCCGAGGCTGAGCGGAGCGTGGTCATCAGCGAGCGCGAAGGCAACGAAAACTATCCCGAGTTCTGGCTGCGCGAAGAAGTCCAATCGATGGCCTGGCGCGAGCACCCGTACCGCCTGGGCGTGATCGGACCCAAGAGCGACCTGCGCGCGATGACCCGCGAGAACCTGTACGACCACTACAAGCGCTACTACATGGCCAACAACGCCACGCTCGTGATGGTTGGCGATTTCTCGGCGCCGCACCTGCTGGACAAGATCCACGCCGAATTCGACAAGCATCCGGCGGGACCAACGCCGCCGGCCCTGGAAATCGAGGAACAGCCGCAAACCGGCGAGCGGCGGGTGATCGTCCGCCGCCCTGGCCCGACGCATTACGTCATGCTGGCGTACCACGCCCCTGAAGCCAGCCACGCCGATGCCGCCGCCATGGTCGTGTTGAACTCGCTCCTGGGCGGGGCGTCGAGCCCAATCGCCTGGGGCGGTGCGCGCGGCCTTGGCCGCAGCTCGCGCCTGTATCGCGCCTTGATCGACGGCGAAATTGCCAGTTCGGTATCGGCCGGCTTCGAGTTGACCCTCGATCCGTATCTGTTCGTCGTCGATGCCACGCTGCGCAGCGACATCGAACCCGCCCGCGCCGAAGCGGCGATTCTGGCCGAGGTCGAACGCGTGCAGCGCCAGGGCGTACCAGCGGACGAGCTCGCGCGTACCAAACGGCAGTTGCACGCCCAGGTGGTGTATTCGCTCGAAGGGGTCACCAATCAGGGGTTTGCGCTGGGGTACATGGACCTGGTGGCCCGCGATCCGGGCGCCTGGGAATCGTTCCCCGAAGCGCTCCAGAACGTGACATCCGACGACATCCAGCGCGTCGCCAGCACCTACCTCGTCGAAGATCAGCGCACGACTGGCTGGTTTAATCCGAATCCGAATCCGAATCCGCACCCGCAAAATAGCAGCACCAACGGCGAGGCGCACCGATGACGACTGCTGCCGAGAGCGCCCTTCGGCCGGAGCGCCAGGCGCTGGACAACGGCCTCGTACTGCTCCACAACCGCGCCGCTGCCAATCCATCGGTCACCGTCCGCGCGCTGTTACGTGCCGGCTCGAGCCGTGAGACGCCAGGCGAATACGGCATCGCCGGTTTGACGGGCCGGATGATCCGTCAGGGCACCGAGCACATCGCCAAGGCGGCATTGGCCGAAGAGCTCGACGGCATGGGCGCGGGCCTGTCGGTGGACGTCGGGTATGCGCTGGTCGCCGTGTCGATCAAGTGTCTGAGCGGCGATTTTGCGCGGGCGGTTGAGATCCTGGGCGAGCTGGTGCGCCGCCCGATATTTCCCGAAGACGAGCTTGAACGACTCAAGGGTCAGGTGCTCACGGAGCTCGTCGAGATGGACGACAACACCCGGGTGATCTCGGATCGCACCTGGCGTGAGCTGGCGTATCCGGCGACGCATCCGTACCATCGTCTGACCGTCGGCACCGCGGACTCCGTGCGCGCCACGTCGCGCCAGCAGCTGCAGGCATTTCATGGCGCCTGGTACGGCCCGAATCAGACGACCCTGATCGTCGTCGGCGACGTGTCGCTCGACGACGCCCGGGCGACCATCGCGCGCAATCTCGGCGACTGGTCGCGCGGGCGCACCGAGCCGGTCGAAGCGTCGCTGCCGGTCACCGAGCTGCCCGCCAAACAGCTCCGCGAAGTTGCCGTGGAGGGCAAGACCCAGGCGGACGTCTCCATCGGTTTGCCGACGCTCGAGCGCAAATCGCCGGACTTTTACGCGCTGAGCTTTGCGAATCACATCCTCGGCCGCATCTACTTCATGGGTCGCTTCGGCGAGAAGGTCCGCGACGAGCAGGGCTTGGCGTACCACGCGTACTCGGAGCTGCACGGCAGCTATGGCCGCGGGCCATGGCTGATGCGGGCAGGCGTGAACCCGAAGAACCTGGAGAAAGCCCTCAGCAGCATCGACGCCGAGTTGCGACGTTTCCTGGCCGATGGCCCGACGCCATCCGAACAGCTCGACGGCGTCAGCAGCTTGCTGGGTAGCTTGCCACGCCAGCTCGAAACCAACGAGGGCGCGGCAGCCGTGATGGGCGAGATCGAGCTCTACGATCTCGGCCTCGACTACCTGGAGCGGTATCCAGACATCGTGCGCTCGCTCACCAGTGAGCAAGTGACGGCGGCAGCGCGGCGCTGGATCGATCCCGAGCACCTGGTGACGGCCATCGCCGGCCCGCCGCACGCCTGACAACGGGTCTTTCCCAGGCCGTGCAGGATCGGCGGCTGCGGGTCTGCCCACGCTACGCTACGCTCCGCGGGGTGCACCTGGAACGCACCGTCGAGCTGGCCGAAGTTCGGCTGCGCCTGCGCGA
>Ga0209166_10002301_pt1 | contig 14741 bp, 13 predicted proteins | sample Coa_R1_3_FD_187151 | JGI IMG/M metagenome (GOLD analysis project Ga0209166, IMG submission 187151) | Surface soil microbial communities from Centralia Pennsylvania, which are recovering from an underground coalmine fire - Coalmine... | ecosystem: Environmental > Terrestrial > Soil >... | reverse complement strand
TCGAGGCGACGACGGCCCAGATCCGGACGCTGAGAGAGAAGGTCGCGGAGCCGTCCTCGGTTGGAACCCCGCCAAGCGACGCTGCAGTCGATCCCTCCCAGCCGCCCGCGATGCCTACGTAGGGGGCTCGCGCAGGACACGGCGGCCGATGTCCTGGAGCACAGCGGAGCATCAGGCATCGGCGTGCCGACTGGGTGTTCTCTCCCCGCTCCCGGGGCGTGCGCCGCAGGCGCACCGCCCCGGCGGGTAGCGAGCTCTCAGCACGGAGGCGCGGAAGACCGCGCTCTTCCGCGCCGGAGTTCCGCTTTCACGCGACCGAAGCGCAGCTTCGGTCGCGGCCTTACGCCCCGTGGCATCTCTTGAACTTCTTGCCCGAGCCGCACCAGCACGGGTCGTTGCGGCCGATCTTGTCGTTCGCGCTCGTCTGAACCGGTCGCGGCGCGGTGGCGGTGCCGGCTCCCACCGCCTCTCCCCCGCCCGCCGCCGCGATCGCCGCGGCGCCGGCGGCGCTCTCGTGCTCGTAGTGGATGTTGCCGTTCGTCGTCTGCGACTGCTGCTGGGCCAGCTGCTGTTGCGCCTCGTCGGGAGCGAGCTCGGCGTGGAACAGATGAAGCACGACCTCGCCGCGGATCACGTCTCCGAGCTCGGTGAACATGCGCTCCCCCTCGCCGGTGTACTCGACGAGCGGATCCTTCTGGGCCATCGAGCGGAGGTGGATGCCCTCGCGGAGCGCCTCCATGTTCTCGAGGTGCTCGCGCCAGCGCATGTCGACGACCTGGAGGACGATGAACCGCTCGAGCTCGCGCATCAGCTCCGAGCCGAACTCCTCCTCCTTCGCCTCGTACTCGTCGCGGGCGTCGGCCTGGAATTCCTCGATCAGGGCCTCGCGCGAGATCTGGCCGAGATCCTCGCGCAGCTCCTTGGCCGTGATCTCCGTCTGGTACAGGCCGGCCATGGCGTTGGTGAGTGCCTCGAGATCCCAGTCCTGCTCGTACTCCTCCTCGGTGAACACGCGGACGGTGCTCTCGACCACCTCGTCGATCCAGAGCTTGATCTGGTCGGAGAGATCCTCGCCCGTGAGCACCTGGCGCCGCTGCTCGTAGATGCGCTGACGGTGGCGGTTGAGGACGTCGTCGTACTTCAGCGTGTTCTTCCGGATGACGAAGTTCTGCTCCTCGACCTTCTTCTGCGCGCCCTCGATCTGGCGGGAGAGGATCTTCGCCTCCATGGGCTGGTCGTCCGGGATGTTGAAGCGCTCCATCACGCCCTTGATCCGGTCGCCGGCGAAGAGGCGGACGAGATCGTCCTCGCCCGACAGGTAGAAGCGGGTCTCGCCGGGGTCGCCCTGACGGCCGGAGCGGCCGCGGAGCTGGTTGTCGATCCGCCTCGACTCGTGACGCTCGGTGCCGAGGACGTACAGGCCGCCGAGATCGCGCACCCCGTCGCCCAGCTTGATGTCCACGCCGCGGCCCGCCATGTTCGTCGCGATCGTGACCGCGCCGCGCAGGCCCGCGTCCTTGATGATCTCGGCCTCGCGCGCGTGCTCCTTCGCGTTGAGGACGTTGTGCTTGATCCCCTTGCGCGTCAGGAGCTGGGAGAGGTACTCGGAGGTCTCGACGGCGATCGTGCCCACGAGGACCGGCTGACCCGCGTGTGCGCGCTCCTCGATGTCGTGCACCACGGCCGACCATTTCCCGTCCTTCGTCTTGTAGACGAAGTCGTTCTCGTCGGTTCGTGCGACGTCGACGTTGGTGGGGATCTCGACGACGTCGAGGCCGTAGATCTCGACGAACTCCTTCTCCTCGGTCTTCGCGGTGCCGGTCATCCCGGCGAGCTTCTCGTAGAGGCGGAAGTAGTTCTGCAGCGTGATCGTGGCGAGCGTCTGGTGCTCCTCCTGGATCTTGGCGCCTTCCTTCGCCTCGACCGCCTGGTGGAGACCCTCGCTCCAGCGGCGCCCTTCCATGATCCGGCCCGTGAACTCGTCGACGATCTTCACCTCGCCGTCCTGGATCACGTAGTCGATGTCGAGCTGGTAGAGCGACTCGGCCTTGAGCGCCTGGTAGAGGTGGTTGACGAGCTGCGTGTTCTCGGGCGCGTAGAGGTTCGGGATGCGGAGCGCCCGCTCGACCTTCGCCACGCCCTGCGGCGTCACGCCGACGGTCTTGTGCTTCTCGTCGAACTCGAAGTCGGCTCCCGCCTCCTCGGCCGCGCCCTTCGGGTCGCCGGGCGACGAGCGGAACGGGATGAGCTGCTTGGCGACGCGTGCGAAGTCGTTGTAGATCTGCGCGGCCTGCTCGGGCTCGCCGGAGATGATGAGCGGCGTCCTGGCCTCGTCGATCAGGATCGAGTCGACCTCGTCGACGATCCCGTAGGCATGGCCGCGTTGGACGAGGCCGTCGAGCGAGACCGCCATGTTGTCGCGCAGGTAGTCGAAGCCGAACTCGGAGTTCGTCCCGTAGGTGATGTCGGCCGCATAGGCCGCCTTCCGCGCGTCGAACGGCATCATCGTCTCGATGTAGGCCACGCTCATGCCGAGCGACTCGAAGACGGGGCGGTTCCATTCCGCGTCGCGCTGGGCGAGGTAGTCGTTGACGGTCACGAGGTGCGCGCCGCGGCCCGCAAGGCCGTTGAGATACAGGGCGAGGCTCGCGACGAAGGTCTTGCCCTCGCCGGTCTTCATCTCGGCGATGTCGCCCTCGTGCAGGACGATGCCGCCCATCAGCTGCACGTCGAACATGCGCTGGTCCGACGCGCGCTTGCGCGCCTCGCGGACGGCCGCGAACGCCTCGAAGACGAGGTCGTCGAGGGTCTCGCCGTTCTCGAGCCGCTGCCGGAACTCCGCCGTCTTGCCCAGCAGGTCGTCGGCGGTCAGCTGCTCGAACTCCGGCTCGAGCGACGTGATGTACGCGGCCTGCTCCTGCAGCCGTTTGAGGCGGCGGCCCTCGCCGACCCGGAGAACCTTCTCGAGGTTGCCGATCTCCACGCGTCCAAGGGTAGCGACGGCTAGAGCGGCGTTACCCGAACCTCCCAGAGGTCGCCGTCGATCCGCTCCGCCTCGACGTAGAAGCTGTCGCCCGACGTCTCCGCAAGCCGTTCGAGCTCGGGAGGGACGAGCGCGTCGCTCGGTTCGCCGTCAACGCGAAACTCGCCCTGGTCGTCGCGGTGCGAGAACTCGAGCTTGTCTCCTTCCGGGAAGGAGATCCGGGCGACCTGGATCCGCTTTGCGGCGACGGCCCACAGATCGCCGCCCTGCCGCTGCGCGGTCGCCTTGTACGGCGGTTGCACGCGCTGCTCGACGGCGTCGGCGAGCGGCGAGAGATCGACGTCGCCCGTCTCGTCGTTCACGATCAGATCGCCGTTCGGGATCGTCGTGAACTCGATCCGGCTTCCGGCGAGCGCCGGAGCCTGAGCGGTGACCGCGGCGTCCCACTCCTTCGGGCCGACGCTCGATCCATCGGGTACGCCGGCCGCGGCGAGCGTGGACAGCGGAAGCTCCACCGGCGGGGGCTTCTGGCCCGGGTCGCCGAGAATCTGCGCCGGGTCGAGCCCCGCTTCGCGGAGGAGCTGCTCGTTCAGCGTCTCGTTACGGCGGCGGAAGAGCCCCAACTAGGCCTCGGGAAGCTCCACCTGGGCCGGGTCCGGAACCGGCGGCTCGTCGACGTGCTTGCGGCCGTGGACGCGCTTGTCGTGGGTGTCCTTGACCTGGCGGACGAGCTTGTCGGCGAGCTCGTCGATCGCGGCCTTCATGTCGTGCGCCGTCTCGCGTGCCCGCAGCGTCTGGCCCTTGAGATGAACCGTCGCCTCGGCGACCTGCGACTCCGCGATCGACGGGTTCTTCTCGACTGCCAGCTCGATCTCGACCTCGGTCAATTCGTGGACGCGCCGGTCGAGCTTCCGGAGCCGTCGCTCGACGTAGCTCCGGATCGACTCGCTCACCTCGAGGTTCTTTCCCTTGACGTTGAGCTGCATCGAACGCCTCCCCCGTAGCGGTCTGTGCGGTGCCTCGTACCCTAATCGCGCTCGCGGCTACCGCGATCAGCTCCGGCGAAGCGCTCGGGCGAACGCAATCGCGTCGACCCGGCGCGCGCCGGCGGCGCGGAGGGCTGCCGCCGTGGCGGCGGCGGTGGCGCCCGTCGTGTAGACGTCGTCGATCAGCGCGACCTTGCGCGGTGCGGCACCGGTCGCGCGGAACGCGCCGCGCACCGACCGCCGCTCGGTCGCGGAGCTCCCGCGCTGCCGGCCGCCGCGCGTGCGCTCGAGGAGCGACAGGCACGGGAGCTCCCACGCAGCCGCGAGCTCGAGCGCGAGCCGTTCCGCCGGGTTGTGGCCCCGCTCGAGACGTCGGGTGCGATCCGAGGGGACGAAGGTGAGCGCGTCCACGTCGGGCGCGTGAACGTGCCCGACGACGAGCGCCGCAGCCTCGGCGGCGAGCCGGCGCAACCCGCGCTCCTTCCAGGCGTGCACGAATCGCCTCGACGCGTCGTCGTACGCCACCGCGGCGCGAGCGGACGCGAAGCCGAGCCTCCGCCCGGCGCACTCGCGGCACCGCTCGACCGGCCACGCCGTCGGCGCGCCGCAGCGCTCGCACAGGGGCGGCTCGATCCGCCGCAGCTCCTCGCGGCAGCCCACGCAGAGCTGCCGCCCGCCGCCACCGCAAACCACGCAGCGCTGCGGCAGGAGCAGGTCGAGCACGACTCGAGGCTATGGCGCGACGTGCGCCGGAAGGGTGTCGATTCAGTCGAGGCTGTACGACTTCCGCTCGGGCAGCCCGGTCAGCCGCCGCAGCCGGTTGTCCGCCTCGAGCAGCTGGTCGTGATTCCCGATGTCGAACCAGGCTCCCTCGAAGCGATAGCCGTAGACCGATTCGTTGCGTGCAAGCCAGCCGAGAAAGCTGCCCGCGTTGTCGGCGCTCTCCCCTGCCTCCAGGTACGCCGCCACGAGCCGGACGTGCTCGGGCGGCAGGAGGTAGACGAGAGTCGAGGCAAGCGTCGAGGGCGGGTCGCTCGGCTTCTCGATGAACTGCACGATGCGGTCGTCGCCGTCGGTGGCTGCGATCCCGTAGTGCGTCGCGAGCTCGACGTCGCCGACGTCGTACAGCGGGACCGCGCTCGCCGGTTGAGGCCTGTCCCGCCACCACCCGACGAATCGAGGGAGCGAAAACTCGAACAGGTTGTCGCCGGCGAGGACGACCAGCTCCTCACCGTCGAGCGCGGCGGCGTCGATCACGAGCCGGAGGTCGCCGACTGCGCCGAGCCTGTCCTCGTTCGAGGTCGTCCCGTCGTCGTGCACGACGACGTCGTGCGACTCGGCCCAGCGCGCGAACACGGGCGCGAAGCGGCCGTTCGTGACGAGGTGGACTCCATCGACCTCGTGCACCGCTCGAACCCGGTCGAGCACCCAATCGAGCATCGGCCGGTTGCCGACCGGGAGGAGATGCTTCGGGACGTCTTCGGTCAGCGGGCGAAGCCGCGTCGCGTAGCCGGCCGCGAGGATCACGGCCTTCACGCGCGCGGCGCCGACTCCGCGAACTGCCTTCTGTCAAGCATCGCCCGAGTCTAGGCGGGGTCGCAAGCAGCCGTGTCCGGAACCTGGTTCCGGACACGGCCGAACGAGCCGGAGGTAGCACGCGAGAACGCTGGGAATACGAGTACCTCCGCGCGGGCCACGTCCAAGGGAGACACGGCCGGTACCAGGTACCGGCCATGTCTCAACGGAGCATGTCGGGAGGGCTCAGGTTCCTTCGTCCCAGGACGCGAGGTACTGCGCCTGCTCCTCCGTCAGCGTGTCGATCTCGACACCCATCGTCTCGAGCTTGAGGCGGGCGATCTCCTTGTCGATCTCCGCCGGCACCGGATAGACCTTGCGATCGAGCTCGCTCGCGTTGCGCGCTGCGAACTCGAGTGCGAGCGCCTGGTTCGCGAAGGACATGTCCATCACGAGCGCCGGGTGCCCCTCGGCCGCCGAGAGGTTGACGAGCCGGCCTTCGGCCACGAGGTAGAGCCGCCGCCCGTCGGCGAGCGTGAACTCCTCGACGAACTCGCGCGCCTTCTTCGTCTCGACCGCCATCTCGCGCAGCGCCGGGATCTCGATCTCGACGTTGAAATGGCCCGTGTTGGAGAGGATCGCGCCGTCCTTCATCACTTCCATGTGCTCGCGCGCGATCACGTGCTTGTTGCCGGTGGCCGTGCAGAACAGGTCGCCGACCTCGGCCGCCTTCTCGAGCGGCAGCACCTCGAACCCGTCCATCGTCGCCTCGAGCGCGCGGAGCGGATCGACCTCGGTGACGATGACGTGCGCGCCCATCCCGCGGGCCCGCGAGGCGACGCCGCGCCCGACCCAGCCGTAGCCGCAGACGACGAAACGCTTGCCGGCGATGAGGACGTTCGTCGCGCGGATGATCCCGTCGATCGTGGACTGGCCCGTGCCGTAGCGGTTGTCGAACATGTGCTTCGTCTGCGCCTCGTTGACGGCGATGATCGGGAACCCGAGCTTCCCCTCCGCCTCGAGCGCCTTGAGCCGGATCACGCCGGTGGTCGTCTCCTCGGTGCCGGCGATGATCTCGCCGAGCTGCTCGCGGCGCGCCGAATGGAGGACGCCGATCACGTCGGCGCCGTCGTCCATCGTGAAATGCGGCTTGTGGTCGACGGCGGCCTCGATGTGGGCGTAGTAGGTGTCGTTGTCCTCGGCCTTGATCGCGAAGACGGACACGTCGTAGTCGGACACGAGCGCGGCGGCGACGTCGTCCTGCGTCGACAGCGGATTCGACGCGCAGAGGACGACGTCCGCGCCGCCCGCCTTGAGTGTCCGCATGAGGTTCGCGGTCTCGGTCGTGACGTGGAGGCAGGCGGAGATGCGCAGGCCGGCGAGCGGCTGCTCCGCCTCGAATCGCTCCCGGATCGCGGCGAGCACCGGCATCTGCCGGTCCGCCCATTCGATCCGCCTCCGGCCTTCCTCCGCCAGGGTGAGATCTTTCACGTCGTAGCGCTGCGTGGCTGCCATGAAGTCCTTTCTCGGTTATGCGGCCAGGAGCCGCTCGTGCTTGCGCTGCTCCCACTCGACCCAACCGACCTGGTCCTCGACGTCTGCGAGCCAGCCGTCGATCGCGGTCCGGAGCTCGGGTTCCCGACGGAGCCGTGCGGCGAACGCGATGTCGCCGATCCCGAGGCTGAAGCGGCTCCGCAGCTCGGCGAGCGAGCGAAGCTGGTTCAGCTCGCGCAGGCCGTAGAGCCGGTAGCCGGCGGGCGTGCGCGACGGGACGACGAGCCCGGCCCGCTCGAGATAGCGGAGCATCCGAGCAGACCACCCGGTGCGGGCGGCCGCGGGGCCGACGTGGAGCGGATCCATCGGTTCGACCTTAACACAGCTGTGTCAAGGCTTGCGGCAGCTGATCAGACCCCCGGACTTTCGGACGAAGAAAACACCGTCGCGGGCAATCGCAGCCTCGACGGCTGCCCGCTCGTCCTCGAGCTCGCGCCCGTCGTATCGCTCGCTCGAGCGGAGGTACGCGAGGACTGGCTCCACTTCCGTGATCTCGAGGTCATCCACGCATCGCTCGACCCGCACGTCAGCAAAAAACGGCTCCAGCTGCGGCGGCCCGGATTCGAGCCCGAATGCGTCGACATGCCGGGCGAATGGCCACCATCCCGCACTGAGTTCGCCCATCTCTTGCAAGTGCCCGTCACCGTTCGTCGCTGCATGGAAGACGCCGCCCGAGACGAGCACGCGCCTGATTTCGGCGAACGCGCGCGGCCGATCCGGGACGTGGTAGAGCATGTGATGGGCCATGACCACATCGAATGTCTCTCCGTCGAAGGGAAGATCCTCGATGTCCGCCACGACGTAGTCGGCCCGATCGCCGAGCACGGCGCGAGCGACGTCGATCATGCCCGGTGACCGGTCGCTCAGGGTCAGCTGCCAGCTCGGGTCGAGCCGGTCGAGATTGCGCTTCCAGAATTCAGCCGGCCCGCAGCCCGCCTCGAGAACCCGTGAGCCTGCGGGAAGGGCAACCCGGTCGAAGAGCCAGCGATGCCAGTCCTGCGTGGCCGTGGAGAAGCGCTGGTGGAGATCGATCCGCGCGCGGAGGTTGACGTCGGTTGCGTACTGCTCGCTCATGCGTCGCCTCGCAATCTCGCGACAAGCCGGTCGAGTGCCGCCTCGTCGGCGCCCGCGGCGAGGAGACAGTTCCGGATCCCCTCCGTTGCCTCGATCTCCTCGAGCACCTCCACGAGCGGCTGTCCGGCAGGTTCCAGGATCCGCAGGCGACGCTCTCGCTCTTGCTCATCCGGAGCCGATGCGATCCACTCGGAGTTGTGAGGCGCCCAGTTCTCGTCGCTCAGCGCGTGATCGGCGGCAATCGCGCCCGGCTCGGCGCCGGCCAGCCAGAGCGCCATCCCGCACGCAATGCCTGTCCTGTCTCGACCTCCCGCGCAGTGGACCGCGGCGGGCGGATCGGCGTCGCCGAGGATCGTCAGCGCCTGCGCCAACTCGGCGCGGTAGTGGTCGGCGAGCGCGAGATACGCCTCGCGCATCGACGGCCAGTGCCAGGCGGCATGAACGGGCCGAGGATCCATCGCCTGGCGGACGACGGGAACCGGAAGCGCGTCGTAGTCGTCTTCGGCGTCCTCTCGCTCGGGCCGCAGATCGACGACGACCGAGACGCCGTAGTCCACGAGCTCACGCCGCCCCGTCTCGCTCAGGCCGGGTAGCCAGTCTGCGCGGACGACGACGCGGTACGCGGTCTCGCCGCCGTCCGCGAGCGGCAGCCCGCCCAGGTCCCGGACGTTGACGCAGCCGTCCCAGCGCAGGACGCGCTCAGGGCGCGCTGGTGCCTTCGCGTCCATAGCGGTCCTCGAGCCGGACGACGTCGTCGAGATGCGGGGTCGAGACCTCGAGGATCGTCGTGTCCTCGAGCGCGGTTAGGCGATGGACGGTGCCGGGCCGGTAGCGGAAGCACGCGCCGGCTGTGACGATCTCCTCGTCGAGCGCCTCCTGGCCGGCCTCGCCGAGCTCGAGCCGCGCGCGACCGCTCTCGACGTACCAGCTCTCGTCCTTCTCCCGGTGGAACTGCAGCGAGAGAGACTCGCCGGCCGCGACGAAGAGGATCTTTCCGACGTACGCGTCGGCCACGGCCCAGATCAGCTCCCAGCCCCACGGCTTCTCGACCTTGCGCGGCTCGAAGGCGAAGCGGTCGAGCGAGCCGTAGTTCGGCGAGTCGAGCGTCACGCGAGCTGCCTCTGCGGGCGCCATTCCGGGTGCTGGTCCACGAACTCTGCGGCGCGGCGGAGATCCTTCGGAGTGTTCACCGTGTGCCAGACGCCGCGGTGACGGTGCGCGTGCAGCCTCCGCTCGCCCGCGAGCTGCGGGAAGGTCGACTGCTCGTGATCGCCCTTCTCCGGCAGGAGCGCGAGCGCCTGCTCGCCGAGGACGTAGACGCCTGAGTTGACCCACTGCTCGAGCAACGGCGCCTCCCGGAAGCCCGTGATCGTCTCGTCGTCATCGACCTCGACGACGCCGAACGGCGAGCGGACCTGCGCCACGACGAGCGTCGCGGCCGCGCCGCTCTGGTCGTGCTCGGCGACGAGCGCCGCGAAGTCGACGTCGAGCAGCTCGTCGCCGTTGAGCGCGAGCACCGGCCCTTCTTCCCGCCGTCGCGTCGCTGCGAGCCTGAGACCGCCTCCGCGGCCGAGCGGCTCCTCTTCCCCCACGGCCTCGACCTCGGCGCCGAGCCCGGACAGCGCCTGAACGAACGTCTCCTCATCTCCCGCACGGCACGCGACGATCACGCGCCTCACGCCGCCCCCGACGAGCCGCGAGACCGTGTAGCCGAGGAGCGGGAACCCGGCCACCGGCACGAGCGGCTTCGGCATTCCCTGCGCCGCCTCGCCCAGCCGCTCGGCCTTGCCCCCGCCGAGCACGAGAGCCTCCACTACTCGCTCGTCTCCGGATCGCGCTCGGTCGTCTCCGGGAAGACGTCGAGCGGCGAGACGGTGCGGCCGACACCCTCGTACGCGAAGCCCAGCGCCCGAACCGTGTCGGCGTCGAGCAGGTTGCGACCGTCCACGATCAGCGGGTGACGCATCGCCTGCCGCGTCTCCTCGCTCGGGAACTCGAGGAGCTCCCGCCACTCGGTGACGATCACGGCCGCGTCGGCGTCGGTCACGGCCTCGAGCGGAGAGTCGCAGAGCTCGACGCCCTGCAGGTCCGGCCGCGCGATCGGGTCGTACCCGCGCACCTCGGCTCCCTCGGCGATCAGCCTCGAGGCGAGCACGAGCGACGGCGCCTCGCGCATGTCGTCCGTGTTCGGCTTGAATGCGAGCCCGAGCAGCGCGATCCGCTTCCCGCGCAGCCGCCCGAGATGCCGTTGCAGCTTCTGGACGACGCGCCGCTTCTGGAGCTCGTTCACCTCGATGACGGCGTTCATGAGGTGGAAGTGGTAGCCCGAGTTCGCTGCGAGTTGCTTCAGCGCGAGCGAGTCCTTCGGGAAGCACGAGCCGCCCCAGCCGATGCCTGCGCGCAGGAAGTGCGGGCCGAGCCGGTGGTCGAGGCCGACGCCCTTCGCAACGCTCGTCACGTCGGCGCCCACCAGCTCGCAGACGTTCGCGATCTCGTTGATGAAGCTGATCCGCGTGACGAGGAAGGCGTTCGCCGCGAGCTTGATCATCTCCGCCGAGTTCACGTCGGTGCGCACGACCGGCGCGCCGATTCCCGCGTGCAGCGCCTCGACCGCGTCTCCGTCGGCCTCGTCGAACGCCCCCACCACGATCCGGTCGGGCTCCATGAAGTCGCGCACCGCGGTGCCCTCGGCGGTGAACTCCGGATTCGAGGCGTAGCCGACCGCCTCGAGGCCGCGCGAGTCGAGCGCGGCGCGCACCTTCTCGCCCGTGCCGACGGGAACCGTGGATTTCATGACGACGGTCGCGCGCGCGTCGTCGGGGAGCTCGTCGACGACCGTCCAGACCGCCGACAGATCGGCGTCGCCGGCGTAGGTCGGAGGCGTGCCGACCGCGATGTAGAGGAAGTCCGCGCCGTCGACGGCCTCGCGCACGTCGAGCGTGAACGAGATCCGCTCGCGACTTCGCTCGAGCGCCTCGTCGAGGCCGGGCTCGTAGATCGGCACCTTGCCCGCTCGAAGCGCCTCGATGCGCTCGGGCAGGACGTCGCGCACGACGACCTCGTGGCCGAGGTCGGCAAAGCACGCGCCGGTTACGAGACCGACGTAGCCGGCCCCGAAAATCGCGATCCTATTCACGGCCCCCAGCGTAGTCGGGGCCGTCAGCGGCCCAGCGGTTCGAGGCTCTTGGCGATCGCGAGCATCGTCGAGTTCGAGAGCTGGTTGAGGATCGTGTTGATGACCCAGTAGCTCGCCTGCGGCGTCTTGAGAACGGCCATCTGGATCGCGCCGCCGGTCGTGTAGAGCAGGAGCTTGTTCCCCTTGTAGGGGATGACCTGCGTCGGGTTGGCGAGGATCGGCGCCGAGCTCCACGTCGTCTCGATGATGTCCCAGTACTGGATCTGACTCGGCAGGACGAGGGACAGCACGACCTCGTGCTGGTTCTGCAGCGGCTTGAAGGCTCGGACGCCCTCGAGCTGCGAAAGCGTCGACCCGGCCGCGATGCGGTGCGGCACGCGGAGCGGGAAGTGCGCCTTGGACCGGACGCTGCGCAGAGCCTGGGCGGTCACCGAGACGCCGTCGCTCACCTGCGGCGGCACCTTCGGCGGCAGCTTCACGCGATGCGGCACCGCGAGCTTGCCGCCGAAGCTCGTCCCGACCGTGACGACCGTCAGCGGGTTCCCTGCGTCCGTGGCGAGGTTCGCGATCCCCGTGGTCATCTGCGCGATCTTGGCGTTGGCGCCGAAGAGCGGCTGGATCTGCGCCGCGGCCTGCTGCGCACCGGGCAGGACCGGGTTGTAGTAGACGGTCGTGTCGCGCGCCACGGAGGGTGCGTTCGCCGGCCTGCCGGAGGACAGCGTCGCGGTCTTGTAGCCCTGCTGCCCGAGGAGGTACGTCGTGTTCGACGCCTCGCCCGGCGTGTGCCCCGCGTTGAGGACGAGGATCGAGATCGCCGACTTCGCGAGCTTGTGCCTCTTCTTCGTCGCGGTGGGCTTCTTGCGGCCGAGGTACTGGTTGCTGACGGCCTGGCCCTGCCGGATGTCCGGGTTGCGGAACGACTCGACCGCCGCGTTGATCGCCGACTGCGCGACCGACTCCACGTCGGCGCCGCCCGGAGTCGTGAAGAAGTGGAAGTCCTGGATCGGGATCTGGTTGCGGAACATGTGTCCCGGCGGCAGGTGGTACGCGATGCCGAGGTACGACTCGAGCTCACTGAACCCGACGGCTCCGCCGCCCGCCTTGACGTACTCGAGGTTGTGCTTGAGCACGCCGATCAGCTTCGGGATCTCGAGCGGGAGGTTCGAGAACGAGAGCTGCTGCTTCAGTCGCGCCTTGAGCGCCTCGATGAAAAGCTGCTGGCGGCCGGTGCGGTAGATGTCGCTGTCGAAGTGCCGGAAGCGGACGTACGACAGAGCCTGCCCGCCGTCGAGCTTCTGGTAGCCCGGCTGGAGGTTGATCGCGGACGTGCCGGTGTGGAGCGGGATGTAGTAGCGCCGGTCGACGTTCAGGTACACGCCGTGCAGGTTGTTCACGAGCTGCTTGAAGGCGTGGAAGTCGAGCGTGATCAGGTAGTTGATCTTCAGGCCGGTCAGGTGCTCCATCGTGTCGACCGTCGCGTACGGCCCGTTGCTGCCGCAGATCGACCACGCGGAGTTGATGCGGCTCTGCGTGTAGACGGTGTTGCCGTGGCAGTAGATGTTGACCCACATATCGCGCGGGAACGAGAGCAGCGAGAGCGTGTGGTTCGTCGGGTCGGCCCGGACGAGCATCAGCGTGTCGGAGTTCGAGCCCGCGAACGACGTCGTCCCCGTGCCGGCGCGGTGGTCGTAGCCCGCGATCAGGGCCACCGCCGGCTTGGAGGGATCGAGGACGCCGTTCGAGTTCCCCTTCAAGGCGTTCTTGGCGTTGGCGGTCGACTTGTCTTTCGCCTGGAGCGAGCCGAGCGACTCGTGGGTGTAGAGGTAGAGGCCGCCCGCTGCTCCGGCTCCGACCACGGCGACGGCGAGCACGAGCCAGCCGAAGCCGCGGACGATGCGCCCGGTCAGCGAGCGCCGCGGCGGCCCGGGCTGCCGGTAGCGCGTGACCGGCCCAAAGAGCGGCGGCGCGGCCGCGTGGCCGTTGCCATCGGGCCCGGTGGCCCGTCCGATTCCGCGCTTCAGCGTCGTCCGCATACGAGAGTCAGGCGCGACCCTGAGCGCCTCGCCCGAGGATAGCTCAGCTTGCGGAGGAGGCTGAAACGACTCTCACGTTCGTCTCACCTTCCGCAGGCTCGTACCCGAGGTTCGGCCTCAGCCGGGTCTCGGCCTCGGCCACCGAGACGCCCTCGCGCGCCGCGTAGTCGGAGACCTGGTCACGGTCGATGCGACCCACGGAGAAGTAGCGCGCGTCGGGATGGGCGAGGTAGATGCCGCTCACGCTCGCGGCCGGGGTCATCGCAAACGTCTCGGTGAGCGCGATCCCGGCCTCCTGGGCGCCGAGCAGCGCGAACAGCTTCGACTTCTCCGAGTGGTCGGGACAGGCCGGATAGCCGAACGCGGGCCGGATGCCGCGGAAGCGCTCGGCGATCAGCTCGTCGTTCGGACGCTTCTCTCCTGTCTCGTACCAGGCGCGGCGAGCGACCTCGTGCAGGTACTCCGCGAAGGCCTCGGCAAGCCGGTCGGCGAGTGCTTTGACCATGATCGCGTGATAGTCGTCGTGCTCGGCCGCGTAGTCGGCGGCGAGCTCGTCGGCGCCGATGCCGGCGGTGACCGCGAACGCGCCGAGGTGATCTCCTTCGGGCGCGACGTAGTCGGCGAGGCTGCGGTTCGGCCGCGAGTCGCCGTAGTCGGACTGCTGGCGAAGGAAGCAGAACCGCGTGTCGTCCACGACGACGTCGTCGCCGTCGGATGCCGCCGGCCAGAAGCCGTAGACGCCGCGCGCCGTGAGCAGCTTCTCGTCGACGATGCGGTCGAGCAGCCGCTGCGCGTCGTCGTAGAGCTCGCGGGCTGCGGGCTGGTCGAGGATCTGCGGGAAGCGTCCCTTCAGCTCCCAGGCGTGGAAGAAGAACTGCCAGTCGACGTACTCGCGAAGCGTCGCGAGGTCGGGCTCGACGAGGCGACGGCCGGTGAACTCGGGTACCGGAAGGTCGGCGAAGGAGACGAGCTGCCGGTTCTCGCGGGCGGCGGCGAGCGGCAGCAGCGGCTTTCGCTCCTTCTCGGCATGGAGGTCGCGGAGGCGTTCCTGGTCGGCGCGGTTCTCGTCGTCGAGCCGCTCACGCCGCACCGGGTCGAGCAGGTCTGAGACGACGCGCACCACGCGCGAGGCGTCGAGCACGTGCACGACCGGCTGCGAGTACGCGGGCGCGATCCGCACCGCGGTGTGCTGGCGCGAGGTCGTCGCGCCGCCGATGAGGAGCGGCAGATCCATCCCGCGGCGCTCCATCTCGCGGGCGACGTCGACCATCTGGTCGAGCGACGGGGTGATCAGGCCGGACAGCCCGACGACGTCGCACCCCTCCTCGATCGCGGTGTCGAGGATCCGCTCGGCCGGCACCATCACGCCGAGGTCGAGCACCTCGTAGTCGTTGCACCCCAGCACGACGCCGACGATGTTCTTGCCGATGTCGTGCACGTCTCCCTTCACCGTCGCGAGG
>Ga0209166_10002299_pt1 | contig 14746 bp, 8 predicted proteins | sample Coa_R1_3_FD_187151 | JGI IMG/M metagenome (GOLD analysis project Ga0209166, IMG submission 187151) | Surface soil microbial communities from Centralia Pennsylvania, which are recovering from an underground coalmine fire - Coalmine... | ecosystem: Environmental > Terrestrial > Soil > Unclassified... | reverse complement strand
AATAATCACGCCGCGAACATCCGCATGCGTTCGCCGACCGTCAGAAGAGAGACATGCTGGCGCAAGAGAAGCTTGAAGCCATGGGGATTGAAGTCATCCGGGTGCAGGGTGAAGACAGTTGGCCAGGGATTCTCGCCGCCTACCCCTGGATATTTGGCGGGGATAAGAGCGCATGACCACAGTCGACACACCAACTCGGTTTGCCCCTGGCTCGCTCGTGCACGTCCGAAATCGCGACTGGGTCGTGCTGCCTTCAGACGATCCGGAGGTGTTGCGCCTGCGCCCGCTCGGCGGTACAGACGAGGAGGCGGTCGGTGTCTACCTCCCGCTTGAAGGGGACGAGGTGCGTTCTGCGTCGCTCGCGCCACCCGACCCGAAGTACCCGGGCGATGCTTCTTCCGCCGCGCTGCTCCGTGACGCGGCTCGCCTCGGTTTCCGCGCCGCGGCTGGCCCACTCCGCTCGTTAGGTCGTATCGCCTTCGAGCCACGCCCGTACCAGCTCGTCCCACTGCTGATGGCGCTGCGCCTCGAGCCGGTGCGCTTGCTGATCGCCGACGACGTCGGGCTCGGAAAGTCGCCCGAAGCAGCGTTGATTGCGCGCGAGCTGCTCGATCGTGGCGAGATTCAGCGTTTGTGCGTGCTATGCCCGCCGCACCTGGTAGAGCAGTGGCAACGCGAGCTGCTGGACAAGTTCCATATCGAGGCGGTGGCGGTACGCCCGGGCAGCGTAAAGCGCCTGGAGCGTGACCTGGACCTCTCGCGCAGTATTTTTGACGAGTATCCATTCACCGTCGTTTCGATCGACTACATCAAGTCAGATGTTCGCCGCGATGACTTCGTTCGAGCCTGTCCGGAGTTCGTCATTGTCGACGAGGCGCACACTGTTGCACGACCGGCGGCTGCGAGCGGCACGCAGCATCAACGCTATCGTCTCGTCGCCCAACTCGCGGCAAATCAGGCGCGGCATCTGGTGCTGGTCACGGCTAGCCCGCATAGTGGCGACGAGGCCGCATTCGCTTCGCTGATTGGCTTGCTCGATCCGGAGCTCGAGCAGACGGTCGCAAGCCTGGATTACGGAACCGCGAGTAGTGCGCGTGAGCGACTCAGTCGCCACTTCGTGCAGCGTAGGCGAGCCGATGTCGCGGATTATCTGGGCGAAGACACGCCGTTTCCCACGCGCGAGTCCGGCGAGCGCACGTACCGCCTGGGCAACGACTATCAGCGCCTACTCACCAACGTGCTCAGCTATGCGCGAGATGTTGTCCGCGAGGCGGAAGGGCTGTCCGGGTTCCGCCAACGGGTACATTGGTGGGCGGCGTTGGCCCTGTTGCGCTGCGTGAGCTCAAGTCCGGCGGCCGCATCCGCCGCCCTGCGCACGCGCGCGCCGCAACCAGAGGGGGGCGAACGTGACCCCAAAGCCGTCGATCGGCTGGCAGCGGGTCTCGTATTGGACCTCGACGCAGTGGACGAGGCGACCCAGGACGATAGTCCGCCTGGCGCAGACACCGCCGACAGTGACGTCAACGTCGGGACGGAGCGTCGGCGTTTGCTCGATCTCGCGCGGCAAGCGGAAGCATTGCGCGGTCGCGGCGACCCCAAACTAGCCGAAGCCAGCCGAATCGTTGAGAGCTTGCTGGCGGACGGGTTCCAGCCGATCGTGTTCTGCCGCTACGTGGCCACGGCGCACTATGTGGCTGAGGAGCTCGGGGCGCGGTTAGGCAAAGGGGTAACGGTGCGCGCAGTGACAGGCGAACTGCCACCCGAAGAGCGTGAAGAGCGGGTCATGGAGCTCGGAGCCTTCGATAAGGCGGTGCTCGTGGCAACCGACTGCCTGTCTGAGGGAGTAAACCTTCAAGAGCACTTCAATGCCGTCGTCCACTACGACCTGGCCTGGAATCCAACACGCCACGAGCAGCGCGAGGGCCGCGTGGACCGCTTCAACCAGCCGAAACCGGTTGTGCGCACTGTCATGCTGTACGGCCAGGACAACCAGGTGGATGGCACGGTACTCAAAGTGTTGCTGCGCAAAGCGGAAACCATCCGCAAGCGGCTCGGAGTCACCGTTCCAGTGCCTGTGGACAGCAGTGCCGTGCTCGAGGCAATTTTCGAATCGCTGTTTCTGCGCCGCGGAGTGGCGGCATCACAGATGGAGTTGGACCTGGGACTGGCGCAAGCCGAGAAGCAGATCTCGGATGCTTGGGATCGCGCGGCGGATCGCGAACAGGTGACCCGCACGATATTCGCGCAGTTTACGCTGAACCGGGCCGATGTCACCAGCGAGCTCGAGTCGGCTCGCCAGGCAATCGGCGACGCGCGGACAGTGGAGCGGTTCGTGCGCGAATCAGCAGCGCGGCTTGGTGCACCCACGGTAGCCACGAACGGACGTAGTGGACCGCACGCGTGGGAGATGGACGTGGCGAAGCTTCCGTCCGCGGTACTTGCCCGCGCCGATATCAACGCCGACACCAAGAAGTCGTTGAAACTGGTCTTCAGCCTGCCTGCGCCGATCGGCACGACGTATATCCCGCGGACTCACCCGCTTGTCGAAGCACTGGGCGGCTATTTACTGGACCTTGCCCTGGAGGCGCCCGCCGAGAGTGTTGCCAAGCGCGCCGGCGCCATGCGTACGGACGCGGTCCGCGAGCGGACGACGATCCTGGTCCTGCGCGTTCGGCATCTCATCAACGAGGCAAGAGCGTCAGACGAGTCTGCTCGCCCGCCCATGCTGGCGGAAGAGGTGGTCCTGGCCGGATACCGCGGCACTCCGGAAGCTCCGAGGTGGGTGGCTCAAGAGGAAGTCGAACGATTAGTGAGCGAGGCACGACCGGTGGCCAACATCAATCCGCAACAAGCCGCGGCGTGGCTCGGCGCGGTTCGGGCGACGTTGTCCACACTCGCCCCGGAACTTGACGCGATTGCCAACGAGCGTGCAGCCAGTGTGTTGGAGGCGCACACGCGGGTCAGACGCGCGGCTGGACTGCGGATACGGGGGCAACGCGTCGAGCCGCACCTCCCACCGGACGTGCTCGGCATCTACGTACTGGTGCCACCGCCAATCGTCCCGAGCGGGGGGCGTTAGAGGGTGCCGATGTCCAATCCGTTCACAACGGTGCGCTCGGAAGGCGGACTCCTGCCGCCCGATCTGCTCGCGCGGATCGTCGCGGGCGACCGCGACCTCGGCGGCGTCGAGCCGACGGACTATGCGTTGGCAGCGAGCGATCGTTTGGGCGATGCCGCTGCGCGCGCATGGAACCGCGCGAAAGCGCACTGGCAGTCGTTTTCTGCGATGCGCGAGTCGCTCAAGCCCGACGAAAGTGGTGTCACCGAGACGCGCGAGCTGTGGATCTTTCAGCTGTTGCGTGAGGTCGGGTTCGACCGACCGGAATTCCGCGCCGCTGCGGAAGAAGTAGGCGGTCGCCGGTATCCCATTCAGCACCGCAGTGGACCCGTTCCGCTCCACATCGTCAGCTTTCGTCAGTCGGACCTGGACCGTTCCGTGTCGGCCGGAGCCGGGCAGCCGCGGGTCAGTCCGCACGGACTAATCCAGGAATACCTGAACCGTGCGGATGACTCCCTGTATGGGCTCGTCACCAATGGATTAACGCTGCGTTTGCTGCGTGACAACCAGTCATTGAGCCGACTCGCCTACGTCGAGTTCGATCTTCAAGGTATGTTCGAGGGCGGCGTATACGCGGACTTCGTGTTGCTGTTCCTAACGGTCCACCGCACGCGGTTGCCGCGCGGAGGCGAGGAAGCGAGCAGTTGCTGGCTTGAGAAATGGCGGGAGAAGGCTGAATCGCAGGGAACACGAGCCCTTGGTGCACTACGCGTGGGGGTCGAGAATGCGATCCAGGCGTTAGGCAACGGGTTGTTGTCTCATCCTGCCAACGATCAACTCCGAACTGACCTTCAGTCGGGCACGCTCGGCACGGTGGATTTCTACGCCGAGCTCCTTCGGGTCATCTACCGTCTGATCTTCCTGTTTGTTGCGGAAGAGCGCGATCTCCTCCATCCCGATGGTTCGCGGCCCGACATGGGCGCGATACCGCGACTACTACAGCGCGACACGACTCCGCGACGTCGCCCGCCGCCATCGCACCGACGAACGACACGACGATCTATGGCGCTCGACCCGCATCACTTTCGACATCCTGGCTGGTTTACGCGAGGGCCTGGACCTGGTGGCACTCGAGGGCTTGTTCGCGGCGGACTCGTGCCCCAACTTGGACCAAGCGCAGATCGCAAACAGCGCGCTGTCCGAGGCGGTTTTGCAGCTCGGGAATGTGCGCGTGAACAAACGTGTCCGTCGAGTGAATTATCGAGACATTGGCGCCGAGGAGCTTGGCGGCGTATACGAAGGCCTTCTCGACATGCAGCCTCGGATTGCAGTCGATGCCCCGCTTGGGAAACAGTTCGAATTCATCAGAAGCGGCGAGCGCAAGAGCACTGGCAGCTATTACACGCCCGACAGCTTGGTCCTGGAGCTAGTAAAGAGCGCGCTCGTGCCGGTCATGGAGGATCGGCTTAGTGGTGAGTTCCGGAATTGCCGGGCCCGGTATCAGGCGGCTGTGGCAAGCGTAACGGCTTCGGGCTGGAGCAGAGGCTCGCGCAAACGCCGTTCGAGATCTTGGCGAGTGAAGCACCAGGCGAACGGGGTGCCAAGAGCGGAGTAGCGTCTGCCGAAGGCATGAAGGGCCTCGGCCAGTTCCTCGAGACTGGTGTAGTCATTCGGCTTGAGCACCTTGCGCTGGATAATCGAAAAGTAAAGTTCGACCTGGTTGAGCCAGCTGGCGTAGGTGGGCGTGTGCACGATGACGATGTGCGGATGGCGGGCACGCAACTCTTCGGCAGCGCGTTCGCCACGATGCGATGAGCCGTTGTCCACAATCCAGAACACGCGGCGTGCGGAGCGGTACGGCTCCTGGTTCATCACGTCGTCGACGAGTCGGCCGAAGGCGGCCTTGCCGGTCTTCGGCTCGCAACGGCCAAAGACCACAGCGCGATGGACATCCCAAGCCGCCAGGTACTGTAGGACGCCGGCACGCTCGTACTCGTGTTCAACACGCATGGCCTGGTGAGGTCCAATGGGCAGGGTCGGATGCAGTCGGCGACGGACCTGAATGCTGGTCTTCTCATCGGCACTCAGCACATACTCGTCCGCCCAGAGTGGCCGATCCTGCCACTGACAGGCGTACAGATCCAACACCGGGCCCGCTAACTCCAGGAAGTTTCGATCACGGGGGAAGATCCACGACCGATACCGCCAGGGGCGCAAGGCATCGTGCGTCAGCACGCGCCAGATGGCAGTGCGCGAGGGCGCTACGTCCTCGCCCGGGAGGCGGTTGGCGAGTTCGACCGTCAGTTCACTCAGGCTGTAGCGACGGAGTGGCACACCACGATCGGCGGGCCGTTCGCAGGCGAGTGCCACTACCAGCGCACGCGTCGCAGGTTTGATCGTTTTCGGTCGACCACTGCGTGGTCGATCCTGCAGCCCATCACAACGCTCGGTCGCAAACCGGCCAACCCAGCGGCGGACGGTGGTTCGGCTCATCCGCTCCTGGCGCGCCAGCGCCCGACTGCCCAACCCAGCGGCGCTACCCAGGATAAGACGCGCCCGTCGCACCAGGCGTTGTGGCGTGGTGCCAGCGCGCACCCAGGCGGTCAGCTGGCGAACTTCATCGGCGGTCAATTCAATCGCGGCGGCAGGTCCAGGCATGAACAGCTCCTGGCCTGCCGACCGTAGCCGGCTGCCGGACGCTGCCGGTAGGTCTCGACCTACTGAAATGTCACGTCGACACTTCCGGTGGCTCATCGGTGTGGCACACTGCCGAGCATGCCCGCAGCCAAGCGCCACCCAGAAGTACCCTGGCTGACGCTCGCGCCAACCGTCCAGGCGTTGCTGGACCAAGGCGAGGTGACGCGTGGTCTCACTGCCAGGACTCGCGGTCAGCATGTCATTGTGAGCCGGCTCGATGAGATCGGTCCCGATCCGCGCTTCCGCCTCAGTCCACTCGGCGGCGGTCGGCACGGCTTGTCCCTGTACGAGCGCAACCGCTGGCAGCCGTTGCCCTACGAAGGCGCGCTGCACGAGCTGGTCGCCGTGATGAACAACGACCTCGCCGCCTGGGCTGCTGAGTGGCCCTCACCATAGGGCCACGAACTAACGGGACGCACCACTTAGTAAGGCGGGCAAGTCTCCAGAAGCCCAGCAAGAAGCCCTTCTCTCGATTACCGTCTGTGACACCGCATGCGGCAGCGGCCACTTCCTGGTCGCCGCCGCCCGCCGACTCGGCGCCGAGCTTGCCCGCGTTCGTGCTGACGACCGCGAGCCGGGTCCCAAAGAGCTCCGGTCAGCGCAGCGAGACGTGGTCCGTCATTGCATTTACGGAGTCGACGTCAATCCACTGTCAGTGGATCTGTGTCGGCTGAGTCTCTGGATGGAGAGTTACGACAGCGGAAGGCCGCTGAGTTTTCTTGACCACCGTGTCAAAGTCGGCAACAGCCTTATTGGCGCCACGCCTGAACTTGTTCGTGAGGGTATTCCGGACGGCGCGCTGGATCCAGTCGGAGACGACGACAAGGAGCTGGCCAAGCGCCTCAAGAAGCGCAACCGCGAGGAAAAGCAACAAGCTACGTTCATCAGCGGGAGCAGCCAGATGCTCGTCGACTGGGAGCGAGTGGCTGAGAACCTGGCGAGCGAGGCGCGCGCCATTGCCGACCTACCTGACACGGCCGCGGCCCAGGTCCGAGCCGCTCGCGACAGGTACGAACAGTACGAGCACGGCCAGCTCGATCCCGTGCGACACCGGTTCGATGCCTGGACGGCCGCGTTTTTCTGGCCAATCCGGTCAGGCCAACCGCCGCCGCCGACAACCAATGACCTCCGAGCGGATTCAAGAGGACTGCCTACTGGTCTCTCCGACGTCCAAACTGCGGAAGTCCACACCCACACCCGGCGAAACCGCTTTTTCCACTGGGAACTCGAGTTCCCTGAGGTCTTCGAGCGCAAAGGCTTCGACTGCGTGTTAGGGAACCCGCCCTGGGAACGCATCAAGCTCCAGGATCAGGAGTTCTTTGCCGACAGAGATCCGCTTATCGCGAGCGCGCGGAATAAGAATGCCCGAGACAAACTCATAAGGGATTTAGGTGCAACCGCCATTGGGCGATCCCTATTCGTCGCCTTTGTAGACGCTCGGCGCGACGCTGAGCTAGCGAGCAAATTCGCCCAGAGGAGTGGCCGATTCGTGCTGACTGCCGTGGGCGATGTCAACATGTACCCCCTGTTCGCGGAACTGGACCGTTCGATTCTAGCGCCCAATGGCGTGGCCGGAATAGTCGTGCCCCTCGGAATTGCGACTGACGACAGCACCAGACTCTTCTTCTCGGAACTAAGTAGAACGCGATCCATTGCGAAGATCCTCGGGTTCGAGAACGAAGGATTTATATTTCCCGGCGTCCATCATTTCACCAAGTTCATCCTACTGGTGATGAGTAAGGGAACATCCCCCAGCGCGGATCTCTCCTTTTTCTCCCGTACACTGGAGCAGTCCCACGACGAACGGCGTCACTTCCGACTCCGCTCCGATGACTTCGCATTGTTGAGCCCCAATACAGCGAACTGCCCGACCTTTAGAACTGAGGACGACGCCGAACTGAATCGGATGATCTTCAGCCGAGTCCCGGTCCTCGTTAACGAAGGCACTGCCGCGAATCCCTGGGACATTAGTTATCGCCAGGGCCTATTCCACAGTGCGGCCGACTCTGACAAATTCGCCGGCCACACATATCAGCTCCTTACGGAACGCGGAGCGACTTTATCATCCAATCGGTTCGCACTAAACCGCCAAAGGTTCGTGCCGCTGTGCGAAGGGAGAATGATCTGGCATTACGACCATCGGGCTGGCACATTTGCCGGACTGACTGAAAGAGGCAAGATCCAATTGCCAACGCCGAGCGAATCAGAGCATGCAGATCCAGCTTTTGAAGTAACCCCCTGGTACTGGGTTACGGACGAGGAGGTAGAGCGCCGGCTCGGTGCATGGCCTCACGATTGGCTGCTTGGATTTCGTGATGTTACGAACGCAGTCAGCGAGCGAACGGCGATCTTTAGCCTTCTCCCGCGCGTTGGCATTCTTGACCAGATTGGCCTGGTATTTCCCCATCGTGGCGAATCGAAGCTCCTCTTATGTTTGATAGGTAATCTGAATAGCCTTGTTCTGGATTACTGCGCCAGGCAGAAGGTCGGCGGCACGCACCTAAAGAAGTACGTCCTGTTCCAGCTGCCCGTGTTTCCGCCTGACATATACTCCGACACGGACCAGAGATTCATCAGTGACCGAGTACTTGAGCTCACTTACACTGCGGACAACGTCGTTGGCATCGCTCATGAAGTCGGGTATATGGGTCCACCTTTCCAGTGGGATGAGCGTCGACGCGCCACAATACGGGGGGAACTAGATGCGTATTTCGCGGCTCTGTACGGTCTGACACGTGATGAATTGCGGTACGTTCTCGATCCCCAGGATGTTCATGGGTTGGATTTTCCCAGCGAGACATTCCGCGTGTTGAAGGCGCGGGAGACAAAGTTGTACGGAGAATATCGCACCCGGCGTTTGGTTCTGGAGGCGTGGGACCGCCTAGGGCTGGAGCCGCGCAACCGCAACGGCCGTTACGCGGGGAGCCCAACGACAAGTGTTGTGGAGGCGGCTCCGCCCACGCCAATCGTGGAGTCCACGGCAGCGAAGACCGAAGTCAACGGTTCTGTCGAAAACCTCTTGGCCCACCAGACCGTCCACGAGCGTACTCGAACACCTGTTCGCTCGATGCCACTTCTTCCAAATCGTGGAGGTCCGCCTGAAAGCACGGCAGCTGCCAATCCTGCTGCACCTGCCCACATGGGGCACCAAGCGCCCACTTCACCAGATCCGCCGCTTTCGCCACCCAGTCAGCCTCAACTGCCAGGGCTCTCGGGCGGCACGGTCGAGTTGCGTGAACGCGTGCTCAAACGTTCGCTGGACGCGCTGCGCAGCTCGGGTCCCCTTTCGGGACGTGAGATCGCTCAGCGGCTAGGGCAACTGGACAAACGTATCGACCGCCACCTGGTGAACAGCGTGCTAGGCCACGAAGGGGCGCAATTCGTACGGCGCGATGCCGTGTCTGGAAAGTACCGCATCAAGACTCACTGACGTGGTGCCTTCACCCAAGCAGCCACCCACATCGTTCCATTCGGCGACACCTCCAGTCGAGCCGGCTGCCGCTCGCGGACGGAGGGAGACCCGCCAGCGATGCGGGACGACGCAACCGCGTCAACACTCGGATCGGCCTCGGCGACGAACGGACCCATGTTCTATTTGATTCTGCGGCAATCCGGAGTAGGCTGATCCGTTCGGATCCTGAATTGATCCGCACTACTGCTGGGGAGCAGTAAAGGGGAGGCAGGCGATGACGACTCCGCGAGATGGCAACTATGTTTGGGTGACCTGGTTATCAAAGCTGATGGCTTCGGAAGTCCTGTGCACCTGGGCGCCATGGTTCAAGGCGCATTACACCGGATACGCGAAGGCACCCGGTACGTTCGAGTTGGCTCAGTGGCAGGTGGACCACACTCAGCTCTTGTTGGAGCTTGTCGAGGAGCGCCGTGCCCTTGGTGAGCGCATCTTCAAGGAGAATCAAAACAAGTTCCAGGTGCGGCTGTCGCCTACGGTCAAACTGTCCGGGACGCCGGACCTCATCGCGGTGGCCTCCGACGGCAGTGTCACGGTGTTTGACGCAAAGACTGGCAAGCCGAAGAAGAGCGACCAGATCCAGATGATGCTCTACTTGCTGTGTCTGCCGTCGGCGTTGCCGCAATACAAGCGCAAGAAGCTGAATGGATGTCTGGTGTACTCGAACGGCGATCGGGCCGACGTGCCCTTCGAGTCGCTGACACCAGAGTTCAAAGAGAGCGCGCGATTCTTCATCGATCTTCTCGACACTGACGTCGTGCCCGATCGCTCGCCTAGTCCGGCCGAATGCCATTATTGCGACATTTCGAGCGAGGACTGCCCCGAGCGCATCGAATCCTACGGCGACGGCGAGGTTCCCGACCTGGATTGGGGAGTGCTGGCCACCACCGCGAGTTGAAGCGCACTTTGCTGCGACCAGAAACGCAACGTCACAACAACCAGCACGACTTGTAGGTGCGACTGCTATTGAACTAGTATGCGGCCCCCGCATCTCGGGGGAGGCGCAACATCATGCATCGCGGAATACGCAACGTCCGTCTCGGCGACGGGCCTTTTCCCCGAATACTCCATACAGGGCTCTCCGCCAAGCGTGGGAGCGAAGCATGGCGGCAGTAGCGGTGCCGCCAAGCAGAGGCAACCTCGTACGCTGGCAGAACGGTCGCACGCGAAACGGCGAGTTGGGTGTCGTGAGCGATGTGACCCAGAACGGCCAACTCCTGGTGAAAGTCCGTCTCGACTCGGGCGAAGAGCATGGTTTCGCGTGGCCCTCCAGGGCGCTCGAGCGTGTTGTCTTCGCGGCCGGTCAAGAAGTGCAGGGCGTCAACGATGGCGAACGGGGCATGGTGGCGAGTGCACAAGAGTCGAATGGCGTGCGCTTTTACATGGTCCACCTCCCAAGCGGCGCACGCAAGACTGTCATGGAGAGCGGCCTGCGACCGGCGGTCATCACTGACCCGGTCGAGCTGCTGAGGCGCGGCGAGCTCCACGAGGCACGTTCGACAAACCTGCGGCTAGTCGCTACGCGGTTGCAGTACGCAAATCGCTACGACGACCTGTCTTCGCTGTCCAACTCCAGAGTCGAAATCAAGCCCCACCAGGTGGCCGTCGTGCATCGCGTAGCGACGTCGTTTCCGCACCGCTACTTGCTGGCTGATGAGGTCGGACTCGGCAAGACGATCGAGGCGGGGCTGATCGTCAAAGAGCTCAAGGCGCGTGGGGTTGCGCCGCGGGTCCTTGTGCTCGCACCGCCGAACATCGTCTCGCAGTGGCAATTCGAGCTCAAGACGAAGTTCAACCTGATCTTTGCACAGTACACAAAGGGCACGATTGACTATTTGCGGGCAAACAATCCGGGCGACAACGTCTGGACCCTCAACGACAACGTCATTGCCTCCAGCACATTTGCGGCTTGGGACGATACGCGCCGTAAAGAAATTGCACTAGCTGGCTGGGACCTGGTCATCGTCGACGAAGCCCACCATGCCCGGCGCACGTTTGAGGGCGACGGACGCTACGGCAACACGAACCTGTATACGCTGACGCAGGCGTTGACCGACGAGAACGGCAGCGGCGCGTCGCACGTCCTGCTGCTGACAGCGACGCCGATGCAGCTGGACACTTTCGAGCTGTACAGCCTCGTCGAGTTGCTGGATCCAACACTCTTCGCCGATTTCGGCGACTTCGAGCGTCACCGGGCATCGCTTGCCGGTCTGAACTCGGCCGCGGACGCGATCCGCCGGTGGCCGTCGCTGATCGGCGAGGAGCGTTCACGCGCACAATTCGCCGCAGCCCGATTTTTGGAAGTCCCACCGATCGACTTTGCGCAGCGATTGATTACCGAAGAGTCCCGTTTGGCCGTCATCGAGACCCTGAGCGAAAAGCACCGGTTGAGCCAGGTTTTGATCCGCAATCGCAAAGCCGTGGTCGGTGGTTTCATGCCGCGTGTCGCGGTCGTGTGGGAAGTCGAGATGACCGAACAGGAACGCGCGGCGTATGACGCGGCGACTGACTATGTCCGCTCAGGCTATGCCCGCGCGCACGCCAACAAGAATAACGCCCTCGGCTTTCTGATGAGCGTCTTTCAGAAGCTGAACTCGTCCAGCTCGTACGCCCTGCGCGAGTCTCTGCGGAAGCGCGTGGGCCGGCTCCAGGAGGCGGTGGACGGCCCGCGTGCCGTTGGGCGGCTGGAGGACGTCGACACCGAGGAACTGCCAGTGGAGCAAGCACTTGGCGATTTACTCGCACTGCGCGACCGCGAAGCCAAAGAGGACGAGATCCTGGAATTGCGACGGATCATCCGACTCCTGGATGCGATCGAAGTCGACACCAAGGCGCGCGCACTCCGCGACAACCTCGAACTGATTGCCGTCGAAGAGCCCGACGCGAAAGTCCTCATCTTCACCCAGTTCGTCAATACCCTCCAGTATGTTGGCAGGCAAATCCCCGAGGACTGGCAGATAAACGTCTTTCATGGCGGGCTGAAACCTGAGGACAAGGACGCGGCCGTGAAGCGGTTCCATGAAGGACGAGGGCCACAGGTGTTAATCTCGACCGAGGCTGGGGGCGAGGGCCGAAACTTCCAGTTCGCCCACATTCTCGTCAACTACGACCTGCCCTGGAATCCGATGAAGATCGAACAGCGTATCGGCCGGCTCGACCGCATCGGACAGAAACACCCGGTCAAGATCATCAACTTCTCCATTCGGGGTACGATCGAAGAGCGAGTGCTTGACGTACTGACGCGTCGAATCCGCGTCTTCGAGGAGACGATCGGCGGCCTGGATCCCATCCTGGGAGACGTCGAAAACGACTTGAAGCACCTGTACCTCGCCACCGAACGCGAGCGCCAACGCGCACTCGGTCGGTTAGAAGACGACCTGGAGACACGTGTCACGCGGGCTCGCGAAACAGAGCGGCGCCTTGCGGACTTCATCATGGATACACGTAGCTTCAGGCAGGATGAAGTCCAGCGGCTCCTCGACCGTCAGGGCACCGTCGATAAAGACACGTTGCGCCACTTTGTCGTGGGCGCACTGGCCGAGCTCCAGTGCAAGATCGAGAATCCTCAGCCTGGGGAAGAGGGCATCTACACCATCTACCTGCGCAACAAGTTTCTCAACGAGTATCCGCGGCTGGCACGCGAGGGCGTAGTACGCCGAGTGACCTTCGACCCCAGCATCGCGATCGACCAGGAGAAGGTGGAATTCCTGGCGATCGGGCACGACCTCGTCGACGAGCTGCTCGCGCGCGTACTCAAGCAGGACTACCCAGGCTTGTCGAGCTACCGACGAGTGCGCACCAACGATGTGCCGTGCACCAACGGCTGGTTCTTTGTGTACTCACTCGGCTTTGACGGGGTGGTCAGCTCGAGAGAGGTTCTGCCGGTTTTCGTCAACTCCGAGGGCGAGCACGATCAGGGTCTGTCTGTCTGGCTCCTCGATCGGGCAGGCAAGATGAAGCGCGAACAAGATTGGGAGGCGCAGCTCCCAGCCCGAGACACAGGTTTCGAAAGCGCTGCGAAGTTCGCCAATGACATGGCCCTCCACCAGCTCAACGAGCGTCTCCTCGGCCTGTCCATCACGAATCAGCAGCGTATTGATCAGGAACGCAGAAAGCTGGAACGGTTCTACGAATACCGAGAGCGCGCGGCTCGGGCGAAATTCGATGCTGTCCAGCGCACACTCGAACGGCTTTCCGCTTCGGAGGAGACGCAGGTTCAACGCATTCTGCCCGTGTGGGTAAAGAATCTCGAGACTGCCGGGCGAGCGGTCGACAACCTGGCTGCGGAGCGCGACCGTCGCCTCGGCGAACTCAGTGCGCGCGACCAGGTCTCGGCTCAACACGAGCTGTTGTCGGCTTCATATGTCGAAATCGTGCCAGAGGAGATCGTCGACCCCGCCAGCGCCGCGGCGAAATAGCAAACTGTGCGCCAGTTTCGAGCAGCGGACCTCGTCGCGCGGCGAAACATGTCTTAGAACTAACAAGAGCACTATGACGACGATGTCGACTATGGGTGCCGGCAATGTCCGGCACCTCTCGATCCGTGTGCCCTGGCACGATGATGGCTGGCGCGGGACAGTGTGCCAGCGCCCACGCGAGAACGCTTCCTGCCTTGTCCTCCGACGCATCAGGGAGAACAAAGACGACCAGAAAGAGGAAGCGACGGCGGGGCGTGCCTGGGACGAGTTGGATCAGGAGCAGTGGCCGGCGTGCATTCCCGAGCGCGCCGGCTTCATGGCGCCATTCGAATTCACGCGCGAAGTGGAACACCCGTACAAGGAATACAGTCCAGCTCACGGGCACCTGGCCACGACGCCCTTCCGGTTCCCGCCCTACTCAGCAGCGTGCATCCCGTTCCGCTGGATGCGAAGGAGTGAGGCGCCGAGCATCGCCGCCGACTACGAGCTCAACTGGTCGGTGGAACTGGAGGAGCGAGCGAACGGACTCATGGGTTTTCAGACCGGTTGGGTCCAGGAGCTCGACAATCAGAAAGCTCTGCTCGACCGATTCTTTGGCGTAGTCCAGCCAGAGGGGTCGCTGTGCTTCTTCTATGCCAAGCGCATGCCGCTGACTGAGGAAAATGGCCGGGTGCTCATTGGCGTAGGGCGGGTCAAGCATGTTGGTCCGCCAACCGAATATCGCTACTCTGGTCCGGGCGTACTCAAGTCGATGTTGTGGGAGCGCGCGGTCCAGCACTCCATAAGGCCCGGGTTCAAGGACGGCTTCCTTCTCCCGTATCGACAGATCCTGGATCTCGCGGAGCGACAGCCAGAAATCGATCCTGCCGAGTTCGTGGCCTTCGCTCCGGACACACGCTGGGAAGAGTTCGCCTACACGTCTGAACACGTGGGGAACGACTCCGCAATCGATGCGTTGCTGGCTTGTCGACAAGCGCTGATGAAAGCAGCTGAGCATATTCCAGGCGATTGGGAGGTCCAGCTCAAATGGATCGACGCGCGTCTGGGCGAGCTCTGGGAGAAGCGCGGACCATATCCCGGTCTCGGGGCGGCCCTTACCGCGTT
>Ga0209166_10002298_pt1 | contig 14749 bp, 16 predicted proteins | sample Coa_R1_3_FD_187151 | JGI IMG/M metagenome (GOLD analysis project Ga0209166, IMG submission 187151) | Surface soil microbial communities from Centralia Pennsylvania, which are recovering from an underground coalmine fire - Coalmine... | ecosystem: Environmental > Terrestrial > Soil >... | reverse complement strand
ACGTGCTCGCGCGTGCGGGCGAGGTGAGCGAGCATCTCATCTTCCCTCATAGCGGCGCGATCTCGCTGATGATCGACATGGCGAACGGGCAGACGGTCGCCACCGCGATCGTGGGGCGCGAAGGGGCAGTCGGCAGCATCTCGGTGCTCGGGCGGTCACCTTCGGCCATCACAGCTATCGTTCGTGCCGCAGGGACCGCCTCGCGTATCGCCGCCCCTCGCTTTAACGCGGCTTTCAGTCGCAGCCCCGCGATCCGGCACGCGATCCAGATTCATCTCAACGCGACGCTCACACAGTTTCAGCTCAGCGCGGCCTGCAATGCGCTGCATCCGGTCGAAGCCCGTATGGCACGCTGGCTGCTTCATCTTCGCGATCGCATCGACCACGACGTGCTCCCGCTCACCCAGGAGACGCTGTCGCAAATCCTCGGCGTGCGACGAACGACGGTAACGCTTGTGATGCGCAATCTGCGCGCGTCCGGAGCGATCAGATCCGAGCGACGTGGTCAGATCGAGATCGACCGCTCGGGGCTCGCTGCGGCCGCGTGCGAATGCCATGACTCCATCCGTCTCGAGGTTGAGGGAATCTTTTCGACGAAGACGGCACCGATCTCGCTTTCTGGATGTTGCGAATGATAGGTGCATCTCGTGGGGTGAGTCAGGCGATGCTGTGTGAGCCCTTCCTTGCTGGGGCCTGCGCCAAAAAGCCTTCACGTTGCACTAACTCAAGATGGTATTGGTGGATGAATATCCTGCTAGATTGGTTGCTCGATCACAGAAGGAGACCGTGACCAGGCGCGCGACCAGCATCGGGAATCGGCTTCTGGCGGCGTTGCCGCCGGAGGATTTCGTCTTGCTCACACCCCACTTCCAGAAAGTCTCGTTCGAACTTGACGATGTCCTGGTGCGATCGGGCGATGAGCTCGACCCGGTTTATTTTCCCCATAGCGGCGCCATCGCCTTCATGGTTGACATGCCCGACGGGCAAACGGTCGCGACTACGTTGATGGGGCGGGAAGGCGCATTGGCCTCTCTTTCGGTGCTCGGTCCCTCGCGTTCATCCGTGACCGCAATCGCTCGCGTGGCCGGCACCGCATCGGTCATTTCCGCGTCGAAATTCCGCCTCGCCTATGCGCGCAGCGCAGCCATAAGACACGTGGTGCAGGTCCACGCGCGCTCGCTGTTGCTGCAGCTTCAGCACGTCGCCGCCTGCAACGCGCTGCATCGCGTGGACGGCCGCATGGCGCGGTGGCTCCTGCAACTACACGACCGCGTTCCCGACGACGTGCTGCCGCTGACACAGGAAGCGCTTGCCCAGTTGCTCGGCGTACGGCGTACGACGGTGACGCTGGCGATGAGCAAGCTTCGCGCGGCTGACGCCATTCCGTCCGAACGGCGCGGCTTCATCGAGGTCAACCGGGCGCAGCTCGAGAGCATGGCATGCGAATGCTATGCGCTGATGCAGCGCCGGATCGATCGCATGTATTGCGAGGAGTTGTCCGCTTCACAGCCGGTCCTTGCGCCGTCCGGGGAAAGCTCCGTCGTCGCTGCCGACGAAGCAAAAGAAGCCGGTGCTGAACTCAGAGCCACGTCGCCTGAGGCAAAATAACGGATTCTCCCTGCGGGATCAGCTTCGCTGCGGCCGATCAAGCCTCAGCCGGGATTGCGTATCGAGCTTCGCAAGTTGCGCATCGAGCTTCGCAAGCTCCCGCATTATCTTCGCCTTCTGACGAAGCTCGTTGCGCGTACGGCCCGGCCTCAACCGGTGCGCTTCATCAAGAAGGTCCTGGGCTTGCAACAGCCAGGTGGATGTTTCAGTGGAGACTTGCATGCGTGCCATGTGCCCCTCCATCGCTAAAGCCACGCTCGAATCTCACATTTGGCCGGTATCCAGTAGGTTCTCACATTCGCTAGAAAGGCCGCCGCAAGGTCATGCTAAAGCGCGATGCCTTCCGGATCATGCGCTAATGGCGGGACATGCCGGAGCCGACACTGCGACCTTCCGCCAACGCGGCGCGCTCGTCGACCCAGGCTTCCCGTGCGAACCAGGAGTGGTCGGCTTGGCAGATCGGGCAGCGGGTGCGCTTGAAAAATACCGCGCTGCGCCCAAAGCTCTCGCGATCGGTCTCGATGCCGGTCGGAATCGCGCGTCCGGTTTGCGGGCATTTCACCATCACCATACCCATGTGAACCCTCCCGTGGATTTTCTTTTGCTTTTGAAGCCAGGACCGGCCGGTTGGATTTCGCCTGTTGTCGGTGCGGTTGACTTGGGGGGCATCGCGCACCTGGCGTCTGATCGAGCAAAGGGGTCGTGCTCGTGGCGGGCTTGTTCCAACCGGCCGGGTCTCCCTCCTTGGGCAAACCGCGACCGCCGCTTTGTTAGTTGGCTTGCTGGAGAGACTTGGTCACGCGCTTCCTGATCGGCTCGCTGGTTTCCGCCGCGAGCTTCTGGGTAAGGTCCCACAATTCCTTATTCTGGGCAGATGCGGCGTCGAAGGTCTTGCGCGCTTGCTCCGCAGCCAAGGTGTAGACATCCGTCATCGACTTGCTGCCCAGCAGGTGGGCGAAAAAATCGATCGCGGCGACGGTATTGGCGCTCGAGATCTCGATGACCTTGAGCCCGTAGTCGCCCGCGCTCTTCGCATTGCTCGAATAGCTCTCGCGCAGCGCCTCCGCCATCTCCTCCGAGACGGCCTTGATCTTCTCGCAGCCTTCCTGCGCGCGTGCCACACCCTGTTCGGCAAGCTCGCCGAACAAGTTCGCGGAGAAGGCGACCTTCGGGAATCCGAACAACGGCGTCGCAGAAACGTTCATTCCGTTCGATTCGGCCTTCACTTGACTTTCACTCACGCTGCTATCTCCTCTCAAGCGAACACCATTCCCGACGCCAGCTTGCAACACGCAAACTCGTAGCGGCGGAGAGCGTTGTCCCGCTTCCGTGTTCGATCAGTTTTGGGTGAGCCCTCAATCCAGCCCGGACGCCACTATGTCCGACGCAAGTGGCGTTGTCCGTTCGGTTTGCGACTCTCGCTCAAGATTTTTTTGAGGATGTCAATACATACAATCGCTTTATCTACAGGAATGCTGACCACGCTGAGAGTGATCGCAAGCGTCGCAATAAAGCGCGATGATTTGAGGATGAATCGTCATCGCGCCAGCCTTTTGTTTGCGCTTCATCTTTTCGGAAAATCGCTGCACACTTTTCCGGATCATGCGCTGGCCGGAGGAAGAGGTGGACCCTCTATCCGCGGCCGTTCAAGCCTGACTTCGTCACACCCCTTTGAAGCTCACTGCTTCACAGGCACAAGCTGAGCAGCTTGATGTGGCACTTCGAGGCATTAGGCCGGCTTGCGGTAGTCATCGTCGTGGTCGTCGTCGTCACGCGCCTGACGGCGACCAGCGGCCCCAGGTCTCTGCCGCCTTTGCCTTTGCCCTTGCCTGGCTTCTCGTAATCGCCGGCGATCTCCATGGCCCAATAGGTGCGCTTGCCGCTTGCGTCCTTTGCGCTCGCGATGCCGATACGGGAGGCGTTGTGCAACAGCAGGTTCTTCCGATGCTCGGAGGAATCGATCCACTGCAGGAGCGTCTTGTCGAACGTGTCGTAGCCGTAGGCGATGTTCTCGGCGGCGCGGCCGGCGCGCGAGACCACGATACGCGAGGAGAACGAGCCGAGCACCTCGTGGCTGAGGTCGTCCTTGGCCGCCATCGCGCGCGCCTGCGCCAGTGCAATGCGGTCGAGCGTCGGGTCCCGCACCACCTTGACCTCGCCGTGCTTGAGCCGGAAGCTCGAAATCATGTCGGCTGGCGACCCGGCCGTCGCCGCGCGCACGAAGCCAATCAGCACAAAAGCCGCGATCAGCGCCTGGATTGCCCGCCCTGTCATGTGTCTGGTTCAATGCCCCGCGGAGCCCGGGGAAGGCTCCCAACGCAAGGCGGTATGCCCCGGGACCGCCCGTATGGCAATGCACAGATTTGCGGCAAGGTTCGGGCGGCGGGTGGCGCAGCTCCCGTGCTCTTACGGGATCGGGCCGGAAAGCACCGCTTATTAAGATTCCCGGGGTATTCGGAAAATCGCTGGTCGATCTTGCGTTTCCGGGTGAAATCCCATGTTGCTGCAGGGACTAAAGTCCAACGCAGCCCTCGATGTTCTGCACTTCCCAACCCTGGACGATTTCCGGGCATTCGAGCGGTTTGGAGATGCCCGCAGCACGCCGTTGAGCGGGCGCTGTGTCTCGGCGCGTGCACATCTGATGCTGCCGTCGGCCCACCTCTGCGTCCAGCACACCTTTCCGGGCATTCGAGCGGTTTGGAGATGCCCGCAGCACGCCGTTGAGCGGGCGCTGTGTCTCGGCGCGTGCACATCTGATGCTGCCGTCGGCCCACCTCTGCGTCCAGCACACCTTTCCGCGCATCCTCGAAATCGACTACAGAACCAGCGGCACCCTTTGCGTCGTTCCGCTGGCCACCTCGATCAGCGTCAAGATCAATGGCATTTCCGGCAGCGCCGACCACGTCATGGCGGTACGCGGCGAGGTCCCTTGCGAGATCGTCGAACGACAGACCAACCTGTTTGGGCTCTTGAGCCTTGCTCCCGAGATCTCCGATCGCGGCTGGCCGGTCGATCGCGCCAACGTCATTCCGGTCGAAAACACTGCAGCGCTGCGCTCTTTCCGGCTTACCGTGGAGAGCCTGCTGGCGTTCGCGTCGTTCAATCCGGAGCAGGCGCGCAACGCAAATATGTTGCGGCGTATGGAAGAGTCGCTGTTGTCCTCGCTCGACGAGGCCATGACCTCGTACCCGTCGATCCCCTCGTCGGCGCAATTCGATCGCCACTTGCGCAGCGTGCGGCGGATGGAAGAATATCTGACCCTTCACCCCGCAGCCGATGTCGATGCCACCGAACTGGCCCAGGCGTGCGACGTCTCTCCGCGGACGCTGGAGGCGGCAACCAGAGCCGTGCGGGGCCTAAGCGTGCACCGGTATCTCCGCCTGCGGCGTCTGTGGTCGGCGCGCTGCGCACTGGCACTCGGCCAGCCGCAGACCAACGTCTCGGACGTCGCGCGCGCCAACGGCTTCTGGCACATGGGCGAGTTCGCTTCGGCCGATCGTGGCACGTTCGGCGAGACACCGTCCGAGACGCTGGCGCGCTGCAGCTAACGTGGCACAAGCCTTGGTTGCATCGGCTCGTCGCAAAGCCGAACAGCCTTGGTCCCGCGCGTGCGGATTGATATAGTTTTCGCCGTCCCGACGATCAGTCTCACCGCGTTTTGGCTTGCTCACTGGAAGCTGCATGTCAACCAAAAGGCGAACGCCCGCCGATCTCGCTCGGAGCGCACTGATCGCACTGGCTTCGATGTGCTGCGGCATCGGAAACACGTTCGCCGCGGAGGAGACGATCTGGCCGATGCCGGAATGGCGGGTGTCCACGCCGGAGCAGCAGGGCATGGATTCGGCTGAGCTTGCGAAACTTGTTGCATTCGGACGAACCCGCAGCTTCGACAGCCTGCTCATCACCCGCCATGGACGAAAGGTCCTGGACGCCTACTACGCCCCTTACATGGCGGACATTCCCCACGTGATGAACTCCGCCACCAAGGCGGTCGTCGCCAGCCTGATCGCCATGCTGCACAGGGATGGCCTGCTCGATGGTTTGAATCATCCCCTGCTCGATCTCTTCACAGACCGCAGCGTCGCCAATGTCGACGAACGGAAGAAGGCGATCACCGTCCAGAATCTCCTGGACATGACTTCCGGCTTTGACTGGGACGAAGGATTTCAGGGCGGCAGGGAGCAATCGCTGGTCGATCTCGGGCGAAGCCCGGACTGGGTTAAGTTCATTCTCGATCGTCCGATGGCGCACGCTCCGGGCGAGGTCTTCTACTACAACAGCGGCAATTCGCATCTGCTATCCGCTATCATCACCAGGCTCACCAATAAGCGCGCCGCGGACTACGCCAGCACCAGGCTGTTCGCCCCGCTCGGGATCGACCCGCCATTCTGGCGGAGGGATCCGCAGGGCCTTTCAACCGGCGCATTTGGTCTTGCCCTGCGTCCTCGCGACATGGCGAAGATCGGCTATCTCTACCTGCGCCACGGTGTCTGGGCAGGCAAGGAGCTGCTTCCGCCCGGCTGGGTCGACAGCGTCAATCGTGCGACCGTAAGCATGAACGCGCCGTTTGACCCGGGCCTGAAATACCACAACCAGTTCTGGGCCATGCCCGACCTGCATCTCTACATGGCGGTTGGATATCACTGCCAGGTCATCATGATCTTTCCCGATCTCGACATCGTGGCAGTCATGACGGCCAGGGATTTCTGCCCGTTCCGCAAAATCGCCAATGAAATCTCGGGCGCGGTCAAATCCGATGGAGAGCTGCCGGCCAATCCGGATGGCACCACGCAGCTTACCAGGGAGCTGAACGACGTCTCGATCGAGAAGCCGAGCGACGTTGGCCCAACTTCCGAAGTGGCGGCCACGATTTCGGGCAAGACCTACAAATTCCCCGACAACGCGCTCAACATCAAGTCGCTGACGCTGTTTCTAACGGACGCCGAGCCGCGCTATTCGCTCGAGATCGATACGCACGATCCGTTCAATTCCTTGCGCAGGCTCGATGGGCCGATCGGACTGGACGGGCTCTATCGCAGGAGCAAACCGACAGACTTCGGGCTGCGTGCCGTCAAGGCCTCGTGGGAGAAGAAAGACACATTCGTGGTCGACGTCCAGTATGTGGGACAGGGCGAGCAGCGGAAATGGTTTCTCACCTTCGACGGCAACAAGCTCAATCTCCGCGGCAAAGCCAGGGATGGCCGCGAGATTTCGATCGACGGCGAGACCGGCGGCTGAGAGAGCTTCGACGGCCCCTATCGCTGCGACACCGACTTTCGTAGGCCTTCGCGTTACGGCGATTTAACGTCCCTGTACGGATGTTAATTCAGCCGACAGCACGCGGTAAGCCCCGCAGCGCTATCTCTCTATCGAGGCCGAAATGGCTCAAACGAATTTGGAGAGATGATGATGACACCAACGAACCAAAATCCGCATCGCAAGATCCTGTCGGCGCGGCGGCTGACGCTGCTCGGCTCGGTAGCAGTAGTGGGCGCCGCGCTGGTGCTCGGCGGCGTCGGGGCCGGACAATTGTCCGGGCCGGCTTTCGCCGCGACGACGCAGGCGCAGCAGGGTCCCACGGGCTTTGCCGACCTGATCGCGAAGGTGAAACCGGCGGTGATCTCCGTGCGCGTCAAGGTCGACCGCTCCGTGGATTCCGGAGACGGCGACGGACCGCAGATGAACGACGACGAAGGCATGCCCCCGTTCATGCAGGGCTCGCCGTTCGAGAAGTTCTTCCAGCGCCGTGGCTTCGAGAGCCTTCCGCGCGGAATGCAGCGTCATGAAATCATCACCGGCGTCGGCTCCGGCTTCTTCATCTCCGCCGACGGCTACGCCGTCACCAACAATCATGTCGTCGACCACGCCAAGTCCGTCCAGGTCACGACCGACGACGGCAAGACCTACTCCGCAAAGGTGATCGGCACCGACGCCAAGACCGATCTCGCCCTGATCAAGGTCGAAGGCAAAAGCGGCTTCGCCTACGTCAATCTCGAGACCGCAACCCCGCGCGTCGGCGACTGGGTGGTCGCAGTCGGCAACCCCTACGGCCTCGGCGGCACCGTGACCGCCGGCATCATCTCGGCCGAGGGACGCGACATCGGCAACGGCCCCTATGACGACTACATCCAGATCGATGCGCCCATCAACAAGGGCAATTCGGGCGGACCGACCTTCGACACCAATGGCAATGTGATCGGGGTCAACACCGCGATCTATTCGCCGACCGGCGGCTCCGTGGGTATCGGCTTCGACATCCCCGCCCCAACCGTGAAGATGGTCGTCGCCCAACTCAAGGAAAACGGCAAGGTGACGCGCGCCTGGCTCGGCGTGCAGGTGCAGAAGGTGACGCCGGGCATCGCCGAAAGCCTCGGCTTGAAGACTGCCGCAGGCGCGCTGGTTGATGAGGCGAAGGCCGATACCCCGGCGGCGAAGGCCGGCATTGAGGCCGGCGACATCATCACGGCGGTCAACGGCAAGTCGGTGAAGGATTCGCGCGAGCTGGCGCGGGAGATTTCCGCCATGACGCCGGGCAGCACCGCGAAGCTCGACATTATGCGCAAGGGAGAAGCGAAGACTTTCGACGTCACGCTCGCCACGATGCCGAACCAGCCCGAGAAGCAGGCCAATGCCGGCGAGTATGACAATAGCGGCACGCCCGCCGCACCGCATCTCGGTATCTCGGTCGCCCCTGCAAGCGACGTCGCGGGCGCCGGCGACAAGGGCGTCGTGATCACCGGCGTCGACCCTGATGGTCCGGCGGCAGAACGCGGGCTCAAGTCCGGCGACGTGATCCTCGACGTCGGCGGCAAGAGCGTGGGCTCGGTGCACGAGCTGCGCAGCGCGCTGTCGGACGCAAAAGCCGGTGGCAAGAAGGACGTCCTGATGCGCATCAAGACCGCCGACAACACCCACTACGTCGCCGTGCCGATCGGCTGAGCAGGGTCCCGCCTCCAGGGAAGCCCAAAAAAAGAAAGCCCCGCGCGAAGCGGGGCTTTCCGTTTGTCTTGAGATGAGATCGTCTCAGTAGCGCGCGACGACCGGACCGCCGAAGCGATAGTTGACGCGCACCGTGACGAGATCGACGTCCTGCTTGATGCTGTCGTTGCGGGTGTTGATGCCGGCCACCGGGAACACGCTGGTGAAAGCGTAATTGTTGGTGCCCATGAACATGTGGTCGTATTCGACTCCGGCCGTCCAGTTCGGCGCGAAGCCGTATTCGAGACCGGCGCCGACGGTGCCGCCCCAGCGGGTGTCTGTGACACGGTCGAACACGGTGCCGGTCCCGGTCAGAAGTCCTTCATAGCGGTTGTCGGTGACCGCGGCGCCGCCCTTCACATAGGCGAGCACGTTGTTCCAGGCATAACCGACCTGGCCCGTGAACAGGCCGAAGGCGTCGATGCGGGTGCGGTCGGTGACTGCGGGTGACACCAGGCTCACATTGGAGCCGGAGAAGTCCGCCCAGTTGCCCTGCGCTTCGAGGCCGAACACCCAGTTGCTCGCCTGCCAGCGGTAGCCGAGCTGGCCACCCACCGTACCGCCTGAGGCGTCATGGCAGCCTTCGGAAACCGGCAGCACCGGCACGCCCAGGGTCGCGGTGCGCGTCCAGCAATTATGGCTCGAGCCCCAGCCGCCGTTGATGCCGGCGTAGAAGCCGCTCCAGTTGTACGCGGCCGCGACGATCGGCGGCGGCGCCTTGTAATAGCGCGGTGCGAGATCGGCGGCCGAGGCGGCGGCGGTGCCAAGCACCAGGATCGAGGTTGCAAGAACCAACGTCTTCATGACGACTACTCCCCAAGTTTGAAAAACGAAATCCCGTGCGCGCAACATTGCCAGCGACAACGCTCCAATCCGTTAAATTGATGTGGCGCAAACATCACAGCGAGCGGAATAGTAAGATGCATCAGCAGGCGCCGTTATGGTTAAGGCGCAGTGCATGAGCGCACGCGCGATTGCGTGGAACCGAAGCGCCTCATTCCCGTTCTCACGAAAAAGGGGGAAGGAACATGCGCAAAGCGCTGGAAGAACTGGATCCGGAGCAGCGCGCGGCGCTGCTTTATCTCGCCGACCTCGGGACGGCGGTCTTCGGCTCCGCCCTTATCGTCAGCCTGATCAGGTTCGTTGTTGACCTTGCGTAAACCATACGGGCTTGGCCAGCATTTACCGGCTGCTTGAGCACCGCCGCAAAAGCGTCGTCAGTGCCGCGGCAAATGCGTCGCGGCAAACTGAATGGGCCCCGGTGCACATCGGCATCGCGGGGCCCGGACGATCAGTCCTTGCTGAAGGATTCTGGTACACACCAGTCAGATGTCAAGAACCGCAAAGCGTTTGGCCTTCACGCCGAGGTCCTTGCGGATATGTTCGAATTGTCGGCGGCACTTGCGGGGGTGAGCAGCTGCCCTCACCTCAACTCGCACCGTGACCCTGCTCCAAGAGCAAGGTCGACCACGTAAGCCGGTGGCGTCATGCTCCTCTCCTAGAGTGGCCCGACGGACTTTCGTCCGCCTCGCTGTCTGCTGTTCGACGACATCATCGGACGGCACTTCCTGCAAACGGTGAGCTTAAAAGCTTCGCGGCTCACAGGTACAGCACCTGCGAATGCTGCGGCAGACGCACGCCGCTGTCAAGGTTTCAGCGCGCGGGTTCCATCGCAACTTTGCGGATTACGGGGATAGGGCTGACGTTCCTCTAACTTTAACTTTTGGGTTTCGCAGGAGTCCCGGCCAACTTCTTCCGCTTGCCTTCGTTCTCCAGCGCTTCGCGCACCTTCGCGAACTCCTCTTGCGAGGCCTTGTCGACGCGCGGGAACCGCAGGTTCAACGAGTCGAGCGCGGTGACGATGCTCGAGCCGATCACCACGCGCGCGAACCATTTGTGATCGGACGGCACCACGATCCAGGGCGCGTGCGGGCTCGACGTGTGCCGGATCATGTCCTGATAGGCCGCCTGGTACCGCGGCCACAGCGCACGTTCCGAGACGTCGGCCATCGAGAACTTCCAGTTCTTCGAGGGTTGCTCGAGCCTGTCGAGAAAGCGTTCGCGCTGCTCGGCTCTCGAGACATTGAGGAAGAATTTCAGGATCACGATGCCCTGACGCGCGAGATAATGCTCGATCGCAGCAATGTCCTGGTAGCGTTCGCGCCAGATGCTTTTGGTCACGAGCTTTGCGGGGATTTTCTGCTTCGTCAGCTGCTCGCGATGCACGCGCACGACCAGGCATTCCTCGTAGTAGGAGCGGTTGAAGATACCGATGCGCCCGCGCTCCGGCAGTGCGACCATGGCCCGCCACATGAAGTCGTGGTCGAGCTCCTTGTTCGATGGCTGCTTGAAGGACGTGACCTCGCAGCCCTGCGGATTAACTCCTTCGAACACGCTCTTGATCGCGGAGTCCTTGCCGGCCGCATCCATGCCCTGGAAGATCAGAAGCAGCGACCAGCGGTCCTGCGCATAGAGCTTTTCCTGGAAATCGGACAGTCGTTTGCGGTTGGCTTCGATGATCGTCTCGCCCTCGCTCTTGTCGAGCCCGCCCCTCTCGCCGGTCTTGTGGGAGATGAGACGAAACTTGCGCGAGCCGTCGACGCGGAACGGCGCGACGAAAGGATCAAGCTCGGTGGCGAGCGACTTCAAAGCCTTCTTGCTCATAAATTGACTCTCCTCCGTCATTGCGAGCGAAGCGAAGCAATCCAGAGTTTCACCGCGGAGATACTGTGGATTTGCTTCGTCGCGGAGCTTGTCATCGGGCCGCGCTTCGCGCGGACCCGTTGGCTCCTCGCAATGACGATCATTGCCTTGCTCCAAATTCCCTTTCCAGAAACGCGATGACAAACTGCGGCATGCGGGGACTGAGATCGCCCGTGCCACGTACCACATGGATGCCCGCAAGCTCGGGATGCGCCTGGCGCGCAAGATTGGCCTCGATGCGCGCTTTCAGCGTCACCGCCGGCATGTCGACCGACAGGATTCGAATGATCGCGACCGCCGCGCCGACCGCGACGCAATCCCAATGCGCGCCTGGATGATAATCCGCCGGCGTCAGCCCGGTTTCCTCCTCGATCTCGCGCGTGATGCTTCCGGCGATATCCAGCGCGCCATCGACGATGTCGGCGGGATCGGGCGTTCCCGCCGGAAAATAGATGCGGCCGGCATTGACGGTCTCTCCGGCCATCTCGCCGAGCAGGAAGGCGCCGTCGGCGGAGCGGAGCGCGCCCATGCCAAAGCCGTTGAAGACCTCGCGGTCGGGAAAGCCCCAATCGCGCCAGGCGAGGAAGCTTGCGAAGTCGGTCTCGAAATAGCTCGACCTGAGCCGCCCGCCGGAAAAATCCGCGTTGCGCCCAAGCAGCACGCGGCCGTTCCAGATGCCCGGCTTCTCGCGCTGGCTGTCGGCAAAATGCGCATCGATCTCGGCGCGGCGCATTTGCGCGAACGGCCACACCCGGGATTCAACCTTCAGGTCAAGCGCCGTAATGCGGTGAATGACCGCGCTATTTGGCATTCAACCTCATCACCATTTCTCCGCTTGCCTGGCGCGCAACATAATGCAGCGCGGAAGGCTTGAGAAGGCGACTTTGATGGGTGGTTTCGCGTTGCCCCAAAACGCTGAGCCTGGATCTTTATTCCACGAGCTGGCGCGATCTTTTTTTACGCGACAAATATGGCCTTCGCGCTATTCGCGGCCTAGCATTGCCTCACCAAGAAACCACCGAATAGGGAGGGCCTCGCCATGAATCGCATCGCCACGACGCTGTCCATCGCTGCCGCGTTTGCCGCGGGCTGCGCCGTCACGCATTTCATGCGGCCGGCACTGGCAGCCGACGTCATCACCGCGCAAGTCATCCATACCGGCGAGCTCGAAGGCGACGCGCTCGCACCTGCCAACGCTTCGGGCTTCCGCAACAAGCTGTTCGTTTCGGCCGACGGTGCAACGATCTCGATCCAGGACGGCAACACGCCCAAGCATCTGCATAACAATGCCAACGAGATCCAGTACATCCTCGAAGGTTCAGGCACGATCTGGCTCGGCGACAAGGAAGTGCCGGTGAAGCCCGGCGATCTCGTCATCATTCCCAAGGGCACGCCGCACGGCGGCACCAAGGTCGCCGGCCGCACCATCAAGGCGATCGCGATCAAGACGCCGCCACAGGCGCCCGACGACATCAAGCTGTTGAATTGAGCGCGAAGCGGTCATTCCGGGGGCGCCCGAAGACTCGTAGGGTGGGCAAAGGCGCACTTGCGCCGTGCCCACCATCCATCGAGCGAGGACCTGCAAATGGTGGGCGCTCTTCGTTTTGCCCACCCTACGCCGCGATCCGGTGCATCGCTTACGAATGCGAGAACGTGCCGATGATGCCGGTTGCGCCCTTGGGATGGCCGTCGAGCGCCTTGATCACTTCGTCACGCGTCATGCCTTGCTTCAGCGCCTTCGGATCGAGATCGGTCGCGATCCAGGTGAAGATGTAGTGATGCGGCGCGCCCGGCGGCGTGCACGGCCCGGTATAGACGGACAGTTTCGCCGTGCCGATGCCGCCGATGAACTTGTCGCTCGGTCTGGAGAGCTCGCCCTCGGCAAAGGAAGTCACGGAAGCCGGAATCCCGTAGGCCACAAGGTGGCTGACGCCGCCGGGCGGCCGGCCTTCGGGGTCGAACATCAGAAGCGCAAAGCTCCTGGTGCCTTCGGGCGGATTGAGAAGCGTGAATTGCGGCGAGACACTCTCGCCGACGCAGTTCGGGTTGGACTTGTTGTTCCCGGCGGCCTTTTGCGGCAACCGCTCGCCGTCCTTGAAGGTTGACGAGGTCACCGCAAAGCCGCCCGCGGCAAAGGCCTCATGCGTACCGAACAGTGCGGCCAGCGCTGCCGCCAGGATCCATCCACGTCTTGACATGACAACTCCCTTTTTTATTTGGCTGTGTTTCATCCCCGCGCGGTCGGGGAGCTGGGCGCTCCCCGATCGCGCGTATCCCCTTCAACACCGCTTCCTTCAAAACAGTTCATATCTCGCGGTGGGGCTTATGAAATTCCTTATCGAGCCGGATCTCGCACGACCGCCGTCGGCGTCCCCTGATCCAAGCGCGTCGTCCCGATTTCGCCAGATGGTTGAGTGGCTTGCGCCGGCAAGTTCAAAGCGATCACTTGCGATAGCGGTGAAACTGCGCCTTACTTCACCCTGCACAGGAGGGTGAAGTCACCGCTTGTGTTTGAGAGCTGACAACACCATGCCCACCCAGCCGCTGATCGCTTACGCCGACGTCAGCAAGAGTTTTGCCGACCATAATGGCGGCCGCGTGGTTGCGGTCGATGGCGTGTCGCTCACGGTTGCCAAAGGCGAGCTGCTCGCCATTGTCGGCAGTTCCGGCTCTGGCAAGACCACGCTGTTGCGGCTCACAAACCGGCTGACCGACGCGGACGGCGGCAGCATTGCGGTCGAGGGCGAGGACGTGCACGCGCTCGATCCGGTCGCGCTGCGCCGCCGCATCGGCTACGTCTTCCAGAGCGGCGCGCTGTTTCCGCATCTCACCATTGCCGCCAATATCGGCATCACGCCGAAACTCCTAGGCTGGCCGGCGGCGGAGATTTCGGCGCGGGTCGACGAGCTGATCGAGCTGGTGCGACTCGATCCAAGCCATCGCGACCGGCTGCCGGGCGAGCTTTCCGGAGGACAGCGCCAGCGCGTGGGCGTGGCTCGCGCACTCGCCGCGCGGCCGCGGATCGTGCTGATGGACGAGCCGTTCGGCGCACTCGATCCCCTGACCCGCGACGCGCTCCGCGACGATTTTCGCGCGCTGCACGACAGCCTGGCGTTGACCACGGTCCTGATTACCCATGACATGACCGAGGCCTTGCTGCTCGCCGACCGCATCGCGGTGATGCGCAACGGAAAGCTGCTCGCGCTGGGTACGCCGGCGGAGCTTTCGAAAGACGGCGACGCCTATGTGGCCGAGCTCTTGCGCACGCCGCGGCGCGAGGCGGAACGGCTCAATGCGCTGCTGCCGCGGGGTGGCGCAACATGAGCTTTTTCACCGATGCGCGCTGGGGCGAGGCGCTGGCGCATCTGTCCGATTATCTCGGCAACCACGTGCGCGTCAGCATCACCGCGCTCGCGCTCGGGCTCGTGGTCTCGCTGCCGCTCGCAATTGTCGCACGCAA
>Ga0209166_10002297_pt1 | contig 14750 bp, 11 predicted proteins | sample Coa_R1_3_FD_187151 | JGI IMG/M metagenome (GOLD analysis project Ga0209166, IMG submission 187151) | Surface soil microbial communities from Centralia Pennsylvania, which are recovering from an underground coalmine fire - Coalmine... | ecosystem: Environmental > Terrestrial > Soil >... | reverse complement strand
CACGGTGATCAACAGCGCCCCCACCGACACGACGTTCCAGATCCCGGTGGCGAAGGCGATGAACGCCGGGATCCCGGTGGTCAGCTACAACGCCGACGGGCCCATCCTCAAGGGTGTGCCGACCCCCGGCACCAACCGGCTCTGCTACGTCGGCCAGGCGCTCTACCTGTCCGGCCAGCAGATGGGGGCGCGGATCAAGGCCCTGGCCCCGCACCCGGGCAAGGTGGTCATCTTCATCGCCACCCCGGGCAGCGCCAACATCCAGCCTCGCTACGACGGCGCGGCCTCCGTGCTCACCCCGGCCGGCTACACCGTGCACATGCAGGCGACCGGCGCGTCGACCTCCCAGGAAGGCACGGCCGAGAAGGGGTACCTGACCGGCAACAAGTCGGGCCTGGTCGCGGCCTGCGCCGTGGACGCCGGCTCGACCGAGCTGCTCGGCCCGGCCCTGACCACCGAGGGCCTCAAGATCCCGGCCGGCGGATTCGACCTGACCCCGGGCACGCTGAACGCCATCCAGGCCGGCCAGCTCGACTTCACCATCAACCAGGACCCGTACCTGCAGGGCTTCCTGCCGGTGCTCTACCTGTACATGTTCAACCTGACCGGCGGGCTGGTGCTGCCGCCGGACACCGACACCGGCCTGACGTTCGTCACCAAGTCCAACGTCCAGCCGTACCTGAAGAACTCGACCACCTATGAGGGTTCGACCGGTGCCAGCAAGCCCACGCTCGTCCCGCGCTCCGGGCCGATCCAGAACCCGATCGCCACGACCAGCACCTGACGCGCCGCGCGTCCGGGAACCTAGTCATAGAGCGAGTGAGAGCCGCCGGCGCCGGATACTGAGCCTGTGAACCGACCACAGGCCGGTAGCGGGCGCCGGCGCGCTATCTGATTTGCACGGGAGGAGTGGCCGAGGTGAGCGACACCATCCAGGACGCGCCGCGGGTGGCGGGCGAACCGCCCGGCGGCCCCGTCGCCAGGAACGGCATAACAGGCCGCCTGCGGGGTGCGGGAATCTTTCTGATGAAGCAGCGCGAGGCGACCGTGTTCGTGGTCGTCGTGCTGCTGATCCTCTACTTCGGGGTCATCTCATCGGCGGGCCGTTCCACGTTCTTCACCAAGATCGACCTGATCAACCTGACCCAGTACGCGGCGCCGATCATCATCATCGCGCTTGGCGAGGTGCTGCTGCTGATCTGCGGGGAGATCGACCTGTCGGTCGGGTTCACCTACGCCTTCGCGCCGTTCATGATGCACTTCATGATCGACTACTGGCACGTGCCAGGCATCCTGGGGATCATCCTCGCGGTGGTGTTCGGCGGGGTCATCGGCTGGATCAACGCCTTCTTCACCGTCACCCTCGGGCTGCCGTCCTTCGTCACCACCCTGGGCACCGGATTCGTGCTGGCCGGTCTCATCCTGACCACCTCGCACGGGACGCAGGCGAGCATTCCGCCCGCCGTGACGGGCATCGGCCACTGGATCGGCACCTACGCCTGGTCCGAGATCGTCTGGGCGGTCATCCTCACCGCGCTGTTCCACATGCTGCTCCGGCGTACCCGGTGGGGCCTGCACACGATCGCGGTCGGTGGCAACGCTCTGGGGGCGGCCGAGGCCGGCATCAACGTGGCCAGGATCAAGTACGGGAACTTCATGCTCACCGGCATGCTCGGCGCGTTCGTCGGCGTCCAGATCGCGTTCCAGACCGGCATCATCGACACGTTCTCCGGCGGCTCCGCCTACCAGCCGATGTTCTACGCGGTCGCGGCGGCGGTCATCGGTGGCACCGCAATGCTGGGCGGCTCCGGCACCATGATCGGCGCGTTCCTCGGCGCGGCCGTGCTGGCGGTCCTGGTCGACGGCTTCAACGTAATCGGGATCAGCGCCTACCCGGAGCAGATCTACTTCGGTGCCGCCATCCTGATCGCCATGATCGCCAACGTGCAACTCGCCAGGGTACGCGCCGCAGGGAGAATCCGATGACCACAGATCCGGTGCGCACCGAGCAGCCAGACGGCCAGGTCACCGATGTGCTGCGGGTCGAGCACATCGCCAAGCGCTACGGTGCGGTGACCGCCCTCATCGACGTGAACCTGCATCTCGCCAAGGGCGAGGTGCTCGGCCTCATCGGCGACAACGGCGCGGGCAAGTCCACCCTGCTGAAGATCCTCTGTGGGTTCCAGCAGCCCACCTCGGGGCGGATCCTGCTGGACGGGCACGAGATCACGCTCAAGTCGGTGGACCATGCCCGCTCGCTCGGCATCGACGCCGTCTACCAGGACCTCGCGCTGGTCAACCAGCTCAGCGTCTACCACAACATGTTCCTCAACCGGGAAAAGGTCCGCTGGCCGCTGCTCAGCAACAAGACCATGCGGCGGCTCACCCGGCAGTACCTGGATGAGATGGGGGTGAAGATCCCCTCGGTGGACGCCGACGTCGCCGCGCTGTCCGGCGGCCAGCGCCAGGCCATCGCGGTCGCCCGCTCCGTCCACTCGGACGCCAAGATCCTGCTGCTGGACGAGCCGCTGGCCGCCATGGGCGTCAAGGAAGGGGCGATGATCCTCGACATTGTGCAGGATCTGAAGCGCAGCGGCGACGTCTCGGTGATCATCATCGCGCACAACTACGCGCAGGTACTGGAGGTCTGCGACCGGGTCAACCTGCTCCAGCAGGGCAGGATCACGCTGGACAGGACCGCGAGCGAGACCTCGGTGACCGAACTCACCAACCTGGTGGTCGCCGAGTACCGAAAGGCCCTGGAGGAACGCCAGCGCAGCGCATGAGGCAACGGCCGGCCGCCGGTCATTCCCGGCCCGGCGATCCGGCAAGATGATAACCATGCCCTTTCACCGAGCGGGCACCCCGCCGCGCTTCAGCCGTCTGCGCCCGGCCGCCGCAGCCGCCACGGCCGCCGTGCTCGCCGTGGCGGCCTGCAGTTCCGCCGGCCCGGCCCCTGGCGGCCCGGGCAGGTCGCCCGGCGCGGCCAGCGCCGCGGCCGGGACCGGCCTGAGCTGGCACTCCTGCCCGGGCGGCGGGGCCCAGATGCAATGCGCCAGCCTGCAGGTGCCGCTGGACTACAGCCATCCAGGCGGCCGGAAGATCACGCTGGCGCTGTCCCGGGTGCAGGCGACCGCCCCGGCCGGCCAGCGCCGCGGCGTGCTGCTGGTCAACCCGGGTGGTCCCGGGGGCAGCGGGCTGGCCCTCGCCGCCGACGTCGCCCAGGGTCTCGACCCCACGGTGGCGTCGGAGTACGAGATCGTCGGCTTCGACCCGCGCGGCGTCGGGTCGAGCGTGCCCGCGCTGAGCTGCGAGCCGGGCTTCTTCCGCGGCGTGCGGCCCGACTACATCCCGGCCAGCCAGGCGGCCGAGACGGCGATGGAAAACCGGGCGAAGACGTACGCGCAGGACTGCCAGAAGGCGTTCGGCTGGATGCTGCCGTACATGACGACCGTAGACGCCGCGAAGGACATGGACTCCATCCGCGCCGCCCTCGGCCAGCGGCAGATCAGCTACTTCGCCTACTCCTACGGCACCTATCTGGGCCAGGTGTACGCGACCCTGTTCCCGCACCGGGTGCGGCAGATGGTGCTGGACAGCACGGTCGGGCCCGGCGGCGTCTGGTACCAGGACAACATCGACCAGGACTACGCCTTCCAGGGCCGGATGAACGCGTTCTTCGCCTGGACCGCCCGCTACGACAGCGTCTACCACCTCGGTTCCACGGTGGCGCAGGTGGCCCGCGCCTGGAACCGGGTGCGCACGCACCTGGAGACCGGCCCCATCCGCGGCCCGTCCGGCCCGATGATCGGCCCGGACGAGTTCGACGACACGTTCCTGCAGGGCGGCTACGAGAACAGCCTGTGGCCCGGGCTGGCCACGGCGCTGTCCGCGTACTACCGCAGCGGCGCCGCCCGGCAGCTCGTGAGCGAATACAACCAGTACGGCACCCAGACCGAGAACGAGTTCGCCGTCTACAACGCCGTCGAGTGCTCCGACGTGAACTGGCCGCGCTCCTGGGCGAAGTGGAACAGCGACACCCGGCGGGTGTACCGGACCGCGCCGTACCAGGCCTGGGACAACACCTGGTTCAACGCCGCCTGCGCGTTCTGGCCGGTGCGCGGGCCATCCCACCCGCTGCGGATCAACGGCCGCGGGCTGCCCGGCATCCTGATGATCCAGGGCACGCTCGACCCGGCCACCCCGTACGCCGGCGCCATGCAGGCGCACCGGCTGCTGCCGAGCTCACGGATGGTCGTGGTCAGCAACGGCGGCAACCACGGCCAGTCGCTGTCGTACCCGCCGAACACCTGCGTGAACGGCTATCTGAACCGCTACCTGGCCACCGGGGCGCTGCCGGAGGCCGGTGGCCCCGGAGCGGTCAACGCGAGCTGCCCGGCCCTGCCCGCCCCGTCACCCGGTGGCTGACCACGCGCCGCGGGGGTACCGATACCCTGGAAGGGTGCTACGGGTGAAGGCGCCGTGGACGGCCCCGGTGCGCCTGCTCGGTGATCGCGATCGTGACGAGGTGCTGGCCATCTGCGACCGCGATCCTGTCGTGAACGTCTTCGTCGCCTCCAGGGTGCGCGCGGTCGGCCTGGACCCACCCAGGCTGGGCGCGCAGATGTGGGGTCACCTGCGCGACGGGCGGCTGAGCTCGCTGTGCTACGCCGGGGCGAACCTGGTCCCGGTGGCGGCCACCCCGGAGGCGATCGCCGCGTTCGCCGGGCGGGCCCGGGCGCAGGGCAGGCGCTGCTCGTCCCTGGTCGGCCCCGCCCCCGCGATCGGGCAGCTCTGGGAGCTGCTGGCCCCGTACTGGAGCCGCCCCCGCGAGGTGCGCAGGTCGCAGCCCGTGATGGCGATTTCCGGCCCGCCCCTGGTGGCACCCGACCCGCTGGTGCGCCGGGTCCGGCCCGGCCAGCTCGACGTCCTGTTCCCGGCCAGCGTGGCCATGTTCACCGAGGAAGTCGGCGTTTCCCCGGTGGGGCCCGACGGCGGGGCCGGCTACCGGGCCAGGGTCGCCGAGCTGATCAGTGCGGGACGGGCCTTCGCCAGGATCGAGGATGGCCGGGTGATCTTCAAGGCGGAGATCGGCGCCGTCACCCCGCAGGCCTGCCAGATCCAGGGTGTCTGGGTACGGCCGGAGTACCGTGGCCGGGGGCTGGCCGCCCCGGGTGTCGCCGCCGTGGTCGCCGAGGCCCTGCGCAGCGTCGCGCCGGTGGTGTCGCTGTACGTGAACGACTTCAACACCCCGGCCAGGGCCGCCTACCAGCGGGTCGGCTTCGACGAGGTCGACACCTTCATGTCGGTGCTGTTCTAGGCCGAGTTCCCCCAAGCCGGTTTGCCGGCACGGCTGGCCAGGTGGCAGCGCCCTGATCGCGAAATTGCATGACTGCACAGTCATGGCTACGGCCGTTTTACCTATACCGGCTGGGCTCCACCTTCGCTTGCCTACGGGCTGGTCAACTTGCGAGGGCCGCACGGCAGCTGTCGAGGGCGCGCAGGGCCTGCGCCTCATGGTCGGGCAGGTGCAGATCCTGGAAGATCGGCAGGCACTGTTCCAGGTACCCGATCGCCTGATCGCTGTGCGCCATCGCAAGGTGGCTCTGCGCGATTTTGAACAGGCATACGGCGTGCGCGCACTGGGCGCCGTGCTGACTGAAAGCCATGGCCGCCCCCGATAGCGCCACAATGGCCTCGTCGTAGCGGCCGAGCCCGTTGTAAGCATCTCCCAGCAGGTCAAGGAAATAGGCTTCGCCGAGCTCCTGCCTGGGCACGCCGACGCGATCGTCCATGATCACGTCCCCCTCCCGCCGTTCGAGTCTGCCCCCAGACCGAGACTTGAGGCCGTAGCATAATGGCCGTAGTTCGCATTAAAGTCGCACAGGCAGGGCAATACCATTCCGTGACCGAAGCAGCGCAGGATGCTTATCGTCAGGCCGCTGCAGCATATCTGCGCGAACTGTTGCTGCGGCCGGGCCGTTACCGTCGGCGATGGGAGCAGTATGCCGAACGCAGCCGTCCCGGTCAGGTAAATCAGCTGGCGGTTGCCGAGGTGCTCGCCCGCTACCGGTGGAGTCATCCGCGGGCCGAAGGCGATACCGAACTGCTGCCCCGCCAGCTCAAGGACACGGTGCTGCGGGCAATATCGGGGCGGATGCTGAGCCGGGCTACGCTGGCGCTTTTTGCCGAGGCATTCGGTTTCTCGGAGGCCGAGACGGAACGGCTGCGGCGGCTGTGGTCCGGGTCGGCCCGGATCAGCGTGCTGACCGGCCCGAAGGCCATGCGGCCGGAGATAGCAGCCGAGGCCGCCGACGTTCTTGGGCCGCCCAGGTACCAGACGCTGTCCCTGCACGACCACATCAGCGTCGGCCCCGAGGGCCTGATCGCCCGGGCCCGTGAGCTCAAGGTGATCGAGGCGACCGCGGACGGCCTGGACCGCGTTCCATTCATGCACGACACCGATGCCCTCACGCTGGAGGTGGGGCAGGGCTGCAAGGGGGTGTCGGGCTATCGCCATAAGCTCGGCAACGGCGTCTACACAACCGACATCTTGCTGGCGAAGGAACTGTCACTGGGCGAGACGCTGACGCTGGAATACTGGAACACCTACCACTATCTGGGCGAGCGGATTGACGCCAGGAAAAGTGAGTACCGGCGGGCGGTGATGCGGCGGGTGGAGAATGTAGACATAAGGGTCGAATTCCACCCGAATTGCCCGCCGAAGGAGGTGTGGTGGGCGGTGTGGGATGGCATGGAGGGCGATATCCACAGCCAGGAGCCGGTCACCATGGACAGCCAGTATTCGGTGCAGCGCTACATGAGGTTCATCGAGAGAACCGTGGTCGGCTTCTACTGGACCTGGTGAGCTGGCACTACCCTCGTCGTCATGACTGCTGACGTGCACCATGCCGCGGGGGCCAGGCAGGAGGTCGTCTCCTGCGGCGTGGCGGCCCGGCAGGCCGCCGGGGAGCTGGCCGCCGCGTCCGGCGCGGCCATCGACGCCGCACTCCGCCGGATGGCCGCCCTGCTCACCGAGCGTGCTCCCGCCATCCTCGACGCCAACACCGCCGACATGGAACGGGGGGCGGCCGATGGCCTCGGCCGCGGCCTGCTGGACCGGCTCCGCCTGGATGAGGGCAGGCTGGCGGCCACCGCCCGGCAGCTCGAACTGCTCGCCGGGGTGCCGTTCCCACCCGGCGGCACGGAGCTCCGCACCCTGCCGGACGGGCTGCGCCTGCGGGAGCGGCGCGTTCCCATCGGCGTGGTGGGCGCGAACTTCGAGGCGCGCCCCGCGGTCACGGTGGATATCGCGTCGCAACTGCTCAAGTCGCGCAATGCCGGCGTGCTGCGCACCGGCGCCGCCGCGCTCGCCTCGGCCACCGCCCTGTTCGATCAGGCGATCGCCCCGGCACTGGAGGCGGCAGGCATCGGCCGCGGAGCGCTGCAGCTCATCCGGACCCCAAGCCGGCACGCGGCCACCGAGCTCGTCCGCCAGCCGGCCCTGATCCCGCTGGTCATCCTGCGCGGCAGCGGGGAGAGCACGCGGGCGCTCGCCGCCGAGGCGGCCCGGGCCGGCGTGCGAACGCTGGCGCACGCCGACGGCGGCGGCGTGCTCTACCTCGACCGCGCCGCCGAGCCCGCCCAGGCCAGCCGCCTGATTACCGAGAGCCTGGACCGGCTGGGCGTCTGCAACCGGCTGAACCTGCTGCTCATCTGCTCCGCCGTCTGGGACGAACTGCTCCCGGTCGCCCTGGCGGCGCTGGCCAAGGCGGATGTCAGCGCGTCGCTGCCGCCGCACGGCCACCCGCTCGGCCACGAGTGGGCGCTGCAGCCCGGCCGGGAGGCCACCGTGACCGTCGCCCCGGTGCCGGATGCCGCCGCCGCGGCCGCCACCGCGAACGAGCACACCTCCGGGCTTGCCGCCGGCATCGTGACCTCGGATGCCGCCGCGGCCACGGCGTTCCTCGCCGCCTACCGGGGCACCGGCGCGTTCTGGAACGCGAGCTCCCGCCTGCTGGACGGCTTCAAGCTGCTCGGCGTGCCCGAGACCGGTATCAACGTGGACCACGTACCCGGTCCCCGTGGCCCGGTCACCTTCGCCGACCTCTGCCTGCGCCAGTACGTCGTCACTCCCGGCGTCACGTTAGGTTCTCTGAGATTATTTGCCTGTGCTCAGGTCGTGGGTGAGCCTTGCGATCCTGACCCAAGGGACATGAAGTGAACGAGATCAAGGCCCATCTGCCCGCGGAACCGAACCGGTTCATCGGCCGGGAGCGTGAGCTCGGCGAGCTGCCCAAGGTGTTGCGCGGCACGCGTGCGCTGACCTTGTGCGGGCCTGGGGGGATTGGAAAGACCCGGCTGGCAGTGCGGGTTCTGGCCGGCGTGGCGGCGGAGTTTCCCGACGGGGTGTGGTTCGTCGAGCTGGCTGACCTGCGCCAGCCTGACCTGGTGACCTCGCGGGTAGCGGCGGTCATCGGCGTCGCCGAGGAACCTGGCCGGCCGCTGGCCGATACGCTCGCCGACGCGCTGCGGTCGCGCCGGCTCCTGCTGGTCCTGGATAACTGCGAGCACCTGATCGAGGCGTGCGCCCAGCTGGCCCGGCAGCTGCTGGCGGGCTCGCCCGTCGTGCGGCTGCTGATGACCAGCCGGGAACCGCTGCGGGTGGCGGGTGAGACGATCTGGCAGGTGCCGCCGCTGTCGGTGACCCCGGTGGGCGCCGACCCGGTGGCCGCGGGCACAGACCAGTACGAGGCCGTCTGCCTGTTCGCCGACCGGGCTGCCGCATCATCTCCCGGGTTCGCGGTCGGCCTGGACAACGCCAACGCTGTTAGCTCGATCTGCCGGGCGCTGGATGGCCTGCCGCTGGCGATCGAACTGGCGGCCGCACGGGTCCGGGCGCTGTCGGTGCAGGAGATCAGTGCCCGGCTGAGCGATCGGTTCGAGTTGCTGACCGCGGGCGACAGGTCCGCTCCGCCCCGCCAGCAGACCCTGCGGGCCGCGATCGAGTGGAGCCACGACCTGCTCACCCAAGCGGAGCGGGTGCTGTTCCGGCGCCTGTCGGTCTTCACCGGCTGGTCGCTGGAGATGGCTGAGCGGGTATGCGCCGGCGATGACATCCCGGCCGGGGACGTGTTCGGCCTGATCGCCGCCTTGGTCGACAAGTCGCTGGTGGTGCCCGAGCCGGCGGTGCTGGGCCAGATGCGCTACCGGATGCTTGACACGGTCCGGGAGTACGGAGCGGACTGCCTGGCCAAGGCCGGCGAGTCGGCCGGATTCTGGGCCGCGCTCCGCGATTATGTGCTGCAAACCGCCGAGCACAACCTGGCCATCGGGATGGCGCGGGTCCCGGCCTCCTGGCCCGCCAGGGTCGACGTGTTCCGCAGGTATGACGTCGAGGCAGGCAACGTATCCGCGGCGCTCACGTGGTGCCTGGCTCAGCGCGACGCGGAGGCGGGGTTGCGGATCTGCGCCGCCATCAGCCCCTGCTGGATCGTGCTGGGCAGCTTCGCCGAAGGCGGCGAATGGCTGGACTCCTTCCTGGCCCTGGACACGCGGGCCGTACCCGATGGGGTCCGGGGCGCGGCCACCGTGGTCCGCGCGCAGCTCGCGCTGTCCAGCGATCCGGTCTTGGCCGAATCCCTTGCCGTCGATGGGCTGACCCTGTGCCGCGCGGCGGGCGAAGAATTCTGGACCGCGGCCGCGCTGAACCTGCTGGCCGAAATCGCCCTGCATACCCGGCGGGCGGATGAGGCGGGGACCCGGGCGGCGCAGGCGCTGGCGGTTGCGCAAGCCGCCGGGGACGGGTGGAACGAGGGTTACGCGCTGGGCACCCAGGCCGCGGTCACAGCCCGGGCCGGCCGGTTCCGGGAGGCCCGCGAGCTGGCTGGCGCCTCGGTCGCGGTGATGCAGCGCATCGACCAGCAATGGGGGGCCGCCCGGGCGCTGCTCGGCCTGGGTGACCTGGCCCGGCTCCGTGGCCGTCCGGGTGAGGCACACGGCCACTACATCGAGGCGCTGCCGATCCTGCAGGAGATCGGCGGCCGGCCGGAGATCGCACGCTGCCTGGCCGGCCTGGGCCGGGTGGCCCTGGACCTCGGTGCGGCCGGGCTGGCCCGGCAGCACCTGGCCGCGAGCCTGCGGCTCAGCCAGGCCATCGGGTCGCGCATCGGCATGGCCCGCGGGCTGGAGGCGTTCGCCGCTCTGGCCGTGCATGAGAACAGGCCCGAGCTGGCCGTGCAGCTGACCGCCGCGACGACCGCGCTGCGGGAGACTGCCGGGCTCTCGGCGCTCCCGGGCGCGCGTGCCGAACGCTATCTGGGGCCGGCCCGCCGGCTGGGTGAGCCGGCCGTCGCCCGGCTGTGGGCGCGGGGACTGACCCTGACCAGTGAGGCTGCGATCGCGCTGGCCCTGGACGCGCCGCCGCCCGAGATGCCCACCGGCAGCGGTGGCCCGGCATCGGCCGCGGCGGGAACGTACCAGGTGGCAGCCGCCCCGCCGAGTTCGCTGACCTCGCGGGAAGACCAGATCGCGGCGCTGGTGGCCCGCGGGCGCAGTAACAAGGGCATCGCGAATGAGCTGTCCATCAGCCCGGCAACGGCTGCCCGGCATGTGGCCAACATCCTGGCCAAACTGGGCTTCACCTCGCGCACCCAGCTCGCGGCGTGGGTGGCCGGCAAGCAGGCCAGGTCCAGCCCGCCAGGCGCCAGCGGCCGGTAGGTACGGGAAGTACACACCGATCTACATAATTCGGTCGATGTGGACCGAGTGATGAATTCGTACGGTGAACACGGGGAGCATTGGGCCGATATCAGGAGCCGCGACAGGGGATGGCGGCCTCCCTGGTAGGGAGGGGCCGGCCCGGCTCCCCGTTTGGCGTGCGGCCGGCCTGATGGGCGGAAAACCAGGTGACCGGCAGGCGGCCGGTTGTTAAACTTTTCCGCCCTTTCCCCACACGCTGAGGAGATCAGCTATGCCCGCCGCAAGCCGGACAGAACAGGAGCCAGCCGAAACCGACCCCGAATCCGAAACTGGGCCCGTACCTGGCTCCGGTGATCCCGTGATCACCGCTGAGCGGGCCCACCTGGCCCGGTCACGCACGTTCCTCGGGCTGATGCGCGAGAACGTGCTCTCCCTGCGCGCGCTCGGCGGGGACCGGGTATCCGAGGAATACCTGAAGGCCGACCTCTACCGCCGCGCCGAGGCGCTGCGCGACCTGCCCGGCACGCCGCTGTTCTTCGGCCGGCTCGACTACCGGCACGCTCCCGGCGAAGGCGCTCCCGGCGAAGACGCCGCCGGCGGCCAGGCGGGGGAGCGGTTCCATATCGGCCGCCGCCACGTGCACGACCCGGCCGGGCGCCCGGTGGTGATCGACTGGCGGGCACCCATGTCCAGGCCGTTCTACCGGGCCAGCCAGGCCGAGCCGATGGGGCTGGAGCTGCGGCGGCGGTTCGGGTTCGCCGGCGGCGAGCTGACCGCCTACGAGGACGAGCGGTTCGGAGGCCCCCGGGACGATCCTGGCCCGGTTAGCCGGATCATGATCGAGGAGATCGAGCGGCCCAGGTCCGGGCCGATGCGTGACATCGTCGCCACGATCCAGCCCGACCAGGACGATATCGTCCGCGCGGACGCCGATCAGACCATCTGCGTGCAGGGAGCGCCGGGCACCGGCAAGACCGCGGTCGGGCTGCACCGGATCGCCTACCTGCTGTATGCCTACCGGGAGCGGATGGGCCGTCGCGGGGTGCTGGTCATCGGGCCGAACCGCGCCTTCCTCTCCTACATCCGCAACGTGCTCCCCGCGCTCGGTGAGACGGATGTCACCCAGGTCACCATGGCCGAGCTGGTCGCCTCCCGGCAGGGGCTGCGGGTGCGCGCGCAGGACGAAGAAGATGCCGCCCGGGTCAAGGGTGACGCGCGGATGGTGCCGGTGCTGCGCCGCGCGCTGTGGGCGCACCTGGCCGAGCCGGCCGAGGCGATCATGCTGCCCCGCGGGTCGCGCCGCTGGCGGGTTCCGGCCTATGAGCTGGCCACGCTGACCGGCGAGCTGCGGGAGCGGGGGGTCAGGTACGGGGCCGGCCGGGAGATGCTGGCGCACCGGATCGCGCACGTGATCCTGACCAAGATGGAGGCGGCGGGGGAGAGCTGCGACGACCGGACGCACGACGCGGTCCGGCGGACCCGGCAGGTGCGGGCCGCGGTGGACGCCATCTGGCCCAGCGTGGATCCCATCCGGCTGGTGTACCGGCTGCTCACCGACGCCGGCGAGCTGGCCAGGGCGGCCGGTGGCCTGCTGGACGAGGCCGAGCAGCGGGCGATCCGCTGGAACACGGGCAGAGCGGGCCGTGGCCCCGGGTCGGCCCGCTGGTCAGCGGCCGACCTGGTGCTGATCGACGAGGCCGCCGACATGATCGAGCGGACCGCCAGCGTGGCCCACGTGGTGGTGGACGAGGCTCAGGATCTCTCGCCGATGGAATGCCGTGCCGTGGCCCGCCGGTGCGAGACCGGCTCGGCGACCGTGCTCGGTGACCTCGCCCAGGGCACCGCTCCCTGCGCCACGGAGAGCTGGCCCGAACTGCTCGCCCACCTGGGCAAGGAGGACGCCGAGCTGCGGGTTCTCGACGTGGGCTACCGCGTGCCGAGGCAGATACTCGACTACGCCAACCGGCTGCTCGGCCAGATCGCGCCCAGCCTGACCAGGGCGTCATCGCTGCGGCACGACCCCGGTTCACTGAACATCGTGCCGGTGAGCGCGGCCGATCTCACCGGCACGCTGCTCGCCACCTGCGCCGAGGCCAGCGGGCGCCCCGGTTCCATCGCGATCATCGCGGCGGATGACCAGGTGCCCGCCCTGTCGGCGGCGCTCACCAAGGCCAGCCTGGCGCACGGCGTGCTCGACTCTGCGCAGGGCGACCAGCGGCTGACCATCGTCCCGGTCAGCCTGGCCAAGGGACTGGAGTTCGATCACGTCATCGTGGTCGAACCAGCCAGAATCACAGCGAGGGGCAGCCGTGGCCCGCACCGCCTGTACGTCGCGCTGACGCGTGCGGTGTCCAGCCTGACGGTCCTGCACGCCGAGCCGCTCCCCGTCTCGCTGCGCTGAAACCCTTTCAAAATCATCAAGACGATCATGAAACCAGGTTCTGGCCTGCGACAGTCAGCCAGCGACCGTGAGTTTTGAAGGGTTCCGGGGAGCGCTCCGTCCCAGCGGGGCCAGAGGCGCCCGCCCGTTCAATAGATCGTGAAACCGGCCCCCTTCAGCGCGGTGAGGAACGCGTGCCAGCGCTGCGCGCTGACCTCCAGCGCGCCGTTGCCGGGATCCTTGGAGTCGCGCAACGTGATCGAGCCGTCAGAGCTGGCGACCTCGACGCAGTTGCTGCCTCCCTCGCTGCCACCGCTGTAGGAGCTCTTGCGCCAGGGCGCTTGGGGAAGATCGAATGCGGGCATATCGTCAATCCTCCGTTCGGTTACCTATGGGTTGTTCGCGGGCAGATGTCGTTCTGGCTTGGTCTGGCACGGTTACAGTTCCTTGGCCACCGAGGTGATCAGGGCCTGGGACTCGTCGAACGACAGCGCGGTGGCGCGCAGGTGGTTGAACAGCACGTTGTACTGGTCGATGTCCTCGATGTCCTCGACATAGAGGGCGCTGGTCAGCGCGTCGAGATAGACGACGTCGGGATCGGCGCGCTCGGGGAAGGCCAGGATGACGAACGGCTTGCCCTGGCCCGGGTGGGCGCCGGCCGCGAACGGGATCACCTGAACGGCTACGTTCGGCAGATCGGCGACGTCCGCCAGGTGCTCGAGCTGCAGCCGCATCAGGCCCCGGCCGCCGACGGCGCGGTGCAGCACGGCCTCGTCCAGGACGGCCCACATCTGTGGCGGATTGAGGCCGGTCAGCCTGGGCTGACGGGCCATCCGCAGGGCTACCCGGCGCTCCACCTCGGCCTGCGTGCCGGTCATGTTGCCGGCCGCGATCACGCAGCGGGCGTAGTCCTCGGTCTGCAGCAGCCCGGGGACCAGGTTCTCCTCATAGGTCCGGATCTCCGCCGCCGCGTCCTCGAAACCGACGTAAGTGGCGAACCTCGGATGCATCGAGTCGCTGTAGGCGTGCCACCAGCCCTTCTGCCGGGACTCCCGGGCAAGCTGGACGAGGCTGTCCCGCCGCTCCGGGGTGACGCCGTACAGTTCGAGCATGTCCCGGACGTCCCTGGGCGACACCGACACCCGGCCGGTCTCCACCCGGCTGATCTTCGAAGCGGAGCATTCCAGGTGCTCAGCGACCTCCTCGCAGGTCAGCTTCGCTGACTCGCGCAGCGAACGCAGCTCAGAGGCCAGCCGCCGCCGCCTGACCGTCGGGCTGTGCTCACCCGTCACCCGCTCACCTCCCACCCGGTGGCTTCAGACGTGACACTCCGCTCTGTGGCTGCCCTCTGTGGCTGCCCATTGGATCCCCGGCAAACGACCACCCCTGAGCATGCCGAACCTGACCAAACCGGTAGCGATGCAATCGCTTGCCGGTAGATCATGTGGAACCTAACAGTCAGTTTGGCCACAGGATGACCACCCGTCCAGTGGGTCGCGTGAATAACGTTTATTAGTGACAGGCACTTGCGTCGCCATTGGGAGACAGACGTTAGGCGAATCTCCTTCAGGCAAATACGGAATGCATGTTGCATACATCTGGCCCGAGCGTCATGCTGAACTGGTTGCTACTCTACGCGCTTGTTCGACTACCAGGGGTGACTTTTATG
>Ga0209166_10002295_pt1 | contig 14764 bp, 7 predicted proteins | sample Coa_R1_3_FD_187151 | JGI IMG/M metagenome (GOLD analysis project Ga0209166, IMG submission 187151) | Surface soil microbial communities from Centralia Pennsylvania, which are recovering from an underground coalmine fire - Coalmine... | ecosystem: Environmental > Terrestrial > Soil > Unclassified... | reverse complement strand
CAGGGAATCCTCTCCCAAAGATGCTTCGATGTCGGCAACGAACTCGCCCAGCACCGGAGCGGCGGGCGTTGCAGCCACCGCAGCCTTGGGTTGCGGCGGCGGAGCAGGCGCGGCCGCCGGTTTGTTGATGGTGCCCGGCAGGAAACCATCGCCTAGCGAGGATTCGAGATCTGTAATGAATTCTTTGAGAACCGCGGGTTGCGTCTCCGGCTCCGGCTCTTGAACCACTGGAGCGGGCGCAGGTTTCGGCGCAACTGGAGCTGGTTTGGGTACGACGGGCGCGGGTTTCGCAAGCACCGGTGCCGGCTTGACGACCGGGGGCTCGGGTTCGACTGGAATCTCGGCGACAATCGGGGCTTCTTCGACGGGTTCCGGTTCCGGAACCACGGCTGCGGGTTCTTCAATCGCGACCGGAGCTTCTTCGACAACGTCGAAAGACGGCACATCATCGGCAGTGAGTTCTTCGACAACAGGCTCGGCTACGGCTGCGGCTTCTTCTTCGGCGGCTGCCTGAGTAGCGGCATCGACTTCAGCGCGCAACTCTGCCAGCTTGGCCTGATCTTTGGTCAAGGTCTGCAGCTTGGCGAGTGCGGCCATCGCCTGCTCCAGCATGGAGTGGGCGATGTAGAAGCGAATCTCTTCTGCAGTCTCGTCCACTGCGCTGTCAGCGAGGGGTTTAGCGGCCTTAGCAACCGGAACGGCTGGAGCGGCGGCTTCGACCTCGGCTGTTTCCTCTGCAGGTTCTTCTACTGTAGCTTCGGTTTCTACTGTGAGGCTGTCATCCCACTCCGAGGAGAGATCGATTTCCGCCGCGCCGCTATCGGCAGGCGCAGACTCGTCGACAACAGCAAATTCCGGTTCGGAATCCGACTTGACGGGCGTGGGCCAGGGCGATGCCGTCTTGGCGCTTGCCGGCTCTTCTGCTTCGGCTGCCTCGGGTTCAGATACGGAGACTTCTGCAGGAGATTCCTCGACGGAGAATTCTGCGACTTCGGGCTCGGGCTGCTTCGCTCCGGGCGCGGGCGCGTCAATGAAAATAGGAGCTTCCTCGTCAGACACGGCAGGTGCGGCAGCCGAGGTGCGCTCTTCATAGCGCTCGGCCAGCTCTCCGTAACGAGTGGCCTCTTCCGGGTATTCCGCTTCGGAGTAAATGCTCTGCAGAGTGCGGCAGCAGACTGCGGCCTCGGCAAACCGCCCGGCCCGGGTGTGCAAAGTGGCGAGACGCTGGTTGATGCGAAGATCGGTGGGCGCCTGCGGTAATGCCGCGACCAGGGGCCCAAGAGCCTTGGCTGGCATGTTGTACGAGATGAAAAGTTCGGCGTCGGTGAGCGCGGAACGGATGGAGAGCGAAACTTCGTCAGAATAATGCTGGTGAATCGCCGGCGCCGTCGATTCCAAATCGTCCAGCAGAACGACAGCTTCTTCCGGCGTGATGAGCTTGCTGCCGGAGGTGCCGCCAATCTGCGCGACCACCTGCTGATAGTTCTGCATGTGCAGGGCGTTTTGCGGCTCGACCTGCGCCAGCTTCTGGTAGAGATCGCGGGAGCGCGTGAGATCGCCGGACTGAACGCTGGCGTGGGCCAGCAGTTCCATCACTTCGCTGACGTGACTGGTGTCGCCCCCCTTATTGAAGAGGTCGAGCAATTTTTGCAGTGAGTCGGGATTGTCGCGCACATGCCCGATGATGGCGTGCAGCGATTCGAGCATCTTGCTGGAATTTTCGGCCAGCAAGCGTTCGGCGTGCTGGTCGAATACCTGGAGCGCGTTCTCGTATTGGCCAGCCTGCATCAAGGCATCGGCGAAGCTGGAGATGGCCGGCAGATCGTTGTGCACGGTCAACAGCTTGTTGGCAACCGCTCCGGCCTCGGAAAGCTGTCCGCTCTGCAGATATGCCTTGAGCAGGTCGCGCAGGCCGTCCGGATTGGAATCGATGTCGGAGACTTTTTTCAGCGTGGCAACGGCGCCGGCAGCATCGCCGGACTCGAGCAGGTTCCTGCCCTGCATGAGCAGAGCATAGGTGTTGCCCGGATCGAGCTTGAGCATGCGCTGCAGAACTTCTTCGGCCTCGTTCAGCGAGCCCTTGGACCGCAGGCTTTCGGCGGCGGCCGTGAAAATTTGCCACGCGTCATTTTTCTTGCCCAGACGCACGTAGACTTCGGCAAGGCGAAGCCGCATGGCGCTGTTTTCCGGGTCCATCTCCAGAATCTTCTGGAAGATGCGGACGGCGTTCTCGAGTTCGCCGCCTTTCAGGAATTCTTCCGCGACCTGCAGATACTGGGCCCGGGCATCATTGAAAAGGCCCTGCTGGGTGTAGAGTTCGGCCAGTTTCAGCAAGCTCTCGAGCGATGGTTTGAGCTTGCAGATCTTTTTGTACATCGCGATCGCCTTGACCGTGAATCCCTGGCCGGCATAGGCATCGCCAACGGACTTGAAACATTCGGTAGCTTTATCGGTCTCGCCGAGTCGCGAGTAGAGGTCGCCAACCGTGTTGTTGACGGTCAGATCCTTGGGATCGTTTTTGAGGACTTTTTCGTATTCGGCGATGGCATTCTGCAACTTGCCCTGCTGGACATACTTCTCCGCACTGGCGAGCACCTTTTGCTTGTTGAAACCGAACAATGCCATAAGAGCACGAACTCCAGGACCCTGGTCTTAACACAGAACCCGTTGAACGTTGAGGGAAGCTGCTCCCGGGTACAGGTCGCGGGGTCATCTCCTCTATCGGCAGATGGCCTACCGGACAAGGCCAATTGTACGTCTGGAAGTCATGGATCGCATGGTTACCAAGGGTTACCAAAAGGGAGTGTACCGAAGAGTTACCAAGGGCATCAGCAGGGCGGCAGGCTGCAGGGTGGCCTTATTGCATCAGGCGCTGGAGGGCGGCGCGAGCGTCAGTAACCTGGGCAGGACGAGATTGAGAACCGGAAAAGTGAGAGAGGAATTCCTGGTATTCGTTGATGGCCTGATCGCGTTTCGAGGTACGTTCGTAAAGCTGGCCTAAGTAATAGTGGGAGAGAATTCCCAGCGCGGGGAAACGCTCTGTCATGACCTGACTATTTTCCAGGTTGCGTTCTTGAAGCTGTACGGCACGTAAGTCAGTCTCCGCTGAGGAGTAGTCGTTGGTCAGAAGAGCCGCGCGTCCGCGGAAGAAAAGCAGGTACGGGTCCTGATAATTGGGGACTCCGACTAACCGGTCCAAGGCCATTTGTCCGTCGCCTTTTTGCACGGCAGCGATTACATCAAAGTAAATCTGGCGAAGTTCAAGCGCGCGCGGTGAGATCCAGGGATGGCCGGAGGCGTAGCGCTCCAACATCTGCCGCGACCCGGACGGGTTACCTGCGACAGTCTGAAGGAATGCCTGCGCGATCAGTTCGTCGCCACCGAGCTTCTGCTTCTGGACAAAGGAAAGAGCGGCCGACTGCTCGCCCAACAAAACGGACAGCAGCGCGAACGGCCGCAAATAACTTCCGGCAGCCTCGATCTGATTGGCGCGTTCCAGTTGAGCCATGGCATCCCGGTAGCTGGCGAGGGCACCGTCGAAGTCGCCTGCGCTCTCCTTGAACTGCGCTCGGTACCCGGGGAGATACAGGCGGCTCAGCGAGGTCGTCTTCTGCGCATACTGCTGGAAGGCAGCATTGGCCATGTCTGGCTTCTTCTGCTCGGTGTAAACGATGGCCAGCTTCAGGTACTCTCCGTAATCGCTGAAGTCGGGCCGCACTTCGAGCACTTTGCGGTAAGTGGCGATGGCCTCGTCATAATGACCTAACATATAGAGGGCGTCGCCACGCGTGTCGAGCGGGTTGGGATCGCCGGGACGAACCGCAATGTAGGCATCATCCGCCGACAAAGCGCCAGTGAGATCGCCCATGCGGGCGAACTGGTAGGTTTGGAAGTTGAGTATGTCTTCGTTCTTCGGATCTAACGCCAATCCTTGTTGCAAAAGCTCAAGAGACTGTTTCGCCTGTCCGAGACGAGCCAGCGTGGTGGATAGAAGGCATCGGTCCAGCGTGGAGCGGGGGAATTCCGACACCAGGGCCTGACGAGCGGCGAGTAGGGCTTCCTCATCCTCAGACCGGGCGGCTTTGACCGCCTGCAATGACAGTTGCTCGTAACGCGGCAGGCGGGACTGCAATTGCTCGACCTTCGCCCGCACTTCGTTGGCGCGATGCAAATCACCCTCAAGGAAGTATTGCTGGGACAGACGCAAATACGCCAGTGCGAACTGCGGGTCTAAACGAACGGCTTCCTCCAATTCGCGGATGGCATCGGAGGTCAGAAACCGGCGGCCATAGTCGATGCCCAGCTGGTAATGGCGATAGGCTTCGACATTGGAGGTGGAAGCCTGCTCGATCTCGGGTGTTTTCTGCGGCAGGTCGGAGGCGGGCAGGAAGCTGCCGGCCAAGCTCTCGGTCAGCCGGTCCACCATACCGAAGATGCTCTGGATGTCTTGTCCTTCGAGCTTCTGCGAAAACAAGATTTGGCCGGTGCTGGTATCTTGCGCCCGCACATCAAGGCGGAGTTGCGTAGGCCCGATCTTCAGCAACGCGCCGGTGATGTAGGCGTCGGCGCCCGCGTCGCGGGCGACACTTTGCGCCTGCGCGGGATCGAGAGACTTGCCGCCCTTGGTGGCGCGCTGTACCGCGGCCAGCACGCGCTCGGTGGAGAGCACATCCAAGCCCTTCACCTGGGCGAGATTCGTGGTGAGCATGTCGGTCAGGCCGGTGTCGAGCCAGTTGAGCGCCTGATCCTGCGAGAGATTGTTGAAGTAGAGCACGGCCACGGATTTGTGCTGGCGGCCGGGCGACGAGCCTGCACTTCGACTGCGGAAGAAGAAGAATCCTGACACTGCGGCAATCAAAATGGCTGCCGCGCCAAGCGCGAGCCAAGGTCGCTTTCTAGCGACTTGGATCGCCGCCGAGGAGGATGAAGCTTGCGCTGGCAGCGGCGTCGGCGTCACCGCAGACGAAGATCCGCTGGGCGCAGATAGAACAGGCGCAGATACGGCCGGGGCCGATCCCATCGATGCCGGAGCCTCAGCAGGTTGCATGCTCACTGCTGCTGATTTCCGTCCCGATTCCGTATCGCGTTTCAACCGCTGCAAGTCCGCCCGCATGTCGGCGGCGTGCTGGTAGCGCAGGTTCCGATCCTTCTCCAGCGCCTTGTTGATGATGTCTTCCTGCTTGGGCGGAATATCAGGATTAAGGCGGACGGGAGTGATCGGAGGCCGCTCCAGAATGGCGTTGAAGATGGCGGCCGAGGTGTCCCCGCGAAAGGGCATGGTTCCAGTGGCCATCTCGTAGAGCACGGCACCAAATGAAAACAGGTCGGTGCGCGCATCGAGAGCCTTTCCCATAGCCTGTTCCGGCGACATATAGGCCACCGTGCCCAGCGCCGCGCCCGGGCTGGTCAAATGGTGCTCGTCGATGCTGGCGGCCTGCGTCGCAGCCCCTAGAAGTTGGCTGGAAGACGTGGCTCCGACGGCAACTTTGGCCAGTCCAAAGTCGAGGACTTTGGCATGGCCGCGCTCCGTAACGAAAATGTTCGCCGGCTTGATATCGCGATGGACGATTCCTTTGCTATGAGCGGCGTCGAGCGCGTCGGCAATTTCGATGGCCAAAGAGATCAGCTGCTCGTTCTCTATGGGGCGCCCGGAGATCAGATGCTTCAGCGTCATCCCCTCGAGAAATTCCATGGCGATGAAAGCCTTGCCATCTTCCTCGCCGATGTCATAAATCGTGCAAATGTTGGGATGATTCAGGGCGGAGGCGGCTTGCGCCTCGCGTTGAAAGCGGGCCAGAGACTGCGGATCGCGGGCAACGTCGTCGGGCAGAAATTTAAGGGCGACAAAACGGTGCAGCCGCGTGTCCTCGGCTTTGTAAACGACGCCCATCCCGCCGCCGCCAAGTTTCTCGATGATGCGATAGTGGGAGATGGTCTGGTCGATCATAGCGGCGTTTCTGGAGACGCCCTATCTTACGAATGCGGAATCTGCACGTCAACGAAAGCCCGATTTGCCTGGCGCTCTAATATGAATCTGCTATGTGCCCGGCAACAGGCAGTGTGTATTTTTCCGAAAGCGCAATTGTGGGGAACGCCAAAACTGGGGGACTAGCGCAAACATGACCTGGATTCGAACTTTGTCTTGGGACGAGGCCGACGAGAAGCTGCGCAAGGCGATTGAAGGCGAGAAGCTGCTTTATCCCAAGGAATATGCGACACCGGTCCATCCGGATGCGTCTGGGGCGTCGTCCATTGTGGGATCGCACACGCTGATTCCTGACGCGCTGTATCACGCCTTCGCAACTTTCGGCGCACTTATGTCGCCTGACTTGCCGCTGGAACGCCGCCAGCACGAGATGATCGCGACTATGGTCTCGGTGACCAACCGGTGCGTCTATTGAATCGAGTCGCACGCAGAGTTTCTGCGTAGGGTGACATTGGATAAAGGTTTGGTCGAGGCGCTGGAGAAAGATTACACGACGGCGCCAATCTCGCCGCAGGATCGCGTGATGCTCGATTATGTGGTCAAGCTGACCAGTGACGCGACCAAGGTTTGGAAGGACGATATCGAGCGGCTGCGGGATGTGGGGTTCGACGATCGCGGGATCCTGCAGATTACGCTGATCGCCTCGTGGTTCAACTACATCAACCGGGTCGCGGACGCGCTCGGAGTGGGGAGGGAGTAATCGTTCTTGAAACGGTGCGAAAGGTGCGGACGCCGGCGCTGCCCATTTAGGGCACTGCGCTCAATACGAGAATCGCTGAATCTCGTTTACGTTCGAAGACGGGCCATCCACGAAACCGATCCGCACGCTGGGATGAATCGCAATGTGAGCGGGAATTACATTAAATGTGTTTGAGAAGCTGAATCCGTTGATCGTTTTCTGCAGGACGCCGTTGATGTCGTAAACATAAATCGTGCTTCCCGAGGACGCCGAACTTGAGTTGGGCTGGGCCACCAGAAATAGCTTGTGGATGGGATCGAACTCGACGTCGGCGCCGCTGAAAAACTGCTGCTGGCCGCTATTGGGCAGGACCACGGTGAAACCGGTCTGGGTGTTGAGATCGTAGAATTCCACGCTGGCATCGTCTTCTGTCGTGGTGCAGGCAATGTTGTCGGCGGAATCGACTGCAATGCCGTTAACGAAGCCGAATCCAATGGCAGTGAATTCCGAGAACGTTCCTTTGCCGAGATCGGCGAGGCCGATGACCGGAGCGCACCCGAAGCACCCGTCTCCTCCGCCCAGGACCGCGACATTGGTCTGCGTGTTGTAGGCCATAGGCGGCACGACGCTGCCAAAATTGAAAGAGTCGGTGATGCTGATAACCGGCCCAAAAGTATTAGCGGCGACATTGGAGCTGAACACAAGCGGGATGAAACTTCCGCTGTTGTCTTGCACGAAGACCGCATTGTTGGCGCTTCCTTGCGTGCGGCTCACCTCCTTGATCAAATGCTGCTTGTCGACGGGCGGCGTCCACTTGCCGGTAAATTTGTTGGCGGTCAAAGGGTTGATCGTAAGAAAGGTGCGTTGCACGTTGAGAAGGCTGACCACGTGCTCGTGTTCTATTAACCCCACAGACTTTCCCACAACGCCGAGAGTGACGAAATCGTCCTGCGTCTCGATGCGAACGAGGACGGAGAGGATATTTCCGGTTTTCTGATCGAAGGTCTCGACCGCGGCCTCGACCTTTCCGTTCGACAAATCCTGTGCCTCGGCCAACACGCCTTCCGTGCCATTCTGATCGATGTCAAAGCCGAATATCTGGCCGCCGAATTTGCTGTGCACAATCACCGGCGTGGCAGGCTGCGATGGCTCGGACTGGGCAAAGCTGAGGCTGGATACGGCGCAAAACAGGCAGGCAAAGATCGCGGCCATCCGGCGGCCGCGGGCGATGGCATTGAGAAATGTCATGGTGCACTCTCCGATAGAGCCACGTCAGAGTATGGCCCCAGGCAGAGCTTCATGTCACGAAGATGTCAGTGGATTGTAAAAAGGAATCTTCGGAAGGGGCAGTGTTTACTGCTTGGACGGGACACTGTAATGCGAGGCGATGACCTGCCACTTGCCGCCAATCTTCATCCACACGTCCGTGAGGCGGTCGTGGTATTCGTAGGGCTTACCTTTGGATTCGCCCTTCTCGTGATAGGCGCCGGTGACAATAGCGGTGTCGCCGTGGAGACGGACTTTGAGGTCGGAGAGCTCGGCGACTTGCACGTGAACCGCGGAATCCGCGCTGTGTGTAATGTAGCCCGCCTTGCTGTAGGTACTGCCGTCCTCGATGGTAATGACGAACTCATCGGACAGAAGCGACGAGAGGATATCGATGTTGTGCTGCTTGTAAGATTCGGTCCACTTCAGTTCAAGGGCGCGAACGTTGGCGGAGTCGGACTTCTCCTGCGCCCATAGGCCGGCGGCGGAAGTTGCGAGCAGGCAGAGGATGAGAGTCCAGCGGTTGCGGATGTGCATGGTATGTATGTCGCACAATCTGGCGCGGGCGGCAAGTTCCTTGCGTAATCCGTTAACCACAGAGGACACAGGGGAACCCTGTGACAAGAAGTGGTGCGGTTGGGAAACTGTACTGCCTCAGCGTCCGGGGAATGGTGTTCCAATAGATATTAAGAGAGGATCTCATGCTCTCCCGAGGCGCGCGTTGACTCATGCCCGAATCGTTGGGTGAATTTTTCCTCGAACATTTTCGCAAGCACACGCGGGAGTGCGCGTACCGGCAGAAGCGCGGTTACCGCATGCAGTCGTTTACTTACGGCGACATTCTGGGCATGGCGCAGACAGTCGCTCGCGAACTGGCAGCGCGGAACATCGTCAGAGGCGACCGGGTGATGGTCTGGGGGCAGAATTCGGCGGAGTGGGTTGCGGCATTTTTTGGCTGCGTGCTGCACGGCGTAGTTCTAGTGCCGATGGATGACGGAGCCTCGGTGGATTTCGCTCTCCGAGTTTCGCGGCAGGTTGAGGCGAAGCTGGTGGTTGGATCACGGGAGCATGCCCGGGAATGTGCCAATGTTTTTCTGCCGACTCTCATGTTTGAAGATCTCGCCGTTGGGGCGTATTCGTCACCGGCGGCACCCGAGGTTCAGGCCGGGCCAGAGGAAATTCTGCAGATCGTTTTCACCTCGGGCACGACGGCTGACCCCAAGGGCGTCGTCATTACGCACGGAAATGTACTGGCAAATATCGCGCCGCTGGAGCGCGAGATGCGCGGATACATGAAATATGAGCGGTGGGTGCATCCGGTACGCTTCTTGAACCTGCTGCCGCTCAGCCATGTGTTCGGCCAGTTCCTAGGGATGTTCCTGCCGCCGATTCTGGGCGGAACCGTGATTTTTCAGGAAGAACTGAAGCCCTCCGAAGTGATGAGCACGATCCGCCGCGAGCGAGTGTCGGTGCTGGTCAGCGTGCCCCGGGTGCTGCAATCGCTGCAGCAAAAGATCGAGCGCGACCTGGAAGATCACGGGCGCCTGGAAGCGTTCCGCAGACGATTTGTGGGGGCGAAGGAGCGGCACTTCCTGATGCGCTGGTGGATCTTCCGCGCGAATCGCCGGCAGTTCGGCTGGAAGTTCTGGGCTTTCATCTCCGGCGGCGCAGCGCTCGACAGCGATACAGAAGATTTCTGGCACCGGCTCGGATACGCGGTGATCCAGGGATACGGGTTGACCGAGACCACCTCGCTGATCAGCGTGAATCATCCCTTCCGCCTGGGCAGGGGATCGATCGGCAAGGTGCTGCCGGGACGCGAGGTGAAACTGGCGGAAGACGGCGAGATTCTGGTGCGCGGCGGAGGCGTGGCCTCCGGCTACTGGGACGCGCAGGGTTCGCATGCGGTTTCGGATGAGCAGGGCTGGTATCGCACCGGCGACATTGGCGCGCTTGACGCGGCAGGAAATTTATATTTCAGGGGCCGCAAGAAAGACGTGATCGTGACGCCGGGCGGCACCAACATTTATCCCGAGGACCTGGAGGCGGCCCTGCGGCGGCAACCGGAGTTGAAGGATTGCGTAGTCGTCGGAATCGAGCGCGGAGGAAACGCGGAGCCGTGCGCGGTGGTGATCCTGCGCGACAAGGCCGATCTGGGGACGGTGGTGCAGCGGGCAAATGAGTCGCTGGCGGACTATCAGCGGATGAGAATGTGGATGGAATGGCCGCAGGAAGATTTTCCGCGCACCAATACCCAGAAACCACGCAGAAACGTGATCGCGGCAATAGTAAGGGAGCGGCTGCTGCCGGAATCCACACCTATCGCGCAAACGACGCGCGAGACATGGGCCACGCAAACACAGCAGAGTGGGCCGCTGGGCGAGTTGATTGCGCGAGTTTCAGGACGTGCCCTGCCTGCGCTTGGAGAAGATGCACGACTGGATTCCGATCTCGGGCTCAGTTCGCTGGATCGCGTCGAGTTGATGGGAGCGCTGGAGGACCGGTATCAACTGGATCTGAGCGAGGCGCGCTTCAGCGCAGTGCAGACGGTCGGTGATCTGGAGCGAATGCTGCGCGGAGAGACAACCCAGAGCGCACCCTACCACTATCCGGCTTGGGTGCTGCGCTGGCCGGTAACGTGGCTGCGCTTAGCCGCACATTATCTACTGATGCGTCCGGCAATTTTGTTGCTGGGATGGCCCAGGGTTGTAGGACGAGAGCATCTGCGCGGAGTGCAAGGGCCGCTTCTGGTGGTGTCGAACCATGTGGGCGATGTGGATCCCGGGTTTATCCTCACAGCGTTACCGGCACGGTTACGCCACCGGTTGGCAACTGCTACGGGGGGAGAGGCGCTGGAGGCATTGCGTACGCCTCCTCCGGATCGAAATTTCCTGTTGCGCATCTACGACCGCGTGCAGTGGATTCTGGGGGTGTCATTGTTGAACCTGTTTCCACTGCCGCGCGAGGCCGGCTTCCGCCAGAGTTTTGCCTACGCGGGAGCCGCCGTGGATCGTGGATACAGCGTGCTGGTGTTCCCCGAGGGCCGGCATACGAAGGATGGGAAGATGAATCCATTTCGCGCCGGCATCGGTTTGCTGGCGGAAAATCTCGCGATTCCTGTCTTGCCCATGCGAATCGATGGACTCTTTGAGTTGAAACAAGCTGGCCGGAGGGTCGCCGCCCCGGGAGCGATTACGGTCCGCATTGGCAAACCGAGACGATTCGCGGCAGGGACCAATCCTCATTCCATTGCAACGGAACTGGAGAGGGCCGTTACAGAATTATAGGCACGCTCGAAATTGCATACTCCGGAGCGGAAGAAGCCATTCTGTTTTCGTATCCTAACGAAAGGTTTTTGGCTGGCCCCAAAAAAATGCCACCCCTTTCGAGGTGGCACGTAATAGTTTCCGATGGCTTCCGAGCGCTAGATCACGGTGATCGCGACGCCTGTCGACTTCACCCCGTTGGCCACTACATACAGAGTGTAGTTTCCGGGGGGAACGGAGGAAGGCACGTCGAAGTGTGTGGTCATGACCACGCCCCTGGCGATGGAGTGAGTGCTGTCGTTGTGCGTGAAGAACCAGTACGTCTGGTTTCCATTGGTAATGTAGATTAACGGATAGTTGGTATCGCCCTGGTAGTCGTCGCCATAGGCGTTGTTCTGCGTCAGGCCATTGAGCTGCTTGCCAGTCACGACATAGTTGGTAACGCCGTGCGTCACGGTGCTGGGGTAGGTGGTGATGATCGGCGCCGTGCCTGAGACGTTTCCGGCTGCCGGAGTGTAGATCTCCACAAGACCACTAAAGTCCGTGAACATGGTCTGGCCCGTGGGCAGGATCATCAGGTGCCCTACAAATGATGGATCGCCGGGGCAATTCGTTGGATTGGCCGTGTTGGCCAGGGTGTTAGTGGCGGGAGTGTATTCGACAAACTGGCAACCCGAAGCGAATCCGGAGGGGCCAAGCATTGCCAGTACCTTTCCGTTTGGCTCCAATGAAGCGGGAGCATCGTAGGCCGTGAGGCCGCCGGCAGGAGTGGGGCCAGCCGAGAAGCTGTTGGTAGAGATGTGGTAGATGCTGGTATGATTCGTCGCGCCGAAGGCGATTGCGTTATTGATGCGATCGTAGGTCAGGACCACCGGGCCAAGTTCGTGGCCACTGTTATCCCACAACTGAGCCGTGGTGTTCGGGCCGCAGGACCAGGTTCCCCCGAGGTTGTCGGTGGTACGCAGTTCGGTGGCCATGGTGCTGTTGCCGCAAGCAGGATTCTGCCAGGCATCGACCATCAACAGTTTTCCGCTGGGAAGCAGGGTGAATCCCTGTTCGTCGTTGTAGTTGGTGGTGTTGGTGGACAATACCCAACTATTTTTCCCCTGAAATTCGGCGGTCTGTGAAGAGCAGCAGCTCGCCTGCAGGTATTTGCCGTTCGCCAAGATCACGCTCTCGGCATCGCCGATGTTGGCCCATCCCGACGGCGGTGTGTTCGAGGCCCAGGTGCAGGATCCGAACGGGGTGCAGGTTCCAAGCGCACCCAAGGTCGTCCACACCGCGCTGCCGAGGTTATATTCGCCGCCCTCGATCAGCACATTCCTGCCGCTGCCGAACAGCACTTGCGAGCTGAAATACCACGGAGAGTAGCCAGAAGGAAGGCTGCCACCCGAACTCCAGGTTCCGTTGATGTAGCTGCCCGTGCTGTCGGGCTTCAAGATGTGCCAGTTCCGCGAATTGCCGGACTGCTCTTCGTGCACCAGGATGCGGCCATCGCGCAACTGGATCATGACGCCGACGTTCGCGCCGGGCTGATTGTTAAGGGGTGTCCAAAACTGGGCGTTCGCGATGCCACAACAAGCCACCACGAGAATGGAGATACACAGTGTTCGAAACACTTTCATACAATATTGACCTCGCAAGTTTTCTTAAGGTTTTCGGAACGAGGCTTCGGACACGGACTGCAATTGATCTCCCCACAGAACTGAAAGAAGTCCCCACGAGTCCAACTCGAAGTCCAAAGTCGGGGGATTATACCCCGCATTGACAACGTCTCAAGCACTTGTCTTCCAGAAATTACAATAATTTTTTGGTGCAAGAGAATGTTTGCAAGAAATTGCAATCGCAAAGCCGAATGGTCTGCAAGATCTTGCAAACTCCGCGCCCGTACAGCGTCTCAACAAGGCGGAAAGGCTCAGGGCTGAAAGACTCACACACAGAAAAAACTATTCTTCATCCGTCTCTGTTTCGTCGTGATGAATGTCTTTCTGCAATTCAACCTCGGGAGCTTGCGAGTCCCGCAGTTGACGATTAAGTGCAGGCAGATCGGCACCCTTAAATTCATTCCAGCGCTTGAGCAGATCGGAACTGCTGCGACCCGCCGTTGCCAATGCTTCCATTTGTGCGGAACTGGGCTCGGCATCCGATTGCCAGATTTGCTGATATAGAGTGCTGGCCTCTCCGCTGAGCCGAGTGAGCGTGGGCTCGGGCGATGGCGGGGAGAAAAATCCACCGGGGGCGCCGAGCAATGCCGTAAGTTTTTTCTGAAATTCTGCGACAGCTTCTTTGGCTCGAGAGTTGGATTGCGAGCTCACCTTCTCCAATTGCGTGCGGATCGAGCCGCCTTGAATGACTGCTTCCGACAAGCTAGTGGCCATGGATGCCAGGCTCATTTCAGCCTGAAACTTCTTCTGCAAGCCGGCGGCCGGCGTCTTGACGCGTGGATCCATTTTGACAGTGAGAGAGGCGGTGGAAGTCTTTCCGTCCACCGTGAGGCGGACGGTGTAGGTGCCGGCCAGGACCGTTGGGCCGAGAGGATAGCGCGGAGTGTCGTGAGGAATTGCCGCGATCGGGTAATCGTGGCGAGTGGAGGTTGGCGCGGGATAATGCAGGTCCCAAATCCAGCGGTGCATTCCGGCTTCGGTGGAAAGATGACGCGGGCTTCGCACCCAGTACAGCGGAATCAACTGCTTTTGCAGTTCATCTTCGGGGATGTCAGGTTTGTCGGTATTCGAATAGCGGCGAACGAGATGATTTTGCGCGTCGAGAATCTCGAGCGTTACGTTTGTCGCCGCCGCCGGCAGGTAGTAGTCAATCATTGCCCCGTCGGGAGGATTGGGAGCGGCCGGCTCATCAGGCGGAAGAGGCGTGTCCGAATTGGTGTCGCGCTGCACGCGATAGGCGGGAGCGGGAGCGAACAAATGAGCTGAATTCGCCTGCGTAGCCGAGGCCTCGCGCAGGGGTGCGATGTCATCCAGAATCCAGAACCCGCGGCCGTGCGTGGCGACGATCAAATCGTCCTCGTGGATCCACAGATCGCGCATGGAGGTATGCGGCAGATTGAGTTGCAACGATTGCCAGTGGTCGCCGTCGTCGAACGAGACCCATACGGCGTTTTCTGTGCCCGCGAACAACAGCCCTTTGCGCACAGGATCTTCGCGCACCGTATCGACTGGGCCGAAATCGGGGAGGCCTGCGGTGATGAGCGTCCAGCTCTTGCCGCCGTCATGGGTGCGGTAGATGTACGGGTGCATGTCGTTAACTCGGAAGCGGCTCACCGAGGCGTATGCGGTCTGTTCATCGAAATGCGAAGCCGAAATTTGCGTGACCTTGCTCCAGGCAGTGAGTTCTTTCGGAGTGATGTCGGACCAATTCTTTCCGGCATCGTGGGTGATCCAGAGCAAGCCGTCATCGGTTCCAGCCCACAGCGTCGAAATATTTTTGAATGAGGGTGCGAGCGCATAGATGACGCCCCGCTGCCGGTCGGCGCCCTTGTTCATGAGCGATCCCACACTGGCCGGAGCGCCGGGACTTTGGCGCGTCAGATCGTTGCTGATGGTCTGCCAG
>Ga0209166_10002294_pt1 | contig 14766 bp, 10 predicted proteins | sample Coa_R1_3_FD_187151 | JGI IMG/M metagenome (GOLD analysis project Ga0209166, IMG submission 187151) | Surface soil microbial communities from Centralia Pennsylvania, which are recovering from an underground coalmine fire - Coalmine... | ecosystem: Environmental > Terrestrial > Soil >... | reverse complement strand
GTGCGAATTCAGTCCAGGCGAACCCGCACGAGTGCGAATCCGACTGTCCTCGAAACCTTACAAACATACGTGCTGCGCAAGACCCTGTCAACGCGAGCGTCCCACAGAATTTCCACGTGATTTCCACAGTGGGAAATTCGGGGCGGCGGACAGGAGAGCGGAACCTTCTTCGGCTGCCGGCTTTCGCTTTTCGGCTTCCGCAGGTTCGGGCTCATTTAAGAGCGCGCAACGGTATGGCCTTCCGCTTCGCAAATCGTTGATTTCAAGGCCTCTTTAGGCCATGCGAAGGCGGAAGACAGAAAATTGAGAAAAGAACTTACTTTTGGAGGTCCTTGCTTTGAAGGTACCCTTCAGAAACCTACTGGTGTTTCCGAATCAAGTCCCGTGGCCGGGACGACTTGAGGGTTCTTGCCCTCACTTGCATTAGATGCTGGACGCGCACGAGAGTTGCAGAAAAGCGCCCAGCCAGCCACACAAATGCTCTCGGTGAATTGTTTATAGCAGAGGAATGCAGTTTTGTGCAAGCGAAAGTTTACGAAGTTTACTCGTTAGATGCTTCCCCACCTCCGTGCCCATTCTCAGCAATTTGAGATTCGCCTCGGTCGCTGCAATTCGTTTCGTTAGAAGGAGTCCCCTCACGCTAAGCGCGTCGCGGTTTCGGGGTCTTTCAGTTGACGAAGGACCGCACTTGTCTCCTCCCAGAACGCTCTGGGTGCAACTTCTCGGTACTGTAGAGCTGAGAATATTGGGGCAGCAGTTTTCTCTGCTGTCTCCAAGGCGCCCAGTAGATTCTGCTGTGCTTTGTCACGATTTCCAAGTGCGATGTACGCCAGTCCCATCGCCTGCATTGCGTTCGCGCGCTTTGCAGGTATCATTTGGATCGCTTGGGTCTGCTCATACATCTGCGTAGCTCTCTCGAAGTGCCGGCGCGCTTCTTCTTCGGAGCCGAGCAGTTGCAGCGCGCGGGCGAGGTTGAATGTGATAGCTAGCTCGTTCGGGATAAGCTGTTGCGCTTTTTTGTAGAAGACGACCGCTTTAGCTGGGTTTTTGGCATACATGTAGAGATTGCCTAGTTGATTAAGCGGCACGGTCGCTCTCTCGTCTTCGGGACAGAGTTCAATCGCACGATGATATCCCGCGATCGCCGGCTCAATCTGACCTCTAGAATCGAAAAGTTCGGTATAGGTCAAGATGTGTTGAACGCTGGAGGAGTGCTCCAGAAACCTGTAAAAATTCTCACTCGCAGAACGCTCGTCGCCCATGGTCAGCAGCGTCGACGCCAACTCAGCATAATTGTGCGGGCTGCCATTTAGGGAGATCGCCTTTTGGAAGGCCTGAGATGCATCTTTGGCGTTCCGAGACGCCCGCAGGAACATTCCGTAGCTGCTCCAGACGTCTGGATTATCCGGGAAGGCCTCTGTGATCTGGCGATACTTCGCCTCCGCCCTTTCGGGGTCACCCTCTTTTCTCAAACGTCGAGCTTCCTTCAAGAGTGTTAGAACATCGAACTTGTTGCTGTCGAGTATACTTCCGCACAGCAGATCGTACGCCTCACCCAAATGCGTTCCAGTTCTCGGGGCGACTATTGTCTCTTCGAACGCAGCGAATGGAGCGAAGGGTAAGATCACATCTACTCCCCGACCCAGACGCTCTTTAGCTTTTCCCAATCGTTGCTCTCTTAGGTCGACAAAGCTTGGCGCATCTGGAACTGGACTCGCGACAAGGAGGGTATCTATGGGGCGGTTGAGTTTGTTCTGTACCACCGACCGGTAGATCGTGGCGGTTCCAGCTAGATTCTGATCATTAAGGGCAAACATAAAGACGACTAGGTTTGGTATTTGCAGGGTGCAAATTCCTGAGACATCCGTCAAACCGGTCCTCGAATCGACCAAAACGTAATCTGGCTCGTATGCTGACTGAATCGCGCCTTTGAGGTTTTCGACAAAAAGAAATCCCTGATTCTGGGCGTAGAAGTCCTTCCAGTTCAAGCGAGCGAGCCGTTCCTGATACTCCTCATCACCTTTTCCAGCTCGCATGCAGAAGATTCGGCCTCGATTCTGTGAGCCGGAACCAGGAGCAATTTCCGACACGAATTCTTTAAGATCGGGGACGGCGCCCGTCTTAATATAATCCGCCACGTACTCGACAAGTCCTGGGCGGCTAGACTCGTCGCTGAAGAAGGCATCCAGCCCGGGGGCCTCTAGGTCGAAGTCTAGGAGAAATACTCTCTTCCCTCGGGCGCTTAATCGATGCGCTGTGTTCGCCAAGGCCATCGTGCGCCCGACGCCGCCTTTGTATGAGTAGAACGTTACCGTGAACATTAAGATTCCTATCGGATGGGGGGTCTAAAAGGCCCCGTCCGCAACATCTCTCCAAACTGCCGACCAAACTCTTCGGCTACGTCCACGTCCCTAACAAAGCGGAACGACGCTGCGAGCGCCTCCCGCGCAACTCCGTGTTTCCACGAGTCAATCGTCTCCAAGGCTCTTACATTTGAGGCGGCTAGCATCAGTAGCCTGAGATACCGATCAAAGCTCTCGCTTTGGTAGTGGTCATTCGACTCCCATCGACACCACGTCTTCTTTCCAAGTCCGAGCAGCTCTGACATTTCCTCTTGGGTTTTGCCCAAAGACTTACGGAACGCAGCAAGCTCTTCGACGCTCAGGAGTCCCATTGCCGCGCGCTGTGCAGAGGAGATTCTCTCTTCTGACTCTTGGTCTAGCAGGTACTCTCCACACTCGTCGCACACATCCTTTGGGATGTCTCGTACGACTACTTCGCGGGTCTTCCCACAGGAGTCCTCGAATTGGGCCTTAAAGTCGCTTACTTCATGACGCAGCGAACCATTGCCGCAGATCGGGCATTTCTTTTCTTCCATTTTGTTTCCTCACGAAGGTTAGAGCTTCGGTTCATGTATCGACAATATCTGCAAGTACGGCTTCTCGCCTTTCTTCAGGGGCGCTATCGCGATCTTGAAATAAAGTGCCACATTGCCAACAATTAGTGGACGGATGACATAGCCAAGCGTTGGCTTTTCAAAATACATGGTCTGCATCTGGCAGTGCATCGCTTCGCCTGCCTCGATATGATGTAGCGCATGATCGAGCACCTCCCCCTTGCTCAGCTTTAGCCGGATCAGATCGGTCTTGACCCTGCCTGTCGGTCGACAGTCTGCCGGGCGCCTGAGGAATGCCTTAATCTCGGCAAGTGCCTTGGCGTGGTCGGGTTGGGAGGGATCAACAAGCTCCATGCCGTCGCCATTTGTACCAAACCGTACATTTTATTCCAATTCATCGCTTTGTCAACCGTTATGATGTATCAAAAAGCACCACGGTTGCAAATTACTAAAGGGTTTGGTTCCCGCCTTTCCGACTCAATTACTTAGGAGGCACCGCCCTGAGCAGGTGCCAGGCTTCGCGGTACTTTTCGTATTTCGCGTGGGGGGAGTGCGGGGTGAGGAGGATGTCGGTTTGGTGGTGGGTGGCGCGAATGGGGAGGATGTACCAGGTGTCGGTCGGGATGACGTAGGCGGCGATGAAGTCGATGTCGCGGGGGGAGTAGGGGACGCCGTTGGAGTCGAGGTGGCATTTGTAGGAGTTACCGCGTTGGAAGATGGTGCATTTGACCTGGACGCGGGAGAAACGGGCGCGGTATTCAGTGGCGAGATCGTAAGGGGCGGAGTCTCCCCAGGGCTTGGCGACGCGGAATCCGAGTTCGGTGGCGCGGGTCATGAAACGCAATTCGGCCCATTCGCCACGCTCTTTGGCGTGGCGTATGGCCATTCCCGGCGATGTCATTGATCAAAACTCGGAGAGTGGAGGCAACAAAAAACGCAGCCTCCACAGGCCGCGCTTCTTTTTTACTCTCTATATCTATTTTATCAATTTGGGTGGGGTGAAATGGACATAAGTTCGGAAATATATTTCCAGTTGGGACAGGCGGTTATGCGGAATTGTGATCGTAGGGGGGCTTGACAGGAATTTGCGCGGACAGCATGGGTGAGGGACGCAGGGAACTCCTGTGCGGGCTCGTGGTGGTTGCGGCGGGCGCGGAGTTCTTCGACTCCGGAAGGCGATTCGAAAAGCCGAATCGCATTCCTGCGCTCAGGATGACAAACGTGAGCTATTTGCGTTTGCGGTGCTTGCCTTCGCGGCGCGGCGGGGCTTCTTCGAAGACGGCGAAGTTGATCTTCTTCTCGACCGGGTCGATGCGGTCGACCAGGACCTTCAGGCGGTCGCCGATGCGGAAGATGTTGCGCGAATGCTGGCCGATGATCTCGCGCGTGTTTTCGTGGTAGGTGTAGCGGTCGTCGGTGAGCGTGTTGAGCGGGACCAGGCCTTCGACGAAGAGATCGGCCAGCTCGACGAAGAATCCGAACTTGGTGACGCTGGTGACGAGGCCGTCGAAGACTTCTCCGACGCGGTCTTGCATGAACTTGACCTTCTTCCATTCCATGAGCTCGCGCTCGGCGTCGTCGGCGCGGCGCTCGGATTGGCTGGACTCTTCGGCGATGGCGTGGAGTTCTTCGAGCGGGATCGGGCCGGTGAGCGGGGCGTGGGATTCGCGGTGGGCGGCGTGGTCGCGGCGTTTTGACCAGGGGCTAGGGACTTCGGCTTCCGGCTTCCGGCTTTCGGCTTCCGGAGTGGGTCGGAGGCGGGACGCCTGCTCGACAGCCGGCGAGACGCCGGCGCTACGGTCGACCGGGCTACCCTTTCCGCCTGATTCGCGGAGAACATTCTTCAGGATTCTGTGGACGATCAGGTCTGGGTAGCGGCGAATCGGGGACGTAAAGTGCGTATATGTGGGGGCCGCCAGCGCGAAGTGGCCTACGTTTTCTTCGGAGTAACGGGCTTGCTTCAGGGAGCGCAGCATCAGGTAGCTGAGGATTCTTTCTTCCGGCTTGCCGGCAATTTTTTCGGCGAGCTTCTGGTACATGCGCGGGGTGATGTGGACTTCCTTGGGGACTTCGACGTCGCGGGTGCGCTTGCCGGTGCCGTAGTTGGCGCGTCGGTCAGTCTTCATCTGCACGCGGTGGATGGGCAGTGGGCCTACGCCCAGCGAATATCCGAAAGTGGCGGCGAGGACTTCGAAGTCGTAAACGCGTTTGGCGTCGGGTTTTTCGTGAATGCGGTAGAGGCTGGCGATGCGATGCGATTCGAGATGGTGGGCGACCGTCTCGTTGGCGGAGAGCATGAATTCTTCGATGAGGCGGTGGGCGATGTTGCGCTCGGAGCGCGCGATGGACTTCATCAGGCCGAACTCGTCAAATTCGATCACCGGTTCGGGAAGATCGAAGTCAATCGATCCGCGGCGCTTGCGTTTCTGGTTGAGGATTTGTGCAAGGTCGCGCATGAGTTCGAAGGTCTCAACCAGCGGGGCGTAGCGTTTGCGCATGGCTTCGTCGCCTTCGAGCACGGCATTGACGGCGGTGTAGGTCATGCGCTCGGCGGAACGGATCACGCCTTCGGTCAAGTCGTACGCGACGATCTCGCCGCGGTGGTCGATTTCCATGATGCAGGAGAGCACGAGGCGATCGAGGTGCGGGCGCAGGCTGCAGATGTCGGTGGAGAGTTCGAGCGGCAGCATGGGGACGGCGCGGTCGGGGAAGTAGACGCTGGTGCCGCGCAGACGGGCTTCCTGATCGAGCGCGGAGTCGGGGGTGACGTACTGGGCGACGTCGGCGATGTGGACCTGCAACTCGAAATTGTGGTTGGGCAGCTTGCGGACCAGGACTGCGTCATCGAAGTCACGGGCGGTTTCTCCGTCAATGGTCACGATGGGGAGCGCGCGGAAGTCGCGGCGGCGGTGGAGTTCGCGGGCGGGGATGGTGGCGGGAACTTGCTGCGCTTCTTCGAGAGTGGCGGCGGGGAAATGGTGCGGGAGATGAAATTTGCGGATGATGATTTCGACGTCAACGCCGAAGTCGTCTTCGCGGCCGAGGATCTCCACGACTTTGCCGCGAGGGCTCTGCGTGGCGGAGGGCCAGTCGGTGATTTCTACATCGACTACCACGCCTTCGAGATCGTCCAAGTCGGCGTGGCGAGCGGCTTCTTCGCCCAGGACGCGATCGACGGATTTCTTTTTCTTCTGTGACCTCGGTGGCGGAAACCTCTCAACATCTTTCACCACGGAGGGCACAGAGGACACAGAGGGTTCGGGGAATTCGGCGCCGGGCGCGATGAGGATCTCTTGCGTGATCTTTGTGTCGAGGGGGGTGACGTAGTTGTGGCGGCTGCCGTAGTGAAAGATCCCGACTACCGTAGGGTGAGCGCGGTGGACGGGGCGGACGATGCGGCCTTCGGCGCGGCCGTCGGGACGAACGTTCATGATGTCTACCAGGACCAGGTCGCCGTGCATGGCGTTGCCAATCTGGTGCGGAGGAATGAAGATGTCGCCCGAGAGTTTGGATTTGAGTGGCCCGCTTAGCGATTTGGAATCGGGGATGACGAAGCCGAAGCCGTCGCGATGCATGGTTAGGCGTCCGGCGATCAGGTTCTTGTCGGCGGCGGCTTGGGGGAGCGCGTAGCGGTCGGAGTCGATGGGGATCAGCGCGCCGGTCTTAACCAGCTTCTGCAAATGATTGTTGAGGTCGCGACGCTCGTCGCCGTGCAGGCCGAGTTCGCGGACGAGTTGCTTGTATCCGGCCTGGCGCTTGGACTGGCGGGCAATGTGTTGGAGGATGGTCGCGTCGGAGAGCATGGGCGAGATTCGAGCTATGAGCTGTGAGTTCAGCATACCCTAGACAAGGCCCCGGACGAATGCGTCCGGGGCTGCGTGGGCTTAGCGGAGGGAGAAGTATTTTTCTTCGAGGATGCGGCGGTGGTGGAGCTCGTGGCCGGCGATGATGTAGGCGAGGGCGCGGACGCTGACTTCATTTTTGTTGGCGATGCCGCGGCGGGTCCAGGCGGGCTCGTCCAGATTGCGCAGTAGAGTTAGCGTTGCGCGGCGGACGCCAATGTAGTCCTCGATGATTTCCGAGATCGGCAACTCGTGGAAGGGGCCGTTGCGGACGTAATCGTCCTGCTCGAAGCCTTCGATGGGGGTACGGTCGCCGCGGGCGATGCGCAGGGCACGGTAGGCGAAGATGCGCTCGGTATCGCAGACGTGGCCGAGAACTTGTTTTGCGGACCATTTGTCGGGCGCATAACGGAAATCGCCGTCAGCTTCGTCGCGGCCGGAGAGCAAGAGCATCATCTGGCGGCGCTGCGACTCCAGAGTGGCGAGGATTTCGGTCCCGGGAATCAGAGAAATGTAGCGATCATAGTAAGGCGCATATTCGCCCGGTTCGGGCCGGGCGACGGAAATGGCGGGAATGACAAGCTCTGACATAATGGCTCCAAAAATGATAACGAAATCAAAGGCTGGATATTGTAACGGCCACGTAAATTTGACGTATCCGGCGCGAGTTCGTTTTCGATAAATCTTCGACTCAGAAGGATAACTCCTGACAGCGGTGGAAAGGTACGCGGGTACAGGTTTTTCCGGGAATCGTTACACGAAACAGAGTAGAAAGGTATGAGTACCAGACTGGCTTGACGGAGCACGAGGAACGATTGGGGTGGCTTTGCAATGGAGGAACTCCTATTGAAAATAAAGGGTTTTCCACAGCGCTCAACTTGAGACTGAGGAGTACAATCTGTTTTGGTCACGAAAGTGCGGCCAGTGATCCCCTAATCCCAAAAAGGAAAGGAAGCTTTTACCCCATGTGGAAGCCTACGAATCAGCCTCAGACCCCTGGTCGGCCTGCCGAGCCGGAGCGCCCAACAACCTCTAGCCCGAGCGCACCTGTCATGGCGGCGAGTGAACCCGCAGCGGCACAGCGTCCGGTGACAACCACGACGGCGGACCAGGCCACCATCGGCAAGTCGCTCGTGATCAAGGGCGAGGTGACCGGTTCGGAGTCGCTGTATATTGATGGCCGGGTGGAAGGTTCTATCAACCTGTCTGGCAACCGCGTGACAGTGGGCCGCAATGGAGTAGTAGCGGCCAACATCAATGCGCGAGAGATTGTCGTGCTGGGCAAGGTGCGGGGCAACCTGACGGCGAGCGACCGGGTGGATATCCGGAGCGATGGCTCGCTGACCGGCGACGTGATCGCGGCCCGCATTTCCATCGAAGACGGCGCGTTCTTCAAGGGCGGCATTGACATCCGCAAGGGTGGACAGCCGCAACAGACGGGCAAAGTGAACGGCGAAGAGAAGGCCGTCGCCACGAGCGAACCGGCTGCCGTCGGCGCCCGGGCATAAGTCTACTTCACGGATTTTTGGCTGACACTTCAACGGGCATCCCGCTAGGATGCCCGTTTGCTTTTTGTATTGCTGTTTTTTCTGTACGAGCGGGAGAGCGGTGCTGTAGGCGCAATCCCTGCCGTGAGTTTCCGCATCCGAAATAATGTGCAAACGCCGATGGAGAACCTGCCTCGGCCTTGCGCACCAAAATCTGCGTAAGAGAAGTCGGAGTCCGACCTCAGGTCCTCCGACTTCAGAACCTCTCATCCTTCGGCACCTCATTTCAATATCCACTCAGAACCTAGGCGGCCAATTCCCGGCTGCAGCTACAGCGGGGATAATTTCGAATGGAGTTTTGCGGCTGGAGCGCGCGTTGAGGGTTTGGAGCAAAAAGACGTTAAAGTCTTTGCTGGTGCCGGGAGGGGTGCTGCTCTTCGGCGTGATGCTGCTGGTGTATTCCGGGTGGCTGACGCTGGCACTGCCGGCACTTAGTTTTCTGTATTACTGCGCGCTGGCCGGCGGGATGCTGCTGGCGTGGCGGTTTCACTCGAGCCGCATCTTCCTATCTTTAGTGGTGCTGTTTCTGGCGGAACAGGCGACTGGCTTTTTTGGCGACAAGGTGGCGGTGGCGGCGCAGGCGGTGGCGGTGCTGGTGCCGCTCGATTTTGTTTTGATCGCGCTGATGCACGAGCGCGGCTTCAGCAGCGAGTCGATGACGCCGGGAGCAATTTTCCTGTTCATGCAGTGCGTGGTGGTGACGGTGCTGTGCAGCGCCGCACCCGCAATTTCTTCGCGCGGCCATCATGCGGCGGCGACGCTTTCGCTTCCGGCCTTTGCGATCTTCATGCTTTCCGCGGGCGGGATTTTCCTGCTGATTCGTTTCCTGATCACCTGCAAGCCGGTAGAGAGCGCGCTGCTGTGGTCGCTCGGGGCATTCTTCTTATCGTTGCACTTCGCGGGGACGGCGCGTTTATCCACGGTCTACGCGGCGACAGCGGCTTGCATCCTGGCGACATCAATCATTGAGAACTCGTATCTGCTGGCGTATCACGACGAGCTGACGACGCTGCCTTCGCGGCGGGCGTTCAACGACGCACTGATGCGGCTGCAAGCCCCCTATTCGATCGCCGTGGTGGACATTGATCACTTCAAGAAGTTCAACGACACATACGGGCACGATACGGGCGACCAGGTGCTGCGGCTGGTGGCGTCAAACCTGGCGCGCGTAACCGGAGGAGGGCAGGCGTACCGCTGCGGCGGGGAGGAGTTCAATATCCTGTTTCCCGGGAAGACAACTCCTGAGGTGGTGGAGCATCTGGAGAAGTTGCGGCAGACGGTCGAGTCGTCGGAATTTCACATGAGAAGCGGTGACCGGCGGCAGGCGCCGCGAGGACCGGAGCGGCGCAACGGGCGCACGCGAGGGCGGGGCGGAAAGGGCTATGCGATTCGTCAACTGGCGCAGGAGAAGGCTACGGCCCCGCTTTCGGTCACAGTCAGCATTGGAGTGGCAACTTCGGCGCGACAAAATTCCGACACGGAGCTTGTGCTGAAGGCCGCCGATAAGGCTTTGTACCGCGCGAAAGAGAATGGACGGAATCGGGTAGAGACGGCGTTACCAATAAGACGGGGGCGGATGAAGGCTGCGGGCATTGCGTAGCATGCTGAGGATGGAGACGTGCGGCCGGACCGTCGTCCATTGGACGGGAAGTAGAACGGTCCGGCAGCGTACGTTTTTCGCAAGTACCGCGGGCTGTGCGGTCAGCCGGCGGTCGTGGGTGAGACAGGGCGTTTCCGGCCTGTGCCGCTGCACGCAGGACATTTAATGCGGATAAAAGCGACGCCTTCGGACTTACCATTCAAGTTCACCGGCTTCGCGATATATCCTGTACCGCTGCAGCTAGGGCAGTCTTCCGGATTCACTCCTCTCCCCCCTCATAGTTGAGGTCATTGTCAGGCAGCGCGCGGGGGACTTGCGAAGAGATTGTTTTGCGTTACGAAATCCGAACAGGCGGCGAACGTAGGAATGTCGCGGAGTTTCACCAGATGGGCAAAGAGAGCCATTGATTGAAGAGATACCCGTGGGGGAACCGGAAGCGATTGCGGGCGTTAGAAAGCCTCTCCTGAGAGGGTCGTGTGGGCCTTTTGCAAGACGGAGCAGCGGGTCAGTCGAGCGGGGCTAACTTTTGGATTTCAGGCACGCTTGCAGTGCACGCAGCGCATGCAGGGCGTTATTGAGAGCGTTTTGCTCAGGCAGCTCGGCGCGCGCGGCGAGGAGTTCGCGTTCACGGGAGAGGATGAGCTGCTCTGCGGTGCGAATCCGCTCGGCCATTTGCCTGCGATCCGCTTCAAACAGGGCCGCCATGTAGGCCTCATACCAAGGCTGCAAGCGGTAAAGAACACCGGGCGATTCGGTCTTGCGTTGAGAATGAGAATGAAACGCGTCTAGTCCCATAGCAAATTCCCCGTTTCACTGCCAATGTGCTGGAGAAGAATGCCGAGATAAACCGAGGCGCTGTTCAAATCCTGCATTTCGCGAGGACTCCAAGCAGGATCTTTTTGTAATTGGGAGACGCGATCGTGAATCGCCTTTTGAGCGAGTTCGATCTGCGGTAAAGCGCGCTGGCGGTCATGCTCGACGACTGCGACGAAGTAAGTTTGATACCAGTCCGGGACGGCGGCATTAGGACTGGGACAGGGATTGCGTTTACTCAACAGCATGACAACCTGCGACTCTTTAAAAACGGTACCAGTTAATCGCCGATGCCGCGGCTGGAACAATACAGGAAAGTCTGTATCCAAGTCGCTATAACTAAAACGATATTGTGAAAAACTGGAGACGGGGAAAAGATTCGATCAGGGAGCAAGCCAAGAGGATCCGCAAGATACACTATGACAATCAAGTTCTCGCAAGCCCGGAACGCGAATACTCAGATTCACCTTGAGGACCGGCAGGCGACGCCAGCTAGGAACTGGAAGGGTTCGACAGCGGGACCTTCGCCTCGATAGACGTGCCGTTCTCACTGGATTTGATGGTGAGATGCCCGCCGAGTTGAGAGAGACGCTCGCGCATCCCGAGAAGGCCAACCCCAAACCTGGCATCACCCGTGCGCGGCGGACCTGACGCCTTCATACCGTGACCGTCATCGCTGATCTTCAGCAGGAGCAAACCGTCGATGGTTTTCACTTCCACTTGTGCGGTGCCCGCGCCGGAGTGGCGATGAATATTGTTGAGCCCTTCCTGGATGACACGGAACAGAGCGATCTCGACGTTTGATGGCAGGCGCTCGATGCGGTCGGGGGCGTCCAGGCTGACTTTGATACCAGCGCGGTCGCTGAAACCATCGACCAGCCATCGGGTGGCCGAGAGCAATCCAGACTCCTCCAAAAGCGGCGGGTGCAGGATCTGCGACAGGGTGCGAATGTCCTGCAGGATATCGTCCACCAATTTAGACTGCTCCTCGCGCAAACTGGCATTGGGCTTGCTGCCCTGTGCCAGACTGAGTTTGAGAGCCACTAATTTCTGGCCGGTGGAATCGTGCAGATCGCGGGCAATGCGCCGCCGTTCTTCATCCTGCACCTGCATCAGTTGTCCCGACAATTCCTGCAGTTGTTTCTCATAGCGCTTGCGTTCGGTGACGTCGGTATTCAGCTCGAGAATGGTGGGCGGATTACCTTCGCGACGCAGGGACCAGCGACTCTCGACGAACCGCTGTTGACCATCTTTGCGGGTGTGAACCAGTTCGCCCGCCCAATATCCGTGGCGTGACAGCTCTTCGTAAATATTGCTCAAGGGAGCGGGGAACTTTGTTTGTAGGAGTTCCGTAACGAGTTTCCCCAGGGCTTCGCTCTTGGTCCACCCGTAAATTCGCTCGGCGCCACGATTCCAGAACAGAAGCTTTCCCTCCAAATCCCGCACCAGGATCGCATCGCTGGCCAGTTCGAGGAGCGCGGAACGAGTTTGCAGGTCGTCCTGATGCCTCTTGTACTCGGTAACATCTTCGACGGAGAGCAGGATTATCTGCTGCCCGCGGGTGGGCTCGATACCGCGTGCGTTAAACAGCATCATCTTTTCGCCGAGATGCGGGAAGTCGTGCTTAAGTTCGAACTCATCCAGTCGCGCGTTCTTGCGCACGACTTCCTGAAGGCGTTCCTGCAAGCCGGCGGGAAGCCAGCGGCCATTGGCGAGTTCCGCCAGCGTGCAACCGTGTACCTGTTCCAGCGGGAGGTGAAAAACTCTCAAAAACGTGGGATTCGCGGCGGCAATGCGCAGATTGGAATCGAGAATCAGCAGAGCCTCGCGGGCGTTTTGAATCAGTATATCGGCGAACTCGCGGCTTTCGGTTATGCTCCGCTTGAATTCGTCGATGTCCTGGAAGCTGATGACCGCCCCTTCAATCTTGCTGTCCCAGGTCTTGTAAGGGCGCACCCGCATCATGAACCAAGTGCCATCTTTGTCACGGACCTCGCGTTCTTGCAGGGTAGAGGTTTCGAGGGTAGCTCGCACGTCGGTTTCGATGTCGTCCACATCGAGGTTGGGACGAATCTCGCGAAGGCGGCGGCCGATATCGGCGGGGATGAGGTTCAAAAGCTTTTGTGCAGGCGGGGTAAACCGGCGGATGCGCAGGTCATTGCCGACCATCACTACGGGAATGTTTACGTTGCCCAGCAGGTTCAGCAAATCGTTATTGGCGGAACTGAGCTCCATGTTGCGGTTCTGCAGTTCCTCATTCAGCGTAGTTAGTTCTTCATTGCTGGACTGCAACTCTTCCTTGGCGGTTTCCAGTTCCTCGTTGGTACTCTGCAGCTCCTCATTGGAAGAAAGGATTTCCTCGTTGGCCGATTTAAATTCCTCCGAGGTGGTCTCGTGCTCCTCGATAAGGGACTTGAGCTGCTCACGCAACTGGTTTGCCTCGCGCTTCAGGTGCCCGTTCTCACGCGAGATATACGATCGATCGCGAGCCCCTTTCTCGCGAACGGCGCCATCGGATTTTTCCGCAGCAGCCTTGCGCGCTTCCTGAAACACCACCACGTAGAAGCTTTCCCCCGCGGCATGGCCGCGAACTGGAATTACTTCGAGGTCCACCTCTCTGGTGTGGCCATTTGATCGAAGCGGGACGCGCTGCACGCGAACGGTCGCATTGCTCTTTCTGGCCTTGTTCAGGGCGGCGCGCAGATCCACGAGCAAATCCTCGCGCGCCATCTTCGACAGGCTGAAGGTGGGCTGACCGGAAGCAGGTTCGAGATAGGCGCCAGTCTTTCCGCGGAATTGCACGATCTCCATTTGATCGTTCACCACAATGCTGGCGGGAACAAAGCGGTTCACCAGAACCCGTTCGACCTCCCGGTCAACCGCTGAAGTGCTTACGGCAGGCGGGGCAGTTCGGGAAGTCGAGAACCGGTGAGCCGAATAGTCCGTTCCAGTGAAGTAGGTGATGAGCCGGGCGGCGCTCCGCTTCTTCTGGTAAATCTTGTGCTTTTTGTCGACCAACAGGAAATGATCGGCAAATGCGCCCAGGCTTTCGGACTCGCCGAGCATCAAGTAGCCGTCAGGCTTGAGGGCATAGTGCAGAGTGGGGATGACGCGCTTCTGCAGTTCAGGCCCGAGATAGATAAGAAGGTTGCGACAGGTAATCAAATCGAGATTGGAGAATGGAGGATCCTTGGTGACATTCTGGCGGGCAAACACGCACATTTCGCGAATGGCCCTGTTGATCTGGTAGCCGCCGTCGAGGCGGATGAAGAACCGCGATAAGCGCTCCGGAGAGACTTCGGATAGTGCAGCATCGCTGTACAAGCCCAGGCGCGCCCGATCCAAGGCCGGTTCACTGATATCGGTGGCGAAAATCTGGACCGCCTTGGTAGTAACCGGACCGGGAACGGTGCTGCGGGCTTTGTCCCAGAGAAATTCCAGCAGGCAGATGGCGATGGAGTACGCCTCTTCTCCGGTGGAGCAGCCGGGAATCCAGATCCGGATGGGATTCTCTTCCAGCTTGCGAGATTGAAAGAGCGGAGGAAAGACGCGCTCGCTCAATGCTTCGAAAGACTTCTTGTCCCGGAAAAAACCGGTGACATGAATCAACATGTCACGGTACAACTCATCCAGCTCGGTGGGGTTCTGACGAACGTAGCGCAGGTAATCCTTCATGTTCTCCAGCCGATGAAGGACCATGCGCCTTCGGATACGGCGCTGCAGGCTGGTCTGTTTGTACAGCCCGAAATCGACTCCAGAGGTCTCCTGCACCATGGTCAGGAGATCAATGAATTCGCCGCCCATCGGGTTGCCCAACGCAGGCTCCATCTTCGGCCTCTTTTGGGCGATGTAGGGATGCTGGCCGATTCTGGTGAGTTCCTGCGCGATCTTCCTGGGAGGCAGAACGAAGTCGATGCAGCCCGCCATAACAGCGCTGCGCGGCATGCTGACGAACTTGGCAGATTCCTCATCCTGGGCGAACGTGATTCCGCCGCCGGCTTTGATGGCGCGGCAGCCATCGGTCCCGTCGGAAGCGGTGCCCGACAGAATTACCGCAATCGCCTGGTT
>Ga0209166_10002292_pt1 | contig 14768 bp, 11 predicted proteins | sample Coa_R1_3_FD_187151 | JGI IMG/M metagenome (GOLD analysis project Ga0209166, IMG submission 187151) | Surface soil microbial communities from Centralia Pennsylvania, which are recovering from an underground coalmine fire - Coalmine... | ecosystem: Environmental > Terrestrial > Soil >... | reverse complement strand
GCGACGAAGATCGGGCACTCCGCGCGCACCGCGAGTGCGATGGCGTCGGACGGCCGGGCGTCGAAGTCGAGATCGCGTCCGTCCTGCTTCACGTAGAGGCGGGCGTAGAAGACCTGGTCGGCCAGGCGCGTCACGACGATGCGCTTGATGCTCACGCCCAGGTCGCCGAACGCGGTCGCCATCAGGTCATGCGTGAGCGGCCGGCCCACCGAGTTGCCCGAGATCTTGGCGGCGATGGCCTGGGCTTCAAAGGACCCGATCCAGATCGGCAGGTACCGGTCCGCCTCCTTCTCTTTGAGGATTACCAGGTGCTGTGCCGTCGGCATATGGATCCGGATGCTGTCGACCGAGACCTCAATGAGGTTTTTCATCCTCACGGCCATTCTACCCACCGGTCCTTGGCTTTCCCTCGTTCAATCGGGTGGCACAGGGGGCGGGCCGCCAGGGCTTCCTAGAATTCGGACGTGGCCAAGGGGAAGCGCGGGCGGGTCATCCTGATCGACGCCCACAGCCTGATCTACCGCGCCTTCTTCGCCCTGCCCGCGATGAGCACGTCCGGCGGCGAGGTCACCAACGCCGTGTACGGCTTCACGTCGATGCTCGCGATCGTGCTCGCCACGCGGCCCGAGTTCGCGGTCGCCGCTTTTGACCTGGCCGCGCCCACGTTCCGCTCCCAGGAGTACGAGGAGTACAAGGCCGGGCGCCGGGCCATGCCCGAGGACCTGCGACCACAGATCGAGAAGGTGCGCGAGGTGCTCACGGCTTTCAAGATCCCGATCTACGGCGTTCCGGGGTACGAGGCCGACGACGTCATCGGCACGTTCGCCCGCATCGCCGAGGAAAGGGGGCACCCGGTCACCATCGTCTCGGGAGACCTCGATTGCCTGCAGCTCGTGTCGGAGTCGGTCGAGGCCCTGGTGCCCCGGCGCGGCATCACCGACACGTTCGTCTACGGGCCGGACCAGGTCCGGCAGCGCTACGGCTTCGAGCCCTCCCAGCTGATCGACTTCAAAGCCTTGCGCGGCGACACGTCCGACAACATCCCGGGCGTGCCCGGCGTCGGTGACAAGACCGCCGCCAAGCTGGTGCAGGACTACGGCACGATCGAAGCGCTGCTGGAGCGCGTGGACGAGCTCCCCGAGGGCCGGCTCAAGAAATCGTTGAAGGAGAACGCTGACCGGGTCCGGCTCGGAAAGCGCATGGTCACCATCGTTCGCGACGTGCCCGTCGAGCTCGATCTCGAGAAGGCTCGATGGACGCGCTACGACTACGCGGCGGCGCGGGAGGTCTTCGACCGCATGGAGTTCCGCCAGCTGCTCAGCCGCTTCCCGCCGCCGGAGCAGGTGCCGGTACAGCCGAGCCTCGCCTTCGAACCGGCGCCCCAGCCCGCGGGCCTGACCGTCGTCGACGATGCGGTGGCGGCTGTGAGCCTGCTCGACGGCGCGCAGCACGTCGGCGTCTTCTTGTTCACAGAAGGCTCTGGGCGATCCGCGCGCGTGCTCGGGGTTGGAGTGTCGACCGGTGGCGACACCTTCTACGTCGCGCGCCAGGACGCGATGGACGCGGTCGCCAGCACGCTGTCCGACCGAACCGTGAGCGGCCACGACGCCAAGGAGTCCGAGCTGGCGATGCGGTCATTGGGCGGCGGCAAGCGCCAGTGGGACTTCAGCACCTTCCTCGCCGCCTACCTGCTGGGCGCGGGCTCGCGCGACCCTCGCCTCGAGGACCTGGCGAAAGAGTTCCTCGGCATGACCCTGGTCAGCAGCGAGCAGCTGCTCGGGACTGGCCGGGCCGCGCGCAAGCCGTCGGCCGTCGCCGTCGAAGAGGCGGCCGAGTTTGCGGCGCGAAGGGCAGAGGCGATCCTCAACCTGCGGCCTCGCCTGGAGGCCGAGATGACCGAGCTCGGCGTCGACTACCTCTTCCACGAGATCGAGCTGCCGCTGGCCGGCGTGCTCGCGGACATGGAGTCGGAGGGAGTCGCGATCGACGTCCCTTATCTGAAGGACATGCAGGACGAGCTGGGTTCCCAGCTCGCGGCGATCGAAACGGAGGTCGCCGAGGTCGCCGGTCAGAAGTTCAACCTGAACGCGCCCCAGCAGCTGGCGAAGGTGCTGTTCGAAGACCTGAGGTTGCCTGTCGGCAAGCGGACCAAGACCGGCTATTCGACCGACGCCGACACCCTCGAGGCGCTGCGCGAAAAGCACCCCATCGTCGGTCTCATCCTCGAGCACCGCCAGCTCTCGAAGCTCAAGTCGACCTATGTCGACGCCCTGCCGCAGCTGGTCGATCCTCTGAGCGGGCGCGTGCACACGTCGTTCGGGCAGGCCAGCACCGCCACCGGCCGTCTTTCCTCGTCGAACCCGAACCTGATGAACATCCCGATCCGCACCGAGCTTGGCCAGCGCATCCGGCGCGCGTTCAAGGCCAGCCGGCCGGGACACGTGCTGATCTCCGCCGACTACTCGCAGATCGAGCTGCGCATCGCCGCGCACCTCAGCGGCGACCCCAAGATGCTCGCGGCGTTCGCCGCCGGCCAGGACATCCACACGGCCACCGCCGCCGCCGTCTTCAAGGTGCCGATCGAGGCGGTCGACGCCAACCAGCGCCGGCTCGCCAAGGTCGCGAACTTCGGGTCGATCTACGGCCAGGGCGAGTACGGCCTGTCGCAGCAGCTCGGCATCAGCGGCGACGTCGCGCGAGATTTCCTGATCCAGTACTGGGCCACGTATTCGAAGCTGCGCGAATACCTGGACGGGGTGCGCGTGAAGGCGCGCGAGGAGGGCGTCGTCGTCAGCGCGACAGGTCGCCGGCGCGCGATTCCCGATCTTCGCTCGCCCAACTTCCAGCTGCGCAGCGCGGCCGAGCGGATGGCGATCAACTTTCCGATGCAGTCGCTGGCGGCGGACATCATCAAGATCGCGATGGTCCGGCTGAGCCGTGAGATCGATGCCGACCACATCGAAGGTCGCATGCTGCTGCAGGTGCACGACGAGCTCCTCTTCGAGGTGCCCGAGGGCGAGGTCGACCGCTTCGCGGAGACGGTGCCGCGGATCATGACCGGCGCCTACGAGCTCGAAACGGGGATCGAGGTCGAAGCCAAGGTCGGCCCCAACTGGGCGGACATGAAGAAGCTGGCGGTCGTCCGGGCCTGATCATCAGTAACGAATTCGGCGCGAGGGGGGTTCAACTGGCGGGAGACGTGTAAACGATGAAGAGGGCGACCGGGATCGCAGGGGCGATGTCGCTCGTGGTCTTCCTCACGCTCTCCGCCTGCGGCTCCTCCTCGCTTGCGAACCGGACGACACCGGGCACGTCACCTTCCGCAACCGGATCCGCGCCGCTCGGTGCGACGCCACCCCCGTCGGGCTCGCTCATGGTCCTGGTGATTCGCAAGACCAACGCGAATCCGCCTACGTCGACCATTGAGATCATCGACTCCCGCGGTCACCTCAACGCGAGCACTGACTTTTCGGCGCCCGGACGTCCGTTCATGTCCGGGTGCGTCGGCCTCCCGCCACCGTCGGTGAGGGTTGCGGCTGGCGCCGTGTTCTTCGCCGACAGCATCGGCCGCATACACCGGCTTGAGGCTAGCGGCGCGGTCACGCAGGTCGCGAGCTTCCCGATCACCAGCAATCAGTTCCTGTCCTTCGCAGTCAGCCCTGACGGCCAGAAGCTCATCGCGATCCTGTTCGGCACTCCGCCGGTGATCAATCCGATGCCGCCGTTCGGCGTGGATCCCTACGTCGCCACCGGTCACTGGACACTCGACCTCGAGACCGCGATCACAGGGGGTGCAACCACCAAGGTTCTGCACCGGGACTTCGGGCACACATATCCCTCGACCGGTCCGACCTTGATCGCGGGTTGGGACGACGCCGGCCCGGTCGCCACGCTCAACAGCTACATGTGCCTGCAGAGCAGCATCCCGAGCGTCGAATACACCAACGGTTCGCTGATACATCTGGGCAGCGACGGGACGCACTTGGACGTGATCGGTGGCGCGGGATGTCAGCCCTGGGACGAGCTGCACGACGGCACGACCATTTGTGGCGGCGCCGACTGGCAATCATTCACCGTGCGGACGCGTGCCGGCACGCAGCTTTGGTCCGGCAATGTTGGTCGGTTTGTCCTCGAGCCGCGGTTGTCGCCGAACGGCGACGGCGTGTCGGTGAACGGTGACGCGGTGCAGGTCTACTTGCGGGACAGCGGGCAGCCGGCGAGCTTCGCGCGCGAGCTGGCCGCCAAGCCGTACATCCTCGGTTGGGTCGGCAGCGACTATGTGCTGGCACTAAAGGGCGGATCGCTGCTTGGCCTCGTCCCGGTCGCCGACATGTCCAACTTCATCGGCCTCGGCCTGTCGCTCCAGACTGCGTGCGCCGACTGCGACCCGACGCCCGTCAGCCTGGCCGGGACGTTGGGAGTCGCCGCGACCTAGCCTTTTCATGTGCCCGAGCTTCCGGAAGTAGAGACCATCGCGGCCGACCTCCGGCCGCACCTCGTCGGCCGGACCATCGTCCGCTGCGACCTGCGCTTCCCGACCATCGTCCGCCATCCCGAGCCCGAGCTGTTCGTCGACCTGGTCGCGGGCCTCTGCATCGAGTCCGTGAAGCGACGAGGGAAGTACATCCTCATCGGTCTGGAGGAGCAGCGCGTCCTGGTCGTTCACCTGGGCATGACCGGCCAGCTGCGCATCGTCAAGCCGGAGACAGCGATCGCCGCCCACACGCACGCGATCTTCGACCTGGACGATGGGTTGCAGCTGCGCTACCGCGATCCCCGCCGTTTCGGCCGCATCCTCCTCGGGACCGAGGCCGACCTGCTCCTCGCCGGCGCCATGCCGCGCCTCGGTCCGGAGCCGATCGACCCCGACTTCAGCGCCGAGCAGCTCTACGTGGCGCTGCGCCGGAGGAAGGCGCCGCTGAAGGCCGTGCTGCTCGACCAGGCGACGCTTGCGGGCGTGGGCAACATCTACGCTGACGAGTCCCTCCACGCCGCCGGCCTGCGGCCCGACCGCGTCGCCCGGCGGCTCAGCCGCAAGTCCGCCTTGCGGCTCCATGAGGCGCTGCGGACGTCGCTCGAGGCCGCCATCCGCAATCGCGGCAGCTCGGTGGACACGTACCGCGACGCCTGGGGCGAGCTCGGCGGGCAGCAGGAGGTCCTGCTCGTCTACGGCCGCGGCGGCCAACCCTGCTTCACCTGCGGCCGGCCCCTCGCCTCCATCCGCATCGCCGGCCGCACGACAGTCTTCTGCCGCACTTGTCAGCGCTGAGACTGCTGATCCCGCGCCTGGTCGCGATCGCCGTGCTGGTGGCCGCGTTCATGTTCCTCACCGTGGTCGTCTCGCTGGGGTGGCTGGCCGGACCCGACCACGACGTCCTCGCCTACATGTCGACCCTGTGGCGCGAGCCGCTGCACCCGCTGTTTCAGGGCATCGCGCTGCTCGGTGGACTCGAGCTGAGCACGCTGCTGATGGCCGGGCTGGTCGCTTTCCTCTTATGGAAGGGTTACCGCGCCGACGCCTGGGTGGGGATCGCATTCGTCGCCGCGGCGATCTTCGAGATCTTCTACAAGACAAACCTGACCCACCCCGCGCCGCCGGCGAAGATCGCCCATGCCGATGGGCCAAGTCTCAGCATGCTGTTCGAACCTGCGACCAGGGCGGCCAACAGCTTTCCCAGCGGGCACATGCTCAGGACGGTGCTGGTCTACGGCCTGCTGGCGTTTGTCATCCGCCGCCTGGCGCCGTGGCCGTGGGCGCGTGCCCTGGCCCTTCCGGCTGCCGTTGTAGTGGTCGTGGTGGTGGCGTTCGACCGGCTCTACCTCGACGTCCACTGGGAGTCCGACGTGCTCGGTGGGCTGCTCCTCGGCGCCATCGCGATGGTCAGTGCCACGGTCTGGCTCGACAGGCCGCGGCGGCCCGAGAATTAGCAGGTGGGGAATGAGGAGAAAGCGATCCTGATCATGGTCACCACCGGCGGGCGTAACGACGCCGAACGACTGGGCGAAGGTCTGGTCGTCGAACGCCTCGCGGGCGCCTGCACCGTGGTGCCGATGGTCCATTCCTTTTATTACTGGGAGGGTCTCCTGAAGCGCGAGCACGAGTCGCTGCTCCTGGTCAAGACGCTCGAGTCCCGGCGTGGCGCCGTCATGGACTACCTGCGGGAGAACCACGGGTACGACCTTCCCGAGATCCTCGAGATCGCGATCGACGACGGCGCGCCGCGGTACCTGGAATGGCTCGCCGGCCAGGTCGCCAAGCGAGGTCCGGATGTTAAGTGAGCACTTAGACTTGCCGGGCGTGGCGACCGAAGTCGACCCTGGAACGGACCGCGAGGGCCCCTCGAAGCCGAGGGGCCGCAAGCGCCGCGCGCGCCGCCGCGCCGAGGCCGTGGCCCAGGCGGCGGTGACGCTCCCGGTCGCCGGCCAGGAACCCCAGGCCGAAGCCCCCGCCCCGGCGGCGGTCGCTGAGGCATCGGCCGCGGTGGCCGGTGTCCGGAGGCGCGAGCGGCGCCGGGTCATGCGCCGCGGCGTCGAGCGGGCGATGGCGGCGCCCGAGCCCGAGCCGGCGCCCGTCGGAGCCCCCGAGCCCGAGCCGGCGCCGGACGACGGCTTCTACGACCTGCTCGGCCAGGCGGTCGGCCTGCGTCTGGACTCGGTGACGCGGACCTTCGACACCGGCGACATGAAGGTGGTCGCGCTGCGAGACGTGTCGCTCGAGATCGCGCCCGGCGAGTTCGTGTCCGTGATCGGGCCGTCCGGCTGCGGCAAGACCACGCTGCTCTCGCTGATGGGCGGGCTCGACCGGCCGACCACCGGCCGCGTGTTCGCGGCCGGTCTCGCGCTCGACGAGCTGTCTGAGACCGCGCTCGCCGACTACCGGCTCCAGCGCGTGGCGACCATCTTCCAGACCTTCAACCTCATCGGCGCGATGTCGGTGCTCGAGAACGTGAGCCTGCCGCTGGTGCTGGCGGGCATCGACCCGGCGGAGCGCCGCGCGCGCGCCCTGCACCTGCTCGAGCTGGTCGGGCTCGAAGGCAAGGCCAGGGTGCGGGCGAGCCGGCTGTCCGGCGGAGAGCAGCAGAAGGTGGCGATCGCGCGCGCGCTGGCCAACCGCCCGGGTTTGATCCTGGCCGACGAGCCTACCGGCAGCCTCGACTCCGCCGCGGGCAAGCGCATCCTCGACCTGCTCAAGGACCTCAACCGGCGTGGGGCCACGGTGGTCCTGGTCACCCACGACCCGGAGGTGGCGCGGCACTCGAACCGCGCCTTGAGGATGATGGACGGCCGCGCCTTCGAGCTCGAGTCGGGCAGCCGCAACGTGCGCAACCAGGACCCCGTGATGGTGCCGCCGCGCCTGGACTGGCGGGACACGCTGCGCCTTGGCATGCTGAGCGCCGGCCGGCGCCCGCTGAGGACCTTCCTGACCACCACCGGCGTGGCCATCGGCATCGCCGCGATGAGCCTGATCGTGGCGCTCTCGGGCGGCCTCGGCTACGCCCTGAGCGCGCCCGGGCTCTCGGCCAACCGGCTCGACGAGGTGACGGTGCGCCCGGCCGCCCTGGCGAGCTCGTCATTCGACGCCGCCACGCTCGCCACGGTCGCCGGGGTGCAGCATGTGAAGGCGGCCTGGGGCGACGTCGCCCTGACCGGCGGTTTCAGCCCGACCGCGGCGGCGCCCTCGATCAAGACCGATCGCTTGATCGCGCTCGCCCCACGCGCCTGGTGGGCCGAGCCTCCGGCGCTGGTCGCGGGCGCGATGCCCACGTCCGACAGCGGCAGCCAGGTCGTCCTCAGCCGCAGCGAAGCGACCGCTCTCGGCTTCAGAAGCCCGGCCGCCGCGCTCGGCAAGTTCGTGACGTTCACGGTCAGCGCTACCAAACCCACGACGCTCAGCCTGCTGGTGGTCGGCGTCGTATCTGACGTCGCCATGCCCGGCGGCGTGTCCGGCGCGCTCGCGCCCTACCAGCTCGTGCGTGACCAGTGGAGCGCCAGCGCGGCGCTGAACGGTTGGAAGCAGGGGGAGTACACCTCGATCACCGTCCTGGCCGACTCGGGCCAGACGGTCGACGGTGTGCGCGACCGGCTCGAGGCGCTAGGCTTCCAGGCCGAGAGCACAGGCGACCAGCTGAGGGGCTTCGAGGAGCTGTTGGGCCGGCTCCGCGTCGCCCTGCTGGGCCTGTCGGTGGTGGCCCTGCTGCTCGCGTGCCTCGGCATCGCGAACACGATGTACACCGCGGTGCTCGAGCGGACTCGTGAGATCGGCATCCTGAAGGCGGTCGGGGCCCGGTCGCGCGACATCCTGCTCCTGTTCGTCGCAGAGGCCGCCCTGATCGGGCTCGTGGGCGGGGTCCTGGGCGGGGGGGTGGCGGTTTTCCTGTCGCGGGTTGGCAACTCGGCCGTGGACGCGCTGGTGCCGCCGGTCGCGGGCGCCGCCGTCGAGGTGTTCCGCCCGGACCTCGTCGTCGCGATCGCCGCCCTCGTCCTGGCGGTGCTGTTGAGCATGGGCAGCGGGCTGCTGCCCGCCGTGCGGGCGGCGGCGCAGGAGCCGATGAAGGCCCTGCATCATGAGTAGGTGAGGGTCTCCACCTACCCCCTGGTCGACGCCGGAGAGGCGGCCGCGCTCGTGCTCGAGCACACCCCGATTCTGGGGTCGGAGATGAGGCCGCTCGCCGACTGCGCCGGCCGCGTGCTGGCCGAAGACCTCATCGCTCCCGCCGCGCTCCCCGCGGATCCGGTGAGCGCCGTGGACGGGTTCGCCGTGCGCGCGGCGGACGCCGGGCGCACGCTCCGCATCCTCGGTGAGTCGGCGGCCGGCCGCCCGTACGCGGGTGAGGTCGCCGCCGGGACCGCGGCGCGGATCCTCACCGGCGGCGTGGTGCCCGACGGGGCCGACTGCGTGGTGATGTTCGAAGACGTGACCGCGGCCGGCGAAAGCGTGACCGTGCCGGCCGCCCTTCAACCCGGATCCAACTTTCACGCGGCCGGAGCGGACGTCCGCGCCGGCGAGCGCCTGATCGCCTCGGGCTCCGCGCTGGGCCCGGCGGAGATCGGCCTGGCCGCGGCCGTGGGCATGCCCGAGCTGCGCGTGGGCCGGCGGCCGCGCATCGCCCTGCTCTCCACGGGCGACGAGCTGGTGGAGGTGGGCCGGACCCCCGGCCGCGGGCAGATCACGGACTCGAACCGCTGGGCTCTGCTGGCCGCCCTGCGCGAGGCGGGCGCCGAGGTCAACCTCCTCGGTATCGCGCCGGACAGGCCGGACGAGCTTCGCGAGCTGGTCACCCGCGCGCTCCAGGACGCCGATGTGCTGGTCACCTCAGGCGGCGTTTCGGTGGGGACTCACGACCTGGTCAAGCCGTTGCTCGAGTCGCTGGGCACGGTGCACGTCGGCCGGGTCAAGCTCAAGCCGGGCAAGCCGTTCACGTTCGCCACCCTGGGCGCGGGCAAGGTCGCCTTCGGCCTGCCGGGATTTCCGGTCTCGTCGCTGGTCACCTTCGAGGTCTTCGTCCGGCCCGCGCTGCGCAAGATGCAGGGGTTGGCGCAGCTTCAGCGCCCGAGGCTGGCCGTCCGCCTGGGCTTCGACGCACGCGCGGTGGGGGACCGGACCGAGTACCACCGGGTCACCCTGCACCGCGAGGGCCGGGACCTGGTCGCACAGACGACCGGCTCGCAGTCGTCGTCACGGTTGATGTCCCTGGCCGGCGCGCACGCGCTGGTGCGCGTGCCGCCGGGCGATCAGGGCATGGAGCGCGGTTCGTTCTCGGAGGCGCTGATCCTCTCCCTACCTTGAGTAGCGATCGCCGTCCGGCCCGGGCTCTGTCTCCGGGTTCTCGTCGTTGCGCTTGCGCATCTCGTCACGCACGTCGTCGCGCGCGTCCCGGACGTTCTTTTTGACGTCGCCGACGCCCTGGCGCGCCTTGCCCTTCATCTCCTCGCCGCGATCGCCGGTGATCTTGCCTGTGAGCTCCTCTGCTTTGCCTCGAATCTGGTCTTTCATGTCTGGGTAACGCCGGGGGCTCAGCCTCTCCGCACGAACATCGGTTCGCCTTAGAATTAGCATCCCCGTGCCCTCCAGCTTTCGTGTCGACGCACCCTTCAAGCCGGCCGGCGACCAGCCCGAGGCGATCGCGCACCTGGTCGACGGCGTTCAGGCGGGCCTGAGCCAGCAGGTCCTCCTCGGCGTGACCGGCAGCGGCAAGACGAACGTGATGGCGTGGGCGATGGAGAAGCTGCAGCGGCCGGTCCTGGTCCTGAGCCCCAACAAGACGCTCGCGGCTCAGCTGTGCGCGGAGTTCCGGCGCCTGCTGCCGGACACTGCCGTCGAGTACTTCGTCAGCTACTACGACTACTACCAGCCCGAGGCGTACATCGCGCGCACCGACACGTACATCGAGAAGGACTCGAGCCGGAACGACGAGATCGACCGCATGCGGCACTCGACGACCCAGAACCTGCTCACGCGCCGCGACGTCCTGGTGGTGGCGAGCATCAGCTGCATCTACGGCATCGGCTCGGTCGAGGACTACATGGGCGAGTCCTTGAAGGTCGAGCAAGGGGCGTCCATCCGGCGCGAGGTGTTCCTGCGCAAGCTCACCGAGATGCTCTACGAGCGGAACGACTACGACCTCGCCCGGCTGCGGTTCCGCGTCCGCGGCGACGTCGTCGACCTCGTCCCGGCGAACGAGGAGAAGGTGTATCGCGTCGAGTTTTTCGGTGACGAGATCGAGCGCATCCAGGAGCTGGACGCGGTCACCGGCGAGATCCTCGGCACGCGCGCCGAGTTCACGGTCTTCCCGGCTTCGCACTACGTGACTCCGCAGGACAAGCTGCGCCTCGCGATCGTCGACATCGAGGCCGAGCTCGAGGAGCGCTGCAAGTGGTTCGAGGACCACGGCCGGCTGCTGGAGGCGCAGCGGCTGCGGCAGCGCACCAACTTCGACATGGAGATGCTGCGCGAGACCGGCACCTGCGCAGGCATCGAGAACTACTCGCGGCACCTCACGCGTCGGCAGCCCGGCGAGGCGCCGTACACGCTCATGGATTTTCTGCCCGACGACACGCTGATCTTCGTCGACGAGTCGCACGTGGCGGTGCCGCAGATCGGCGGCATGCTGGGCGGTGACCGCTCGCGCAAGGCTGCACTGGTCGAGTACGGGTTCCGGCTGCCGAGCGCGTTCGACAACCGGCCGCTCAGCTTCGAGGAGTGGGAGGAGCGCGCGCGCAACGTCATCTACGTGTCCGCGACGCCGGGCGACTACGAGATGCGCCGTTCCCAGCGCACCGTCGAGATGCTGGTGCGCCCGACGGGCCTGGTCGACCCCACCGTCGAGGTGCGACCGACCGCGGGCCAGATCGACGACCTGCTGGCGGAGGTCAAGAGGCGCACCGAGCTGGGCCATCGCTCGCTCGTCACCACGCTGACGAAGAGGTTCGCCGAAGACCTAGCCGACTATCTCCGCGAGTACGGCGTCAAGGTCCGGTACCTGCACTCCGAGCTGGATGCGATGGAACGCATCGACGTGCTACGCGACCTGCGCACGGGTGCGGTCGACGTGGTGGTCGGCATCAACCTGCTGCGTGAGGGTCTCGACCTGCCCGAGGTGGCGTTCATCGGCATCCTCGACGCCGACAAGGAGGGCTACCTGCGCGCCTACCGGTCTTTCATCCAGATCATCGGCCGCGCCGCCCGCAATGTCGACGGCCACGTCGTGATGTACGCGGACAAGATCACGGACTCGATGCGCATGGCGCTCGACGAGACCGAGCGCAGGCGCAACCGCCAGATCGCCTACAACCTCGAGCGCGGCATCACGCCCGAGACGGTGAAGAAGGCGATCTACGCGCTCGAGATCAACGAGAAGGACATTCAAGCCGACGCGGTCGAGCTCATGGCCGGAGCCGGTGTGCCGCGTGAGGACTTGCTGGCGATCGTCCGCGACCTGGAGAAGGAGATGCGGAGGCTCTCGAAGGAGCTGCAGTTCGAGGACGCGGCGCGCGTGCGCGACCGCATCATCCTGCTGCGCAAGCGGCTGTCGGGTGAGGAGTCCGTCAAGGAGGACGACCGCGACGTGGCGCTCGCCATCGCCGCCGCGCCCAAGCAGAAGACGATGGTGCGCAACTGGCGGAAGTCGCGGCGCGGACCGTAGCCCTGAAGAATCCCGCCCGCGTCGCCCAGCTGCTCTCGGGCGGCCAGCACGGCTGGATGCAGCTGCTGGGAGCCCGGATCGCCGAGGCCGAGCCCGGACGCGTCGTCGTCGAGCTCGACGCCGGCCCGCAGCACCGGCATGGCGGGGGCGTGGTCCAGGGCGGAGTGATCACGCAGATCGCCGACGCCGCCATGGGCATGTCGCTGGCGACGCTCCAGGAGGACCGGATCTGGAACACGACGATCGAGCTGAAGATCAACTTCCTCCGCCCGGTCGTGGAGGGCAAGCTGCGCGCGGTCGGCCGGGTCGTGGAGATCAAGCAGTCGCTGCTGTTCGGTGAGGCCGACGTCTTCGACTCACAAGGCAGGCTGGTGGCCACGGCCTCGTCGACCTGCCTGGCCGTCCCGGAGGGCCAGGGCCGTGAGTGAGATCCAGGAGCGTGCCGTCTCCAGAGCCTGGGCGTGGCTCGGGCTGGAGCTGGTCGAGACCGGAGAGGGATCCGCCACCGTGCAGATGACCGCCAAGGAAGACATGGCCAACCACTCCGGTTTCCTCCACGGTGGCATGATCAGTGCGCTGGCCGATTCGGCCATGGGCCGCTCGCTGCGCACGGTCAAGCCAGGCGTCGTCCGGGCCATGAGCTTCGACCTGAAGGTCAACTTCATCAACGCGGCGAGGATCGGCGAGACGCTGCGCGCGACCGGCCGCGTGGTGCACGCGGGGCGGCGCACGATGGTGGCGACCTGCCGGGTCGTGGGAAACGAAGGCCGGCTCATCGCCACCGCGAGCGGCACGTTTGCAGTCACCCGGGAGAAGGAATAACCCAGAGTCCGAATGCCCATCGACCACATCACGATCCGAGGCGCGCGCGAGCACAACCTGAAGAACGTCACCCTGTCGATCCCGCGCGACAAGCTCGTCGTCTTCACGGGATTGTCCGGCTCGGGTAAGTCGTCGCTCGCCTTCGACACCATCTATGCCGAGGGCCAGCGCCGGTACGTCGAGTCGCTGTCGGCGTATGCCCGCCAGTTCCTGGGCCAGATGGAGAAGCCCGACGTCGACGTCATCGAAGGACTGTCCCCGGCCATCTCCATCGACCAGAAGGGCACGTCGAAGAACCCGCGCTCGACGGTGGGCACCGTGACCGAGGTCTACGACTACCTGCGTCTTCTGTACGCGCGCGTCGGCCACCCGCACTGCCCCGTTTGCGGTCGCGAGGTGCGGCGCCAGACGGTCGAGCAGATGGCGGACCAGGTGGAGAAGCTGCCGAAAGGCACGCGGATCATGGTCCTGGGGCCGGTCGTCAAGGGACGCAAGGGCGAGTACCGCTCGCTGATCGAGGACGTGCGCAAGTCGGGCTTCGTGCGCGTGCGCGTCGACGGCAGCCTGTACGAGCTCGGCGAGCAGATCCCGATGGACAAGAACAAGAAGCACGACATCCAGGTCGTCGTGGACAGGATCCAGGTCGGGCCGGAGCAGCGGACCAGGCTCGTCGACTCGATCGAGACGGCGGCACGGCTCGGCGGCGGGAGCGTGATCATCGCCCCGGTCGACGGCAAGGTCGACGAGATCCAGATGTCGCAGGACTATGCGTGCCCGTACGACGGCACGAGCGTGCCCGAGCCCGAGCCGCGCAACTTCTCGTTCAACAGCCCGCACGGGGCGTGTCCGACGTGCACGGGCATCGGCTCGCAGCTGGTCGTCGACGGGGACCTGGTCGTGCCCGACCCGTCGCTGTCGCTGAACGAGGGCGCCATCGCCGCGTGGAGCAAGTCGCAGTTCTTCTATCCCGAGCTGCTGGAAACCGTGAGCCGCTACTTCGCCATCGACATGGACAAGCCCTGGTCGAAGCTGCCGAAGCAGCAGCGCGACGTGCTGCTGAACGGCACGGGCGACAAGAAGATCAAGTTCGGGTACCGCAACCAGTACGGCCACGAGCGCTGGTACGAGGCGCCGTTCGAGGGCGTGGTCGCCAACCTCCAGCGCCGCTACGAGGAGACGCAGTCCGAGTACCTGAAGCAGGAGCTCGAGCGCTACATGTCGGACAAGCCGTGCCCCGCGTGCCAGGGCCGGAGGCTGAAGCCCGAGTCGCTCGCGGTCACCGTCGCGGGCAAGAACATCGCGGACGTCTGCACGTTCTCGATCAGCGGAGCGATCGACTTTTTCGACTCACTGCACGGAACCGAGCGCGAGGAGATGATCGCGAAGGGAATCCTCAAGGAGATCCTCGAGCGCCTTCAGTTCATGATCGACGTCGGTCTCGAGTACCTGACCGTTGACCGCGCGGCCAACACGCTGTCGGGCGGAGAGTCGCAGCGCATACGCCTGGCCACGCAGATCGGCTCCAAGCTGATGGGCGTGCTCTACATCCTCGACGAGCCCTCGATCGGCCTGCACCAGCGCGACAACCGCCGCCTCATCAACACGCTGATCCGCCTGCGCGACCTGGGCAACACGCTGATCGTGGTCGAGCACGACGAGGAGACGATCCGGTCGGCCGACTACATGGTCGACATCGGCCCGGCGGCGGGCGAGCACGGCGGCGAGATCGTGGCCGCCGGCACCGTCGACGAGGTCATCAACAATCCGAACTCTCTGACGGGCGCGTTCCTCCGCGGGGACCGG
>Ga0209166_10002289_pt1 | contig 14775 bp, 9 predicted proteins | sample Coa_R1_3_FD_187151 | JGI IMG/M metagenome (GOLD analysis project Ga0209166, IMG submission 187151) | Surface soil microbial communities from Centralia Pennsylvania, which are recovering from an underground coalmine fire - Coalmine... | ecosystem: Environmental > Terrestrial > Soil > Unclassified... | reverse complement strand
TTGGGGAAGAGACGGAGCGGCGGCGCATTCAGGCCGTCGGCTCATTCTATGCGCTGGAGGAGAGCACACTCAGCTCGGAAGTGGAAGGCCGGGTGGACGAGGTCTTGGTGGACGTTGGCGACAATGTCAAGCAGGGGCAGCCACTGGTGCGGCTCGATCCCAGGGAATTGCAATTGGAAGTGGATCGCCAGCGCGGCATTGTGACGCAGGTGCGGGCGCAACTGGGGATTGGGCCAAATGATCCTCCGCCCAGCGACCCCAAGAAGATTGCTTCGGTGCAACGCGCGGAAGCCGATTTGTTCGATGCCGACGAGAAATACAAACGCGCGCAGGAAATGTTCCGTGACAAACTGATTTCGCAGCAGCAACTCGATGAGGCTGCCAGCCGTTACCAGAGCACGCGAGCGACGTACACGGTTGCGCTACAGGAAGTGGACCGGCTGAAGGCGCTTTTGGTATCGAGCGAGGCAAGTGAGAGACTGGCCGAGAAGAAGCTTAACGACTCGACCATTCGCGCGCCTTATCCCGGGTCTATCAAGACACGTGACGTGCACCCCGGTGAGTATCTGAAGGTGCAAAGCCCGGTGATGGTGCTGGTGCGGACGGATCGTTTGCGTGCACGCCTGGCCGTGCCGGAGCGCTGGGCCGGTTGGGTGAAAGACGGCGTCACTGTGGATTTGCACGTGGACGCGTTCCCACAGGAAACCTTTCGCGGAAAAATTTCGCGCATCAATCCGGCCGTGGCGCAGGACTCGCGCACGTTTGAGGCGGAAGCGCTGCTTGCGAATCTGGATGGCCGGCTGAAGCCTGGATTTTTTGTGCAGGCCTCCATCCCGAGCGAGAAGGAAGAGAAAACCATCTTCCTGCCAGAGAGCGCGGTGAATTACCGCTACGGCGTTTACAAAGTTTTTTTGTTGAATGGCAATCACGTATCTGAGCGGCAAATCCGCCCCGCCGGCCAAACGGAAGACGAGCGCGGGCGAAGATTTGAAGTTGCTGAAGGCCTGAAGCCCGGAGATCGCGTGGCGGTGGCTGTTTCCGGCGAATTGCACGATGGAGCAATCGTGCAAGAGCAAGCTGGCGGAAATACGGGCAATACGCCGGCCATGAAATAAGAGCTGCAGGAAGTCCAGTTTCATACGTCGTTCCATTGAGTGTGAATCGAGATGAAGCTCGCCGAAACCTGCGTCAAGTATCCTGTCTTCACGGTGATGCTCATTGCGTTTCTCGTGACGCTCGGGGCGTTCTCCTACCGCGGTCTGGCAGTCGACCTCTTTCCTAAGGCGGATCCCGCTACCGTAAACGTCGAAGTGCGCCTTCCCGGCGCAACTCCCGAGGAGGTTGTGACGGGAGTGGTTCTGCCGCTCGAAGATGCCATCTCCTCGGTTAGCGGGATTGATGAAATCCAGGTCTATTCCTTTGAGGGCTTTGCAGATATTACATGCACGTTTGTGTTGGAACGCGACATTGAAGGCGCGGCCCAGGATATTCGCGAAAAAGTAGCCGGCGCGATTGACCGCCTGCCGCGCGATACTCTGCCGCCGATAATCACCAAGCTTGACCCGCAATCCGACCCCATTATGACACTACTCGTGAGCGGGCCGATGAGTCGCCGCGAACTGACCGAAATCGCCGACAAACAAGTGCGGCGTGCCATCCAGACGGTGGACGGCGTGGGGAGCGTGGACCTGAATGGCGGCCAGGCGCGGCAAGTCCGAGTCTTGCTGGATGCGGAGAAACTGACCGCGCACAATTTTACGGTGCTGGATGTGCGCGCGGCCCTGCAGCGGGAAAACATAGAAGCTCCCGGCGGGCGCATGATCACCGGCCCAATGGAGTTGGGCCTGCGGACACTGGGGCGCGTGACGTCTGCGGAACAGTTTGGCGAAATCGTGATCGGCACACGCGGTGGCACTCCCGTGCGAGTGCGGGATGTGGCCCAAGTCGAAGACGGGGCTCAAGAGCTGCGCACGTGGTCGGCGCTGTTTCGGAAGTACTCGACGCCCGAAGACGTGGTTTCCATTCAGGTACTCCGGCAGTCCGGTGTGAACACCGTTCGCGTCGCGGACGACGTAAGAGCCAAGGTGCAGGACTTGCGCTCGCAATTGCCACCGGGCGTTCAGTTGCAAATCGTTCATGACATTTCTGAATTCATCAAAGCGTCCGTCCATTCGCTGCTGGAGCATCTGATTCTGGGCAGCATTCTTGCCAGTTTCATCGTTTGGGTTTTCATTCGAAACTGGCGAGCGGTGTTGATTGCAGCGGTCGCCATTCCCGCTTCTGTAATCGCTACATTCACGCTGATGCGCGGGATGGATTTTTCGCTGAACAACATGACACTGCTGGCCTTGACGCTGGCCGTGGGTATCGTCATCGACGACGCGATCATCGTGCTCGAAAACATTTTTCGCTACATGGAAGAGAAGGGAAGAGACCGCGTTCAGGCCGCTATTGAAGCGACAAAGGAAATTGGACTGGCGGTGATGGCCACCACGTTATCACTCGTGATTATTTTTCTGCCCATCGCTTTCATGAGCGGATACGCGCGCAAGTACGTGAACTCCTTCGGGTGGACCATGGCAATGGCCATCATGGTGTCGCTATTGGTGGCGTTTACACTGACTCCCATGATGAGTTCGCGCATGCTGAAGCTGGGCGGCGCCGAAAAGAAAGCCCATTCCGAGGGGTTTTTGCATTCGGTCGAAGTGTTTTATTTGAAATCGCTGCAATGGTCATTGGCGCATCGCCGCACCATTTTGCTGATTTGTGTGCTGACGTTTCTCTCGACGTTCGGGTTTTACCATTTGGTTGGACGCGACTGGATTCCCGCCGATGACCAGTCGGAACTCATCAGTTCCTACACGCTCCCCGAAGGCACTTCTTTGGAGAAAACCACGGAGCTGGCCACGGAGATTTCGGAACGTGTCGTAGCGCTGCCTGAAGTCGCCCTGGTGCAATCCTTCACACATGGCCCGACAAACCACGCGCACCTTTTCATTGTGCTGGTTCCCCGGAGTGAGAGAAAACGCACGCACGTGCAGATGGCTGCTGAGGTGCGCAAGATCGAGGCGAGCTATCGCAACATGACCTACAACGTGCGTCTGCCTTCCGTGCTCGGCGGTGAAATCTATTTTCCCATTGCCGCCATTGTTCGCGGACCGGAGCTATCGCAGCTCGCGGAAATCAGCAAAGCGGCTGCCGGGCGTATGTCGAAATATCCGGAACTCGTGGACGTCAATCCGAGCCTGAACCTTAATACTCCGGAATTGCAGGTGAAAGTGGACCGCCAACGGGCGGCAGATATCGGCGTTCGCATGACGGACGTAAGCGACGCCGTGCGGCTGTTTTATTCCGGCGAGGATGAAATCACGCGTTTCAAGGAAGGCTCGGAGCAATATCCGGTAACGATGCAACTTCTGCCCGAGCAGCGAGATAATCCCGATGTTCTCGCGCGCATGATGGTTCCTTCCGCGAAGCTCGGACAGGTGCGCCTGGAAAATGTCGCCACTATCCAGCGCGGCGCTGGTCCGGCCACCTTGCAGCGGTACAACCGCGAATTTCAAGTGAGCGTGTATGCCAACGTGGCCTCTGGTTATCCTCTGGACCTCGCCGCGGCACACACTGTCGAAGCAATTAAGGAAGGCGGATTGCCGGCTGGCTATTCGTACACTTTTACGGGACAGGTGAAGGTTCTCGAAGAAACTACATGGAATCTTTTGCTTGCGATGTTGCTGGCATCAATCTTCATGTACATGGTGCTGGCGGCGCAATTCGAGAGCTTTTCCTATCCGTTCATCATCATGCTCACTCTGCCGCTGAGCGTGCCCTTCGCGCTGTTTTCCCTGTGGATCACCGGGCGCGCTCTCAGTTTGTGGAGCGCGTTAGGAATGTTTTTGCTTCTGGGCATCGTAAAGAAGAACGGAATTCTGCAAGTGGATTACACGAACCGCCTTCGCGCCGCCGGAATGCCTTTACGAGAGGCGATCTTTGAAGCAAACCGTGTTCGGCTGCGTCCCATTCTGATGACTACGCTTTCGATCATTGCGGGACTGATCCCTGTCGCTCTTGGCATCGGCGCGGGATCGGAGCAGCGCGCTTCTATCGCTGTGACAATTATCGGCGGGCAGACACTCTGTCTGCTGCTGACGCTCCTGGTGGTGCCGGTGACGTATTCTTACCTTGCGGAATTTGAAGCTGTTTCGTGGACCGAACGGGCTGCGCGCCTCCTCGGCCGCGTGCGCATGGCACCCAGGCCCTCCGACAACGACTAACCGCAAGGATTGTCCCCACAAAGAGAGTAAGAGAGTTGCAGCCCGAGCTAGAAACCCGAAGCCATGCGTTTTGCGCCGCGTGTGTCCGGTGAGACGGCGTAATCACCGAACGTGACGCGCGGGGCGCGAAGAACGAGGAACAATTCGCTGGCCCAGAGCAGAATATCAAGCAGGCGCGCGCGTTCAAGATTGGAGAGATTTTCGCTTTGCAGGCAGACCTCGAGGGCCTTTTGCGAGCACTCTTCGATGAAGGCGCGCATGGCGGCAAGATCCACCCGCTTTTCGCGGGATTTTTGGCCGCGGGGGTCTACGGCTTCCAATTGCGCGTAGCAGCGGAGAAGGAAATGGCTCAGGCAAAGATCCTGGCGATCCAGGGAAGTAGCCGCGGCGCTGTGACAAGCACTCTCGCAGCAGTTTCGTTCCGCAAGTTTCGTATCCACCGGGCCCACACCTCGTGATTCTGAGCGATCCCCCATTTCATCCGTATGCCTTTCTTCTTGTTCTGCTTGAACCCTTGCTCCTGAAACTCCTTCTTTCTCAATGAGATGCGCTAGGCGATGCAGACGTTGGCTTCCTGAGCAGCACTTTCCCCGTCGCTAAAGCAGTTGTCAATAGAACTGAGTTCCGGTTGAAGCTCATGAGCCTTGGGCAAGTGCGCCAGCTGGTTTTGCATGCGCAAGCAGCGGTCCATATACGGAGCGAGTAGTGCGCGAACACGGCGCATGCTGCGTTCGCAACTTCGGCGTGCCTCGGTTCCGTTCCAGAAAATGATCACGGTAATGAGGCGCGCTTCCTGATCCGAAACCATCACAAGGCTGCCGGCAAAACCGGTAATGTCCTCCAGCCCCGATTGAATCGCGGATGGAAGAAGCAGCGGCGCGCTGGCAGCTTGTTCTGGTTTGGCGACGAATTCAAAGCTGAAGGCGGTGAGCCTATTGGCGATGCGGGCGATGGGTGCTTCGACTTTGAACCGAGCGTCCGACGTATAGCTGAGTGCAGCGACAGGCTTTTCCGAACTATTGCTGTAGCGAACTGGACTTGACACAAACCCTCCATGGTTGAGCACCCCTCTACTGGAACGACCCTCTTGGAAGAGGGGAGGCGCATCCTTGTCCGTTCAGGGCGGGCTCGGATGCGCCTGCTGGGGCACAGGGGGATCGGGGTGGATCCCCCGGGTAGAGAATCCCGGGCATCCCGAGATTTCACAGAGAAGTAGTGCGGGGGATGTGGATTTCGTTTCACAGGTTTCGTTTCATTGTATGTGTGAACGGACGGGGGGTACCCACCCCGGGGTACTGTTGCAAGGTTATCGAAAGAAAAGACTTGCAAATTGGGCAGTTTGTAAGTGATTGAAAAGAAAGGATGGGGGCGAAGGGTTGGGAATTAGGGATCAGGGCAGACGGCATACCCCACCCCTCCGTGGCGGCGAGAGCTGTTCGCAGACGCATGAAAAGAAAGGAGTTAAGAGTGTTTCTGTCGTGCACGTGATGTGCTGCGAAAGACTTGGAAGTCGAAGAAAACAAAACGCATAGACGGCGATCATTAATTGGGTGAAGAAGCGGTTGGCGATGGCCGTTCATTTGTTTAGTCCGGGCACACAGACATTTGCCCCAACGGCCAGAACATAGTGTATCACAAAGTAAAAATAAGTCAAGCGTAAATTCAAATTATTTAGAGGATGGGGAGGCGCTGAACACGTGCTCTGGCGTGTAGTCTCCAGGATGTCCTTACTCTCGGGGTTGTAAACTACCGTGACAGGTTCGTTGCGAGTGGGGCGAGGCGACGGTATACTCCATGCCCAAGTCGCGTGAGGCCGCGACATCTGTAATCCATTGGCGCTCCGTGATTTGGAGGACGGGGGGCCTTGAGGCACGGGCGTGGATTTTTTTGCGTTTGACAAGTCATATCTGGACAAGTTGCGGGTCGGCGACGCTGCGACGCAACATCACTTCGCCTGTTATTTTGGAAGATTTTTGCGCATTCGCTATAGAGCGCGGAGACTTCCCCCAGACGTCATCGATGACCTGGTTCAGGACACTCTGCTGAGGGTTATGTTGAAGGTGCACAATGGTGGCGTGCGCCAGCCGGAATGCTTTGGGGCTTTTGTCAACTCCGTTAGTAACCACGTTTTGCTCGAACACTTCCGACAAGCCTCGAAGAATCATCACGCGGGGGATGAACCCATCGAAGTGGCAGACAAAGTGTTGGATCTAGACGGTTTACTGGTTACACAGGAGACGGTAGAACGCGTCCGGAAGGTTCTGGGCCAATTGCCGGAGAAGGACCGGCGCATCCTAAGGCGGTTGTTTTTCGATGAGGAGGACAAGGACTCGATTTGCAACGAATTTGGGGTAAATCGCGACTACTTAAGGGTTTTAGTGCTGCGGGCCAAGGATAAGTTCCGTGTTCTCTATAAGTAAGCAGCGAATGGGCGTTGAGGGGCGAAAATGCACAGCCACATTAGTGAAACGATTTTGCGGCCCCCTGCACTAGTCAACGGATGGCACATATGGATCACAATCAAGCGGTAGAACTGCAACTAGCAGTCAAGTATGTGCTCGGCGAACTCCCCCCCGTTCAACGAGATGAATACGAAGACCACTACATGGATTGCCCGGAGTGCGCGAAGGATGTCCACGCGGCTGCGGCTTTTGCGGATACGGCGCGAGAAGTGTTTCGCGAGGAAGCTCGGTACGAAGCCCCGGCGCCAGCGAGCGAGCGCGGGCAAAGCCGGTGGTTTGTTTGGCTCAGGCCAGTGGTGGCGGTGCCCGCGTTTGCGGTGCTTTTGCTAGCGGTTATTTATCAGAATGCCGTTACGATTCCCCAGTACAAGGAAACGACGACCCAGGCTACAGCGTTGGTCTTGGTGAAGCCGCCGGTCGCACTGCGTGGGGGCGCAACACGCGGGGGAGAAGAAGTGAAGGTGGCGATTCACCCCGAGGACAGCTTCGGCGTCGAGTTTGACTTCACGCCAACACAAACCTTTAACCAGTACGAATGCCAACTGCAAGACGAAAGCGGTCATGTAGTGCGGCGACTGGCGCTACCCGGAACGAGCACGAACCGGGAGGTCCAGCTGGCGTTCCCAGGAGGTTTGGTGCACGCCGGAAAGTACAATCTGGTGTTCCTGGGCGCGCCAAACGGAAAAGAGCACAGTCCGGCGGTCGAGGTCCTGCGCCTCGGATTTACTGTTGAATTTTCGTAATAAATGAAAGAGTATTAGGGTCCAACACAAGTCACTGAGGTGTTCCCGAATGCCCAAGCCCCTGCACCGCATTCCGTTCCATTTCCACGCGCTAGCTCACGCATTAGCTGGAGAATTTCGGCATCCGCTGTGGTCGATCATTCCTGCGCGAGCTTCTGCCGCGTTACCCACGATCGGTGGGCACGCGATCGTCGAGGAGAGGGCGTTTCATTTTCAGGATTTTGTCTGTTTCAAGTCGGCGCATACTTTCCTTTCCGGGAAGCACAGGAGGGACGACACGTACGTCACGCATGCTTCTACCGTTGTCAAGGGACTGAACATCCTGGGAGTGGTAACGGCGGAAAGAATCGTTTCTCGGCTCACTTCCGTACACAGCCCCAAAGAGGCCGAAGGGCACATCATTGCGGAGGACAGCCGGTTTGAGGGGCTGAAAATCAATGGCCAGGACGTGAAGGTAACGCTGCGGCATGATCTGCTGGTCAAATGCGAAACGTTTTCGGACCTGCGGAAAGGTATTGCAGGGGACACGAAATCCGGGAAAATAATGGGATTCGACGATGACCGGAAGGTGGCTCTTTGTTCTCTAGTAGAAAAGATCGAGACGAAGCTCGGGGGCGTCGACGCGAAGCAGCACGTAATCGAAGTAAAAAACTTTGGAAAAATCTTCTTGGCCGAGATCTTTGCGGCGCCTGGAACGCGCACTTTAACAATGCTGCGGTTGGAACTGGGCTCGCCGCATGTTGCAGAGATTACCGCTGCGGAAACAACAACCAACGGCCAACCCGTGCCCCCATCTGGATAGCAAGATCCTGTGCAGCTTTCCTTTCTGCCGCATTTGTATTGTTGAGCTTGATTGCTTGCCGCTCGCCGGAATCTGAGTATCAAACCATCAAACAGAACGTAGATCGAGGCGAGTTTAATTCCACACTTCTCAATTGCGATGCAGCGCTTCGTCGCTACCAGGGGCGTAATAACGCGTGGGAATGGCGGTTCCGCCTTCTCAAGGCTCGCATCTTGGTCTCACGTTCGCAAGGTGAAGATGCGCTTTCGGTACTTAGGCCCGAACCACCCCCGGCGCTAGGTTCTACGGATATACCGGAGCAGAGAAGGCTTTTCCAGGGAATCGCTCACCGTTACACCCAACAGTTTGCTGAGGCGGAGCGGGATTTCGCTTATGCAGAGAAGCTCGTCACACCACTCCAGCCTCGTTACGTATGCCAACTCTTACTTGCTCGAGGTGCTCTGTGGGTGGACGAAAAGAAATACGAAAGCGCGGAACAGGACTATCGCAGTTCGCTTAATCTCGCTCGTCAGAACCAACTGCGGATCCAAGAAGCCAACTCTTTAGCCGACCTGGCCCGTCTTTCAACCGCGCAAAACCACTTTGACGAGGCCATTGACCTCTACCTTGTGGCACTGCAGCGAGCACGCGAATTGGAGATGAAAGGAAATATTGCCGTAATCCTGGGAAACATGGGATGGAGCTATTTTGAGCTGGGGGACTTCGAAAACGCTGCTGAATTCTTTAGAGAAGGAGCGGAGGCTTCTGCAAACAGCGGCCTAGTTGGGAATTCGGCTTACTTTTTTACGGGTGTGAGCAATAGCTACATCGCGTTACACGAATACGGAGCCGCTGAAGAACTGTCGAAGAAAACGCTGGGACGGGCACGTGCTCTGAACAATGCGCAAACCATCGCCATCTGCCTGAATACCTTGGCAGAGATCGCTCTAGAAACCTCGCGGCTGGAGGAAGCTGAAGCGTACAACCGACAAGCAATTAACCTGGAAGAGGCCGGGGCGGACCACTTTAGCGTGCTTGAATCTGTACTTCTTTCCGGCCGAATAGCTGCCAAGCGGGGGAACTTTGCGGAAGCGGAAACTCTCTTTCGGCGCGTAATGCAAGATAAGACCGCCGAGACGGCCGTAAAGTGGAAAGCAGAAGCAAGGCTTGCGGAAGTGCATGACGACGAGAATAAACCTGCGGAAGCGGAGCGCGAGTACCGCCATTCTCTGGATACGATCCAAAGCGTGCGCAGATCCATCGAAGGGGACGATTTGCGTCTAAGTTTTCTCTCTGGTGGAATCGAGTTTTACGATAACTACATTGATTTTCTGATTCGACGCCAACGCCCGGCCGATGCTCTGCGCGTGGCGGAGTTGAGCCGAGCGCGGACACTCGAAGAGGGCTTGTCAACGACTACGAAAACCACCGCGTCGAGTCGCGATACATTGGAACCGCAGCAACTCGCGAAGCAGTCAAAGGCTACGCTTCTTTTTTATTGGATAGGGCACGACCATTCCTATCTTTGGGCGATTACACCGGCAAAGACAGAACTGTTTCCTTTGCCGAAGGCACCAGAAATTGAACCGTTGGTGAAGTCCTACCAAAAAGCCATTTTGGGCTTGCACGATGCACAGGACCCAGGCGGTTCAGAAGGAAAGCAGTTGTACAGCATGCTCATTGCGCCGGGGGAGAAGCTGATACCTCGAGGGTCTAGAGTGGTCGTGATGCCGGCGGAAAGCCTGTATGGGTTGAATTTCGAAACGTTGGTCGTGCCCAACCCAAAACCTCATTTTTGGATTGAAGACGTTACCTTGACTACGGCAAGTTCGCTGACACTTTTGGAACACTCAGCAACGCGGAAGGTTGCAAGAGGGAAGAATCTTCTGCTGGTCGGCGATACGGTCCAGCCAAATGCGGATTTCCCCGTGCTTGCCCAGGCACCTGCGGAAATGCAGAAAATTAAGCACTATTTCCCCGAATCTCAGCGAGAAGTTCTGGAAGGGAAGCAGGCGACGCCCTCCGCTTATCTCAGCAGCAACCCTGAGCGATATGCTTATCTGCATTTCGTCACGCACGGGACCGCTAGTCACACGCGTCCGCTGGAATCCGCGGTGATCCTCAGTAGGGAAGGGGATTCTTACAAGCTTTATGCACGGGATATCGTGAGGCATCACTTGAACGCCAATCTCGTGATTATTTCCGCGTGCAACGGGTCGGGAACACGCGCGTATTCAGGCGAAGGACTGGTGGGGCTTTCATGGGCGTTCTTACGAGCAGGCGCGCACAACGTGATTGGAGCACTTTGGGAAGTGAGCGATGCCTCGACGCCGCAATTGATGGACGCGCTTTACGGCGAATTGAGCCATGGTAAAGACCCCGCCACCGCGCTGCGCAACGCGAAACTGACGATGCTGCATTCGGCGGATGCCGGATCGGTGTTTCGCAAGCCGTTTTATTGGGCGCCTTTCCAGCTGTATGCTGGGTCTTGAGGCTTGAGTTGGCGATCGTGGGCGAACCGACCGCTCAAAGCCGCTCTTGAGGGAAGGTCACTGTCTTATGCAGCTGCCCTGCTCCTTCGTTGTAGCTTTCCTTTACCGATTGAGTTATAAAAGCTTCCGCAATACCCAGCCCAGCGACTCCCTAAGCCATTGAAACGCTTCGGGTGTCTCTTGTCACTACTCAGAAGGAACCACGCACAACTTTAATAGCCGTGAGGGACTATGCCACCAGCTGGATTGGATAACCTCAAACACATCGTCGTGTTGATGATGGAGAACCGCTCGTTCGACCACATGCTGGGGTTTGCAGCAAGTCCAGATTGGGCCATCGATGGGCTAAGCGGGAACGAGACGAACACAGACTCCGTAGGCGGAGTCGCGCAAGTCTCGAACGACGCAAATTATGCAGGTGATCTTACGCCGGATCCAGGGCATTCCGGCTTCGACACTCTGACACAACTCTACGGTGATCCCAGCACTCCGGTCGCGAACGAACCAGTTATGACTGGATTCGTGCGGAGCTACGAGGGCAAGGGCCTCGCGCCGCAGGATGCTCACCGCATTATGAAGTGTTTCTCTCCTCAGAAGTTACCTGTGTTAACCAAGCTGGCGCAGCAATTCTGTGTATGCGATCGATGGTTTTCCTCAATTCCAGGTCCAACTTTCCCTAATCGTGCTTTCATGCATGCAGCGACCTCCATCGGGAGAGTTGACATGGGCATTGATTGGCGGAATTTAACCCCGACAATTTACGAGCGATTGGCGGAAAACAAATTGGACTCCGTCATCTACTATCACGATTCAACAATGGCTTCCACGTTCAATGGTCTTGCCGGGAATCCAGACTTCTTTGGGTCTTTCGACGACGACTTTCTACCCGCATGTGCTGGTAACGACCTGCCAGCTTACAGTTTTCTAGAACCACGTTTCGCGAATTCTCCTGGAGGTGACGGCCAGCCCGCCTTTTCGGCAAGCGACCAACATCCCGACCACAATGTGCGGGAAGGTGAAGCACTCATCCAGACAACGTTTAAAGCGATTTGGAGCAACCCCAAGGTACGAAATTCCACGCTGTTGGTCATCGTCTATGATGAACACGGAGGCACATTCGACCATGTCCCCCCTCCAACCACAATCAATCCTGATGGGAAAACCTGGAAGAATGACGGCGTTTCCCTAGATCCGTCGTTTGATTTTACTCGTCTCGGCGTGCGTGTCCCTGCGGTTTTGATATCGCCTTACATCCCACCTGGAGTAATTGACCACCGGATTTACGATCACTCGTCAATCATTGCAACGGCGTTGAAGCTGCTTCTCCCCAATGTTCCGGGCGTAAATCTCACACTGCGAGACAAAAATGCTAACACTTTTGAAGATAACCTGACCCTGCAGCTGGCCCGAACTGACAACATCGACCTGGGCGCGGGGGCAAAATCTCAGCCGCCGACGGCCGCTGAGCTTAATCAGCCGATCAATGACCATCTCAAAATGCTTGTTCGTCAGGCCGCCATGATGGCTGGCGACGACCCTGACGAGATCATGAAGTCGATTACGACCGAGGCACAGGCCTCCGCATATTTGCAAAGTCACGCAAAAGCGCCGGGCTCGAGCCAGTGACTGGAGGTCAATGCTCATGGACTCAATTAAAGGTCGAGTGATATGGAGAGTTGCAATTGCAATTGGCGCGGCTGGATGGCTGTCACTCTTCGCGATTGCTGCCAGGGCTCAGGCGCCTGCGGCTGGCAATACTCCCGTGACCGGGACAACGGATTGGGATCAATGGAAGAGCAATTGCGCGCTGTTTGGCGATATGAAAAAGAAATTCATTCCTTGCGCTACCTCCACTTTCAGGTCTCGACCATTCCATTTTGTCGCCCAATCGATCGTACCTGGCAGCGCGGTGGGGGGAGGTGGGCGGTACTCACGGGATTTCAATGAATCCGACGGTTCACAGGATACGTTGCAGGCCACATCTTTAATAACCATCCGCAAGTTTTGGTACGCCGAGCTAAAATTCACCACAATACGCGCCATAACCGCTGACTGGAACAAGTCCGGCGAGTCGTTAGCTCTCACTGCTTACGCGCGCAACCGTTCTTTGCCTGTTATGACGTTCTATGGCCTGGGTCCCACCACGAATGTCAACAAGTCCGTAAAATTTAGCCAGCGGGACACCTCAGCTGGCGTCGAATTGACCACACCATTCCCGGAAATCTCATGGCTGTCGGCCGGTGGTAGCGCCGAAGGTTTATGGCCTAATGTGGGCGGTGTTAGCGGAACAAACGTAGTTTCGATCCAGCAAGTCTACACGGAGCAAACTGCGCCGGGGCTCGCAACGCAGCCACCTTTCGCGCACGAACAAGTCTTTCTTCGTCCGCACAAGCGAGTTCTCTCGCGCTTTGAAATCAACTACAACATTGCCTACAATTTTTACCAGGACACCAGCACAGGGCACTACTCATTCCGTCGGTTCGAAGGCAATTTCGATCACCGCTTTTATCCTGAAAAGAAGAAGCATGGCGGCGTGATTGAGCAGAATTATTTTTCCGTGGCATGGAGATATTCCGTAGCGACAGCCACGGGAGGAAATGTCGTTCCTTTCTACTTGCAGGAAACCATTGGCGGTTCAGACATCGACAATCAACCTTCTCTGCGGGCCTTCAAGGATTACCGATTCCGTGGTCCTGACCTTCTAACTGTCAAGGCCGAATACGACCGGAAAATGTGCGAGGCCTGCGAGCCCTGCAAGCCGGGAATTATCCGGACCGTCTGCACTCACCTTGGCCTCTTGCTTGCTTACGATGCCGGCCAGGTAGCGCTTCATAGAAGCGATTTTGACATTACGCAAATGCATCAGAGCTTTGGTGGCGGAGTCTCCATTTATCTCGGGAAGGATGTCATCTTCCGAATGGCTGTGGCCCTGGGAGGCGGTGAAGGAACGCATCCTTATTTCAACGTGGGGAATTTTATCTAGACGCTATTTGGTCTCGGAATTTACTGGATCACCGGGCATTCCTAGACCCCGATCACTTCTTCCTCTGAATATCCGAGGCCTCGCAGGATTTGTTTGGTATGTTCGCCGAGGAGGGGCGGCGGCTGGCGGTAGCTCACGGGTGTGGCCGAAAAACGGATGGGGTTGGCGATGCTTTTGGCCGTACCGATGGCAGGATGTTCGAGTTGGACGATCATGCCTCTAGCGTGAGTTTGTGCGGTGCTCAGCGATTCAGCAACCGTATTGATGGGAGCAGCGGGAATCTCCGCGGCAGCGAATCTTTCGAGCCAGGTCGCCGTGGTCTCCCGCGCGAAGATGTTTTGCAGTTGCGGTACGAGAATCGCGCGGTGCTTGATGCGATCCGCGTTCGTCCTGAACCGTGCATCCTCCCCGATGTCGCTTTGCATACCGGGAACGCCCACAAACCTCTTCCATAGTGCGTCAGTGCCCACTCCCACAACGAAGTAGCGATCATCGCTGCCGCGAAAAACTTCGTAAGGGGCGATATTCGGGTGGGCGTTGCCCCAACGCTGGGGCGAGGCGCCTGCGTTCAAATAGCTGCTGCCAACATTCGCGAGCCAGGTCAACTGCGAGTCAAAGAGCGCCATGTCGAGGACTTGACCGCGGCTCGTTTTCTCTCGATTGAAGAGCGCCGCGAGAATTCCCATGGCAGCGTACATTCCGCAGGTCATATCCGCGATGGCAATGGGGTAGCGCATCGGGCCGCCGTCCGGCTCGCCGGTGAAGCTCATCACGCCCGCTTCGGCTTGGGCGAGGATGTCGTACCCGGGCATCTCCGCTTTGGGCCCCGTGAAGCCGTAGCCGGTGATGCTGCAATAGATAAGGCGCGGATGCTTTGCGCAGAGCGTTTCTGCGTCGATTTTGCGTTTTTGAAGAGATGCTCGCGAAGGCTGATTGTGAAGGAAAACGTCGGCGCTTGCGAGCAGCTTTTGAAAAGCTTCCGCGCCACGTGGGTCATCATAGTTGAGTGTGATGGAGCGCTTGTTGCGATTGGCGGCAAGAAA
>Ga0209166_10002287_pt1 | contig 14779 bp, 10 predicted proteins | sample Coa_R1_3_FD_187151 | JGI IMG/M metagenome (GOLD analysis project Ga0209166, IMG submission 187151) | Surface soil microbial communities from Centralia Pennsylvania, which are recovering from an underground coalmine fire - Coalmine... | ecosystem: Environmental > Terrestrial > Soil >... | reverse complement strand
GTTGCGCCGCGCCTTTTCCCATGGCGAAGCTACCGGCAATGGCCACATTGCGGTTGAGGGGCTGCACCTGATTGAAGAGGCGATTCGCAGCGGCCTCCGCCTGCATGCCATATTTTTCAGCGAATCCGCCGGACCGCGGGCGGAGCGGCTTCTGCCCCAGGTGGGGAAAAATGTGGAGACCCTGCTGCTGCCTGACGAGGTCTTTGCCAGCGCGGTTGCCACTGAGCATCCGCAGGGCGTGGCCGCGCTGGTTGCTCCTAGGAAATTTGAGCTGAAAGATGTCGTTGCCTCCGGCGGGTTGCTGATTGTCGCCATGGGGATCCAGGACCCGGGAAACCTTGGCACCCTGCTGCGCTCGGCAGAGGCATTTGGAGCGGGCGGGGTAATCCTGGCAGAGGGAACTGTGAGCGCGTTCAACTCCAAAGTCATACGCGCGGCCGCGGGCTCGCTGTTTCGCCTGCCGTGCGTTTCCGCCAGCTTCGCTGAAGTGCTGCCGCAATTGCGCAGCAACGCGATGCGCATCATTGCCACCTCGTCGCACAAGGGGACCCCGCTGCCGCAAGCCAACCTCAAAGGCGGGGTGGCCCTGCTGATTGGCAATGAAGGCGCCGGGGTTCCGAGGGAGGCGCTGGCACAGGCTGATGAGCGCATTGTGGTTCCGCACTCTTCGAACGTCGAATCGCTCAACGCCGGAGTGGCAGCGGCAATCATCTTGTACGAAGCGGCGCGGCAGAGAAGTGGATAATACAAGACCCAATGGCTTCGCGTTCCTTGCGGCAAATTTCTTTGTCTTTCTCTGTGCCTCTGCGTCTCTGTGGTGGTTAGGCTGTAGTGGCTGAGGCTGGCCGCTTCCCCAGAACCAGGAAACCACCACTTAAATACGCGACCAGCAGGGCGAACATGCAGGCTGCAAAGATGAATTTCAATCCTGCAGGAAAGCCGGAGGGGGAAAAGAAGCCTTCGATGGTTCCGGCCACAATGAGCAAGGGAATAATGCCCAGCACCAGGCGAACGGCTTTTCCGCCGGCCAGAACAAGAGACTGCTTGCGCGGAAGAAGCCCAGGAAACAGCAGCCCGCGGCCCAGCAGCAAGCCCGCGCCACCGGCGATAAAGATGGCAGGCAGTTCAAGCACGCCGTGCGGAGCAACGAAGCTCCACAGGCTTAGGCTCATATCGGCCTGCCAGCAGGCGGTGCTGATCACGCCCATGAGCAGGCCGTTAAAGACCAGAAGATAAATCGTGCCGATTCCGGCGGTAATGCCTGCGGCGAAGGTCGTGAATGAAACGCTAAGATTATTGGTCATGATGCCGCTGGCCGCCACGGGTTTGATGGAGACAATGGAATGAGTCCACATCTCGTGCCGCTCAATGGTTTCCACCATCTGCGGGCCAATCACATTCAACACGAATCCCGGGTCTTTCATCGAGACCAGCATTCCACCGACCGCCGAGACAAAAAATATGGCGAAAGCGGCGAAGGTATAAGAAAAAGTCTCGCGGAAGACAGCAGGGTATTCTTCCCAGTAGAAGCGCCACACGTTGCGGCTGCCCACGCGGCTGCTGCCGCTGTAGACAATGTTGTGGGCGCGGCCCAGCAGGCGGTTGAGGTATTCGGTGCTGGCGCGTCCGCTGGCATCTTCGCGCACCGTGGCCAAATCGGCGGCACTCTGGCGGTACAATAGGCTCAATTCCTGCAGTTCGGAATGGTTGAGCGCAGAGATGCCGCCGCGGCTGACGCGGTCTACGAGGTTCTCGAGCCGGGTCCACAGCGGCCTGCGTTTTTCCATCCAGCGGGTGGAGATCATGGTTTACGCCAACGATAAGCTTATCATTGATACCCCGGAGCAGATTCCCCTGGAATTCTCGCTCGCAGGCGTGGGCAGCCGCGCCCTGGCCCTGATGCTCGATATGCTGATCATGTTTCTGGTCGGCATTGTTGTAGGCGTCATCGGTGTACTGGCGATCATGGCACTTTCCTCCTACTGGCCGGGGGCGTCGAACTGGGCGGGCGCGATCTTGCTGATATTCATCTTTCTGCTGCAATGGGGATATTTCGCTATCAGCGAGATCCTGATGAAGGGGCAGACTTTCGGCAAACGCCAGCTTGACCTGCGCGTGATCAAAGACTCGGGGGCGCCCATCACCGCCTACGAGGCCATTGGACGCAACCTGCTGCGCGTCATCGATTCTCTGCCGTTTCTTTATGGAGTCGGCATCCTCGCGGTGATGCTCAACAAGCAGAACAAGCGCCTGGGAGACATGGTGGCCGGCACCGTGGTGGTGCACGAGCGTCCCCTGGCCGACCTGCAACCGGCCTGGAGCCAGCCTACCTCGGCGCAAGTGCCGGAATCGCCACCCTCAGCCTACAATACCGCGCGCCTCAGCATTGACGAACTGCAACTCATCGAGGCATTTCTGCAACGCCGTTACGAGATGCCGCCGCAATTACGCATCCAGACCGCGTTTCAGATCGCCGACCGCGTCGGCCGTACGCTGGAGATTCCGCGCGAAGGCCGTCCCGATCCGGAAACCCTGCTCGAAACCCTCGCCCGCGAACGCCGCAGCATGGGAAGATAGAGACGATTTACGATTTGTGAAGTACGATTTACGATTTTTCCTGAAGACAAGACTTTTTTCGCCGCGGATGCACAGATTAACGCGGCTCTGATTCTTGCCAGAGAGATGGGCAGGGATTTTTAGGATTTCATGATATTTGGCCTTACGAAGAAAATCGTAAATCGTACTTCGTAAATCAAGAGGGTAGGTTAGCACTCAGTATTCAGCGGTCGGCCTTAGGTCATCCACAAGTATGCTGAATGTTAAGCGCTAAACGCCGAGTGCTAAGAGCAAACGCCCACAGCCGAAGCCGCGAGGCGTTGCCCGGCAGCCCTCCCCCAGAACTGCCACGGGAACACTATATGTTTTTCTTCTGCGGCAGGTAAAGATAACTTCAGTAATGTTACGTAAGGGAATGGTGGATCATTAAGTAATCGAGTAATTGCAGAATTGGTAACTGCGTTCTGCGAATGAAGCAGCTACTAAGGGGACTGAATATCTCTATTAGGGATTAGGGGCTAAATACGTAAGTGCCAGATGCCAGATGCCAGATGCTTCTGAGCTGAGTCGTTACCGCTGATACTGCATCTAACGTAAGGAAAGTGTTAAATTAGTGAGTGCGACCGGGCATGCGCCATGAGCGGCGATTGCCACGATACACAACATAAGGATCTGGAGGAATAATGGCAGGCAACACCGCAGGCAGTACAGTTTTGGAGGTAAACGACGGCAACTTTGAGCAGGAAGTCTTAAAGTCGTCGCAGGTGGTGATGATCGATTTCTGGGCGGCATGGTGCGGCCCCTGCAAGGCCCTGGCGCCGGTGGTGGATGAAGTGGCAGCCAGCTACAATGGCAAATTGAAGGTCGTAAAGATGGATGTAGATAAGAATGCCGCCACCCCTGGCCGCTATGGCGTCCGCGGCATCCCGACCCTGCTCATCTTTAAGGATGGCGTGGTGAAAGAGCAGATTGTGGGCTACGTGCCCAAAGAGACCATCCAGAAGGCCGTGGATAAACACTGCGTGTAAGAAGCAGTTCTCAGTTCCCGGTTCTCAGTTCTCAGAGGTCGTGAAAGCAGCATTTAAGAACGCCGTCAGTACGGTGGAGAGTTCACGCTGAATAGATTTTCGAAAAAGTAACCCAGCCCGCAAGGCTGGGTTTTTTGTTGAAGCAATTGTCATTCTCAGTTCTACAGAAGTTGTGTGTGTTCTGAGAACCTGAATTTTCTGAGAACCGAGAACTTCTGTCAGTATTTTCTCAGCACCCCGACCACTCTTCCCTGAATCTGCACCGCATCCGCCGGCACCATGATGGGCTGCATCTGCGCGTTGGCTGGCTGCAACCGTATCCGGTTGCCCTCGCGGTAAAAGCGCTTCAGCGTAGTCTCGCTGTTATGAACCAGCGCGACAACAATCTCGCCGTTCCTGGCGGTTTTGATCTTCTCTACCAGCACATAATCGCCATCTACAATATGCTCCTCCTGCATGGAATCGCCGCGCACTTCGAGCACGAAAACGTCGCGCGAGCGGGTAACGTCGTGCAGGGAGATGGTTTCCTGATTTTCCAAAGTCTCGACTGGTTTGCCGGCGGCAATGCGCCCCACCAGCGGCAGCGCCAGGCTGGCAGCCGCCGCCTTGGCGGCGGAAAGATGCGCGGCCGAAGCCGCGGCCTGCATGGCCTGCTTCAGCTTCCCTTTTGGGGCTAGAATGTCGAGGGAGCGGCTGCGGTTGTAATCTCTTCGCAGCAGCCCTTTCTTTTCCAGATTGGTGATGTGCTTGTGCACGGTAGCAAGGGAACTCAAGCCCATGCCATCGCCAATTTCTTCAAATGAAGGCGAGTAACCGTTCTTCTGCACAAACTCCGCAATGTAGTCGTAAACCTGCCGTTGCCGTTTCGTAAGTGCCATGAAAGGATTATCAAGCGAATAAAAGGCGAAGTCAAGAGGGAAGTGGCGAGCATGGTTCCGCGAAAGTAACGAATGAGTTGGATATTGAGCGCGATCTTTGCCGCGCAACGACAAGCCGGCTTCCGCTGACGCCATCCCACCGGACCCGGGCACAACCAGCTACTCGGGTTTGGCATCTGTATATCTCAGGGTCATGTGTCTTCGGGAGTGAGTGGTGCAGTATGGAAAAGACCCCGGACTACGGACGGATCATGGCGACCCTGCACCGTGTGGGGCAACCCATCGACGAGGATTTGGCCTGGATTAACCGCTATCTCGAATTGGCCGATAAGTACCTTGCGCTGGCTGATAAGAGCCCTGATAAGAACGACGCCGATTCACCACCCACCCGGCCTAAAGCTAAGAGACAGTCAGCGTAAAGGAAGCATTTAGCAGTTAGCACGTGGCCCCGACGTTGTGTTTTTCTCCACAGAACACCAGAATTGGTTTTGTTGATATCTTCGAGTCATCGGACTGGACGCTCTTTCGTCGGCTAAATGCTAACCGCTAAATGCTAAGTGCTTTTCTTATTCCCCACTGCGATTCAACGCCAGTTTTACCCCGCTTAGGCCGCCCACGTATTTGGAGACGCCGTGGTAGAGCGACTCGGCGATCTTCTGGCGGTACTCCGGGGTCTGGAGCTTGTGCTCGTCGGTAGGATTGCTGACGAAAGAGATCTCGGCCAGAATCGAAGGCATGTTGGCCCCGATGAGGACAATGAACGGGGCTTTTTTTACACCGCGGTTGCGCATCTTTGAATTCTTGGTGGAAAGCCCGGTGGAAAGGGCACTCTGCACGTCAGAGGCGAACTCGCGCGATTCTTCAATCTTTTCTTTGAGAGCAATTTTCTTTACCAGGTCCTGCAGCTCATGAATTGATTTTTCCGAGACTGCGTTTTCGCGGGCGGCCACTTCGAGCGCATCGGCCGAAGAGGTGAAGTTCAAGTAATAGGTTTCCACGCCGCGGGCGGTGGGATCGTGGCTGGAGTTGGCGTGCACGGAGATGAACAGGTCCGCCTGCTCCTGGTTGGCGATAGCTGTGCGCGTTTCCAGGGGGACGAAGGTATCGTCGCTGCGTGTGTAGACCACCTCGGCGCCCATCTTCTTCTGCAAAAGCTTGCCCAGGCGCAGGGCCACATCGAGCACCAGATCTTTTTCCTGCAGACCATTGGCGCCAACAGTGCCGGTGTCATGGCCCCCGTGGCCGGCGTCGACCACGATGCGTCCAATCTTGAGGCCGAGGGCGCGGATAAGCGAGCGCTGCCCGTCAGAAGCCGGTTGCGCCTCGCGGGTGGCCGCCTCCAGATCTTTGTCACTGGTTTTTCTATGAGCGCTGCGCAAGGCTTGGGTTGATCTCGGGGCTGCGGCTTCGTCATCGCGCTGCTCTCGCCCGGTTTCAGCGTCGGCATCCCTCTCGTTGCGCGGAACAACCTCTTCGAAGGTCGGTGCGCTGGTGGGCTTGCTCGTGGCCTTCACCTCAGGCTCATCAGATTTGCCCATGGCCAGCGACGTCGCCGGATCGTTCCTGGCGGTGTCATTGACGGAGTTCTTTGCCGCAGACTTATCTGCCGCGGCTCTACTGTCGGCTACAGTTTTAGCGCCCTCTTCGGGAGCCTTGGCGGCAATGCCGGCCGGCTTCTGCACTCTCTGGATGGCGCTGCTCGCCGTAGTTGGCGGGAACAGAGCTGACAGCTTAACCGAGCTGTGCGCGGGCACCACCGGCGGAGGCACGGTAGCTGTCGGCTTCGGCGTTCCCGGTTTCACGGTGATCGGCGTGGGATCGGTGGCTGTAGCTGTATCAGGGGGAGCGCTCTTCGCAGAAGTCGTGGGTTGCGCGCTGCTTGCTGCCGAGTTCGCACCCGCGGTTTTTCCTGTTAAGGTTGCTGCATCGCCGGCGTCGGTCCACTTGGGCCAAACGGAATTGCCGGCTACAGAAGTTTGTGCCTGCGCCTTGCCGTGGATATCAATAATCAGGCGATAAGGGTTGGGCAGCAGAAACGCCGAGTACTCGCTGACCGGGTCAACTTCGAGCACGACGCGGGTCACCCCGCGCTGGTATTGAGCCACGCGGATCTTGCGCAGGAAGCCGTCATCTATTTCGAAAGTCTTGCCTATGAGCTCAGGAGCAAGCTTAGTATCTGCGAGATCGAAGAAGACGCGGTCGGGGGAAGGGATGCGCCCGGCCTCGTACTTGACCTCATCTTCCAGGTCAATGGCCACGCGGGTGTAATCGGGCGTGGACCAGTGCCGGATGCCCGTGACTAACGGAAGCTTTCCGTTGTGTGACGTATCGTCGGGGTGCAAGTCGGCTTCTACCGGCTGCAGCTTCGCATTCTGGGTTGTACGCGCGCTCTGGACCTCATGCTCCTGGGCTTGCTGCGCTTTCTTCCTGGCTTTTGCCTTGGCTTTGGCGACTTGCGGATGGGCGATGTCGTCCAGCGCCTGGCGGGCGTCGTCGCTCAGGCGATGCTGGGGATGGCGCTTGAGAAATTCTTCGAAGGCATCCTTGGCTTTGTCGTTCTGCTCCAGATCTTCCTGGTAAATCTTGCCGATGGTGAACATGGCGGCGCTGTTGTGCACACTGCCGGGATATTGCTGCATCAGGAACTGGTATTGCGCAATGGCGTCTTGCGAGGCCTTGGGATCATGGAAGGCACGCCCGGTTTCGGCGAGAAGCTCGGCGGTATCCACGATGCTCTCGTCAGCCTTGCGGAAGTTAGCGCAGATCAGGTAGACCTTGCGGAAGGCCTCGGTTACGCGGTCATAGTCGCGGCGGGTACGCTCGCTTGCGGGGCGTCCGTTCAGGGCCTCACGCATCTTCTCGGCAGTTTCAAATTGCGCCTGCGCGAGCAGCTTCTTTTGGGCCAGGCTGCGCTTGGCCTGGGCGCAGGGGACCACTACCGCCAGCAGAATACACAAAGCTACAGCGCGATGAAAACCACGATAGGAGCAAATACGAATTGATGCGCTAACTGCCAGAAAATCCCCTTCTAAATGTTCACCTTCCGGCAGCGATGGTTTCGCCTCCGGCCAATTACTCCACGTTGCTGAAGGTCAAATGGCCCTCAGGGTCGCGTGAAACCCGAATCGGCGCATGTGTTGGCCCGCCCATAAAGTTGAATCCGTTGCCATAGAGCTCCGTGATCTGGCGCACATAATTGCGCGTCTCCCGGAAGGGCGGAATGCCCTTATGGGTATGCACGGCGCCGGCGCCGGCGTTATAGGCCGCCAGAGAGAGCCGTACATCACCGCCAAAGCTGTCCAGCAACTCTCTTAGATGCCGAACCCCAGCCTCGATGTTTTCCGTAGGATCGAAGGGGTTGTTCACCTTGAGCGAGCGGGCGGTGCTGGGCATGATCTGCATCAAGCCCATGGCGCCCTTGGGTGAGACTGCATGCGGGTTAAAGTTCGATTCCACCTTGATCACGGCGCGCACCAGGTTGGGGTCCACGTTGTGACGCGTGGCCGCCTGCTCGATGGCGGCATTTACCTTCTCTGATGTCAGGTAACTGGGGCCGGAGCCGGGTTGCTCTTGCGAAACAGCACTGCTGGCGGCCGGAGCAACGGTCTGGGTCTCAGCCAGCACCTCGGCCGCCGCCGAACGGGCACGGCCTCCGGTGACGCTGGGCGCAGGCACCGCCTTCCAGCGGTGCTGGGTATTGCTCCAATAGACGTACTTCGGCTCGCCCCCATAAGCTGGGGCGCTGGGCGAAGCCGCGCTGGTGGAAGAGTTCATGGTGTTGACCGGTGAAGCGCTGTCGTTGACGTAGGTAACGTGTCCCCCGGCATCGCGGACGAGTGTAATGCCATCCGCGGCGGCCAGCGGCCTGGTCACCAACAGCAGAAAAGAAAAGGTCATCAGGAATGCAGTTCGGTGTTGTGCCATAAGTTTACCTTGAGCTTGCACCAAAACGAGTGCAGCCCACCCACCTAACCCCAAACCCTGACAGAGTTTCGTCCAGAGTAGCTGCATTATAGGCCGGGGAGCTTACCAAGAGCAATGCGGGCAAATAGGCGGAATCAGGGAAGTGAATGGCAAGAAAACCGGAAGAAACTGGGAGTAATCCGGATGTTTTCAGGTGTTTAGCGTAGATTACGAAGGTAATCTGGGGAAGCGTTGACAATGTGCCGGGAACCATTGAGAGATTGGATCATTGCATCATCGGATCATTGGGTCATTGGGAATCAGGAAATTTAGTAATTGGGTAATCGGGTAATTTGGAATCAAGAATTGGGTTGTTCTGAGAACTGAGAACCGAGAACTGAGAACTAACTGAGTACTGAGTACCGAGTACTGGGCCTGTATATTATTGCAATGGCCCCCGACACAGCTCCCTGGCTCTACGGCTTCTGGTATCCCGCGCTGCGTAGCGACCGGGTGCAGGGCAACGCCATGGCGACGGCCATGCTCCTGGGAATCCCGCTGGTGCTGGGACGCAAGCGCACGGGCGAGGCCTTTGCGTTGCGCGATGCCTGTCCGCATCGCGGCATTCCGCTCAGCTACGGCCACTTTGACGGAGAGCAGGTGCAGTGCTCCTATCACGGCTGGTGTTTTGAGGCCAGCAGCGGACAGTGCCGCGAAATTCCATCCCTCACCACCGATGCCAAGCTCAAGATTGACCGCATCTACGCCAGCGCCTTCCCCTGCGAAGAGCAGGACGGTTTCTTCTGGGTGTACATTCCCGAATCGGCCGCATCGGGCGCCGGTGGTCAGACGCCGTTGCCCGCGGAACTGCCGCCCGTCCCGCGCGTGCTGACGTTCAGCAAGAAATATGTGCTCACGCATTTGGCGGCCGACCTGCCTTGCTCGGTGGACCACGGCATCATTGGATTAATGGATCCGGCGCACGGACCGTTTGTGCATCAATCGTGGTGGTGGCGCAGCCGGCACAGCATCCATGAGAAGCAGAAGCATTTTGAGCCCATCCCTAACGGCTTTCGCATGAGCGCACATGCGCCCTCTTCCAACAGCGCGCCTTATAAACTCATGCGCTTGGCGGGCGTAAACGCCAAGCCCGGGGACCAGGTGGCAACGACCATTGATTTCGTTTTGCCCAACCTGCGGGTGGAAAGCGTGCGCTACGGTGAAGGATGGTTTTCAACTCTCACCAGTGTGACTCCCATTACCGCGACCCACTGCCGCATTGATGTGCGCGCGGCCTGGAACATCTTCCGCTGGGCTACACCGCTGGTGCTGCCTATCGGGCGGTACTTTGGCAAAAAGTTTATCCGCCAGGACCAGCTCACCATGGAGCAGCAGGCCGAAGGGCTGAAGCACAATCCGAATCTCATGCTGATTGATGACGCCGACCGTCCCGCCAAATGGTACTTCGCGCTCAAGCAGGCGCTGCTGGATGCGCGGCGCGCGGGTGAGCCTATAAAGCATCCTATGAGCGAGCCGGTAGTGCTGAAGTGGAGAAGCTAGAAGATTTTTTGTCGTAGAGACGTAGCTTGCTACGTCTCCAGCCGTTGCAACAGCTCTACACAACCAAAAGCCAGCCCATGCCGCGCCAAACCATCCTCGAATATCTGGACAACTTCGAGCGCCATCGCGCTGAGACGGCTTACGTCCATCAGCGCGGATACCGCCACTGCCGCTGGAACTACGGCGAGGTGGCCGAAGTTGCGGCGCAATTTGCCCGCGAGCTGGAAGCCCGGCAGATCGGCAAGGGAGATCACGTTCTGCTCTGGGGCGAAAACTGCGCCGAGTGGGTGGCCGTCTTTTGGGGATGTATTTTGCGCGGCGCCATCATTGTTCCCATGGACCGCACCGCCGCGCCCGACTTTGCCCGGCGGGTGGCCGAACAGGTTACGCCGGAGTTAGCCGTCTGCTCCGGCGATCTTATCTCTGAGCTGCAATCGGTTCCCGTTTTGCAACTGGAAAACCTGCGCGAACTGGTGAGCAATCATCAACGCTCCGCTTATTCTTGCTCCGGCGTCGAGCGCAGCGATATTGTTGAAATCGTCTTCACTTCAGGCGCGACGGCTGAGCCCAAGGGAGTGGTCATCACCCATGGCAACATCCTCGCCAACCTCGAAACCTTCGAACCCGAGATTGCGAAATATCTCAAATACGAGCGCATTTTTCATCCCATCCGCTTTCTCAACCTGCTGCCGCTGAGCCATGTCTTCGGGCAGTTTCTGGGGATTTTTATTCCACAGTTGATTGCGGGCACGGTTTACTTCCACCAGACGCTGAATCCGGCCGAGATCGTGCGCACGATTAAAAACGAACGCATCTCGGTGCTGGTGGCGGTGCCGCGCATTCTGCAATCACTGAAAGAAAAGCTGGAGCGCGATTTCGAATTGGCTGGCGGGAAAGAGCGCTTGCAGCAGCAGTTGCAGCTTGCCGCCCGCGAGCATTTTGCGCGGCGCTGGTGGCGCTTCCGTGAAATTCACAACCGCTTTGGATGGAAGTTCTGGGCGCTGGTCTCAGGCGGCGCCACCCTGGACGCTGAGACGGAAGAGTTCTGGCGGCGGCTGAGCTTCGTCGTCATCCAAGGCTACGGCCTGACCGAAACCACTTCGCTCATCAGCGTGAATCATCCCTTCCGCCTGGGGCGCGGTTCTATTGGAAAAGTTCTTCCGGGAAGGGAAATCAAGCTTGATGAAAATGGCGAGATTCTGGTGCGGGGCGAGAACGTGGCCGCCGGTTATTGGCAGGGAAAGAGGCTACAACCTGTGGCCGCGGAAGAAGGCTGGTTTCGCACCGGAGACCTGGGCGAACTCGACGCTTCGGGCTACCTGCACTTCAAAGGACGCAAGAAGCAGGTGATCGTCAACGCCGAGGGGATGAATATTTATCCCGAAGACCTGGAGTCGGCGCTGCGCACGCAGCCGGAAATCCGCGACTGCGTGGTGGTAGCTCTGGAGCGCAACGGCAACGCCGAGCCAGTGGCGGCGCTGCTGATGCGCGCGGCCGCGGAAGGGAAGAGCGATTCCGATGCCGCCGTTCGCCGTGCCAACGCCACGCTGGCCGCGCATCAGCAGATACGCCGATGGTTGGTCTGGCCAGAGCCGGATTTTCCCCGAACGTCTACGCACAAGATACGGGCCAATGTCGTCCGTGAAGTCGTGCAGCAGCAACTGGGCGCGCCGGATGCAAGCACAACGGCAACCGCGCAAAGTCCGCTGATCGAGCTGATCGCCCGTATTACCAGGCGCACTCCGCAAACGCTTTCGCCCGACGCCGCCCTCGAAGATGATCTCAACCTCAGCTCGCTTGACCGCGTGGAGTTGATGAGCGCGCTCGAGGACCGCTACCAGGTGGACTTGGATGACAGAACATTTGCCGAAGTAAAGACCGTGCGGGAGCTGGAGCAGGCCCTGCGCAGATCGGCGCCGGAGCCGCAGGCGGCGAGCTACGAGTATCCGCGCTGGGCGCAGCACTGGCCGGTGCGCTCGATTCGCTGGCTGGTTTATTACCTGCTGGCCTGGCCGGCTACTATGCTGCTGGCCGCGCCGCGCATCGAGGGAAGAAAAAATCTCGAAAACTTCCCCGGCCCGGCGCTTGTCATCAGCAATCACATCACCTACATCGATATTGGTTTTATCCTTGCGGCGCTGCCGCTACGGCTTCGGCATCGTCTTACGACCGCCATGGGCGGAGAGCGCCTGCTGAACATGCGCCGCCCTCCAGGTGATTGGTTTTTTCTGCGCCGCTGGCTCTATCGCGCCGCTTATGGATTGGCTGTCGGGCTGTTCAATGTCTTCCCCCTGCCGCAACGCTCCGGATTTCGCGACAGCTTCGCCTTTGCCGGAGAGCTGGTAGACCGCGGCCACAGTGTGCTGGTCTTCCCGGAAGGGGAACGTACGCCCGATGGCAAGATGCACACATTCCGCTCAGGAATTGGCCTGCTGGCGACGCGCTTGAATCTCCCCGTGATTCCTATGCGCATTGACGGATTATGGGAGATGAAGCGCGCCGGCAAACAATTTGCCGTCCCGGGAAAAATCAAGGTCAGAATTGGCCAGCCGGTGAGGTTCGATGCGGCAGACGATCCAGATACAGTCGCGCGCAAGCTGCAAGAGAGTGTCGCAGGGCTTTGAATAGTTTCCACCACAGGGACACAGAGAAATTGAATCATTGAGTCATCGGATCATTGGGTCATTTACGATTTGTGAAGTACGATTTACAATTTTACGAATTCAAAAAATCGTAAATCGAAAATCAAGCAACCCAATTCCTCTCCGCGCCTCCGCGGTGAAATTTCTGTTTATTTCGCGACGCCGGCTTCGTACGCGAAGGCGGCGGCGAAATCCTGGGCGAACTGCTCGAATGTGATGGGCTTTTTGCCGGTGACCTGCTCCACGGCGTTCGATATTGCGGCGGCCCTGCAGGCTTTGTTGTAAGCCTGCAGATCGAGCACGCCGTCGGCGAGCCAATCCTGCATGCCGACCTGCAACAGGAATTTTTTGAGCTCGGCGGCCGGCAGGTCCACATATTTGACCTGCTTTCCGATTAGTTTTGAAATCAGCGCCGCCACCCAGGCGTAATTCACCGCCTGGGCCCCGGTGAGTTCGTAAGCTTTACCCTCATGTCCGCCATCGCTGAGGATTTTCGCCGCCACACCGGCAATGTCGCGCGCGTCAACGTAGCTCACGGGCGCGTCGCCGGAGCAGCCGAAAATCGCCCCCTGGGTCTTGATGCTGCCGGCAAAGCCGAGAAAGTTCTGCATGAAGGTATTGGGCCGTAGGATGGTGTAGGGCACTGTTGACGCGGCCAGATTCGCTTCGGCTTGCGCATGCCACATACCGAACATGTGCCCGCCCCCGCCATCAGCGCCAATGGCGGATTGCTTGACAATGTGCTTCACGCCGGTGCGCGCTGCCTCTTCAATGATGTGGCCTTCCAGCGCGGGAAGCTGGGGAAGCGGCGAGCACACCAGGTAGACCTTCTTCACACCCTTCATGGCCTTGGCCACGGCTTCACGGTTGCCGTAGTCGCCTACCACCGCCTCCACACCTTTGGGCGCCTGGTCGCGCTTAGCAATGGTGTAGTACATGCCGCGCACCCTGGCCCCGCTGGCCATCAGTTTATTCACCAGTTCGCTGCCGACGTTTCCCCCGGCCCCGGTCACCAGAATCATATGGCTCTCCCCTCATGTGTGGATTGGAGGGATAAGTTTAAACGAGATTTACGATTTAGGAAGTAGGATTTACGATTTGAGCTTCTTAGCTTCTAGCTGTGATTGTGAGCTTTTAGCTCTTAGCCTTTAGCTCTTACCTTTAAGGCTGGAATTTACGTGATCTGCGTTCATCTGCGTAAATCTGCGGTTGTTTTTTTGTTTTAGATGGCGCAGTACTGAGTATCGAGTACTAAACTCAGAAACAGTTAGAGGCTAGTAGCTCGAAGCAAAATCGTAAATCGTACTTCGTAAATCGAAATTCCTCAAAGCTACTTCGTCAATGACTCCACCACAGCGTAAGACTCGCTGAGCGCCGCATCGAGCGCCGCCGGATTCTTGCCGCCAGCCTCGGCCATGTCGGGACGCCCGCCGCCTGAGCCGCCTACTTTCTGCGCGATGGGAGAGATGATCTTGCCTGCCTGTACTTTACCGGCCAGGTCTTTGGTGACGCCGACGATGAGGGCAACTTTCTTTTCTTTGGTTTTAGCTCCGTTTTCTCCGTCGCTCTCAACTTCCTGCACCGAGCCCAGCACCACGACGCCGGAACCCAGCTTGTTGCGCAGGTTGTCGACCAATGTGCGCATCTGCGGGCGCTCGAGGTTATCCACGCGCTGGGCGAGGACTTTGATCCCATTGACCACTTTGACGTTGTCGGCTGCGGCGGAGACCGAAGACGATGCAGACTTCATGCGCGCCTGGTCGAGCTCTTTCTGCAGGCGCTTGATCTCGGCCGCGTTCTTTTCGAGTTCTGCTCTCAGGGCTTCGGCGGGCGTGGCCGCAGCTTCGCGGCGGCTGACTAAATTGCTGACCACGCGTTCGAGTTCGTGATCTTTACGGAAGTGGTGCAGCGAGCCCTCGCCGGTCACGGCCTCCACACGGCGCACACCCGACGAAACGCTGCCCTCGTTCAGGATCTTTATCAGTCCGATCTCGCCGGTCTGTGCGGTGTGCGTGCCGCCGCAGAGTTCAGTGGAAAAGTCACCGATCTTGATCACGCGCACCCGCTCGCCATATTTCTCTCCGAAGAGGGCCATGGCTTTGTATTCGTTCACGGCCACATCAATGGGCACGTCTTCGATAGTTTGGACTTTGGTGTTCTTCAGCACTTCTTTATTCACCAGGTCTTCAATATCCTGCAACTCTTCATCGGC
>Ga0209166_10002286_pt1 | contig 14788 bp, 12 predicted proteins | sample Coa_R1_3_FD_187151 | JGI IMG/M metagenome (GOLD analysis project Ga0209166, IMG submission 187151) | Surface soil microbial communities from Centralia Pennsylvania, which are recovering from an underground coalmine fire - Coalmine... | ecosystem: Environmental > Terrestrial > Soil >... | reverse complement strand
AACGGCGGATGTGGCGTTTGCGCAAGCGAACGTAGACAAGAGCATCGCCAACGCGGCGCTGGCGCAAGCGGATTTGGCGCGGTACAAGCCGCTGATGGAGAAAGGCGAGATTTCGAAACAGCAGTACGACGCGGCGAAAGCCAATGCGGATGCGACGGCGAGCGCGTTGAAAGCCGACCAGGAAAAATTGGCGCAGGCACAGCGGAATGTGGAAGTGGTGAAGGCGCAACTGGACGCGGCCAAGGCGCGGGTGCTGCAAGCGCGCGCGGGAGTGGAAGGAGCGCAGGCGGATAAAAAGCAGGTGGGCATGCGGACGGCGGATGCGCAAGCGAAGGTGGCCAAAGTGGCGCAGGCGCGCGCGGCGCTGGAGGCGGCGGAGCTGAACCTTAGCTACACGGATGTAGTGGCGCCGGTGGACGGCGTGGCGACGCACAAGCAGGTCGAGACCGGGCAAATCGTGCAAGCCGGGCAAGGATTGCTGGTAGTTGTGCCGCTGCAAGATGTGTGGGTGACGGCGAATTTTAAGGAGACCCAGCTGAGAAAAATGAAGGCCGGGCAAAAGGCGGAAGTGAAAGTCGATACGTACGGAAAAACATTTAGCGGGCACGTGGATTCGATTGCGGGGGCGACGGGCGGCGTGCTGAGCCTGCTGCCGCCGGAAAACGCGACGGGGAACTACGTGAAAGTGGTGCAGAGGATACCGGTGAAGATCGTGCTGGACCCGATTCCGGCGGGCACGGCGGTGCTGCGGCCGGGGATGAACGTGGATGCGACAGTGATCACGAAATAAGGAGAAGCGGAGTACGCGGCGAAGAGGTCGGCCCAAAAATTTGAGGCCGGGCGGAATAAAGAAAGTTAAGCGGGCGGTCCTACGTAGAAACGGGTAGAGGGTTAGCGAGGCAGAGCAGAACGGGACATGCGAAGCAGACTACTAGCCAAGCTGAGAATGCCGGACGGGTCGATCAACCCGTGGGTGATCGCCGTGACGGTGACTTTGGCGACGTTCATGGAAGTGCTGGACACGTCGATTGCCAACGTGGCGCTACCGCACATTTCGGGGAATTTGTCGGCGGGCGCGGACGAATCGACGTGGGTGCTGACGTCGTACCTGGTTTCGAACGCGATCGTGCTGCCGCTTTCGGGATGGTTGTCCGGGCTGATCGGGCGGAAGCGGTTTTACATGTCCTGCGTGGCGCTGTTTACAGTGAGCTCGTTTTTGTGCGGGCTCGCGCCGAGCCTCGGCGTGCTGGTGCTCTTTCGGATTTTGCAGGGCGCGGGCGGCGGTGGATTGCAGCCAAGCGAGCAGGCCATTTTGAACGACACGTTTCCGCTCGCCAAGCGCGGCATGGCGTTTGCGGTTTACGGAATCGCGGTGGTAGTTGCGCCGACGATTGGGCCGTGGCTGGGCGGATGGATCACGGACAATTTTTCGTGGAGATGGATCTTTTATATCAACGTGCCGGTGGGAATACTTTCGCTGCTGCTGACGTCGGTGCTGATTTCGGATCCGCCGTATATGAAGCGGACGAGCATCAAGAGCGGATTCCGGATCGATTACATCGGGATCGGGCTGATCAGCCTGGGTTTGGGCAGTTTGCAGATCATTTTGGACAAGGGCCAGCGCGACGACTGGCTGTCCTCGAGTTTCATCGTTTTCTTTTTTGCGTTGATGGTGATTGGGATCATCGGGGGAATCGTTTGGGAGCTGCGGCAGAAAGAGCCGGTCGTGGATTTGCGGATGTTGAAGGACCGGAACTTCGCGATCTCGACGTTGGCGATGTTTTTCCTGGGATTCGTGCTGTATTCGAGCACGGTGCTGATTCCGCAATTTTTGCAAGAGATGCTGGGGTACACGGCGGAACTTGCGGGGAAGGCGCTTTCGCCAGGCGGCGCGGTGATCATGCTGATGATGCCCGTCGTTGGATTTTTGGTGTCCAAGGTGGACACGCGGATTCTGATTACGTTCGGCTGCACGGTATGCGCGATCGCGCTGTTCTGGATGGCGGGCTGGGATTTGGGGCTCGATTACAGTCACGCGGTGCGAGCGCGGATGCTACAAAGCTTTGGATTGGCGTTTTTGTTTATTCCGATCAACGTGGCGGCCTTCGCGTACGTACCGAAAGAAAAGACGAATATGGGGACGGGGATCATCAATCTGGCGCGAAACATCGGGGCGAGCGTGGGAATCGCGACGGTGACGACGATGCTGGAGCGGCGGACGCAGTTCCATCAAGCGCACCTGGTGGAGAGCGTGAACAGCTTGAATCCGGCGCTGCTAAAGACGACGAACGGCGACACGGCGCGTCTAATTTCGTACGGGTCGAGCGCTTCGCATGCGGCGCTGCAAGCGAAAGGCATGGTCTACCACCTGGTGCAGAGCCAGTCGGCGATGCTGGCTTTCATCGACAACTTCAAGATGCTGGGCGTGGTATTTCTCGCGGTGATCCCGTTTTTGGTTTTGATGAGGAAGCCGAGAGTGCGTGCCGGGGGAGTTCCGGCGCACTGATGGGCGAAGGTGTCGAGTCATTCGGTCAACGAGATTCTTGTAAGGAATGGGGGGAACGATGGCAACACAAACGGCAATAACCACGCAGACGGCAATGGCAACGCAGTTCAGCGAAGGCAAGCTGATCCGCGCCGGGCAGAGGGGAGATGCGCAGGCGGTGGAAACTTTGTTCCGCCGATACCAGCGGCCGCTCTTTCAAACCGCGTTGCGCGTGCTCGGCAACACGGAAGACGCGGAAGACGCCTTGCAAGACGGACTGCTTTCCGCCTACCGCAATATGAAGCGGTTTGAGGGCCGGTCGCAGTTTTCGACCTGGCTGACGCGCATCGTAATTAACGCGGCTCTGATGAAGCGGCGCAGCGCGAAGGCGCGGCCGGCGGTTTCGCTGGACGAACCTCCGCGCGAGGATGAGCTGCCGATTGCGGAGCGCTTCGCAGCCGAAGGACCGAGCCCGGAGCAGGTGTTTGCCGGGACGGAACTGCGGGAGATGATCAGCGAAAACCTGGATGAGCTTTCGCCGCTGCTGCGCACAGCATTTGTGCTGCGCGAAGTGGAAGGCTACTCGACGGGCGAAGCAGCAAAGAAACTAGGCGTTACCGAAAACACGCTGAAGGCGCGGTTGTGGCGCGCGCGGCACCAGCTCGCCGAGCGGCTCGGCCAGCGGCTGCGGCGGATCAAGGACGATATGACCGGCGGCGGAATGGGCGACGCCGAGTGCAGCTATTGCTGAAGGGCTGGAGTAACGGCATAAAGACGTAAAGACGTCATGAAGTAATGAATCGATTTAAGAGGGCCGGCGAACGAGCCGGCCCTTTTTGTCTTGGATGCAATAACACCCCTAGGACAAAGACTGCTCAAGGACTCGAGGTCGTAATTTTATTTGCGGGCGAGCAATTCGGCTGTGAAAACGGCAAGCTTTTTGAAGAGCGGTTCGGCGAGGGCTTCCTTTTCTTTGGCAGGAAGGCTCAAATGTTGGTCGACTTTGGATTCCATGGCCTGAAGTTCTTTCGTAGGGGCAAATTCGGCGAGGCGCTGGAAGAGGAGCTTGTGGGCGCGTTTGCGTTCCATTACTTCGAGGCCGTCGAGTATTTGGCGATGCGAAGTGCCTTCCCAGATGGCGAGAATCATGGCTTCGCGGAGCCAGCGTTCGGCGCCATATTCGGCGAGTACGCCCAGGCCGCCGTGGACTTCCATGGCCCACTTTGCTGTGTCCACCGCAAACTCGGCTGTCCAGTATTTCGCGAGATGGGCTATCAGGCGGAAGAGATGATAGCGATCGGAGTAGGGCGGGCGCTCCATCCACACGTCGTTCAGGAGCTGAACGGATTCCCACGCCAGGGCAAACGCGGATCGAAGCGTGCGCAGACGATTTTCAAATTGATGATGAAGGAGGGGATGATCGAGAATTGGCTTGCCGAACGCGGCGCGGTGTTCGGCATAGGAAAGCGCATCGGCCATTGCGCGCTGTGCCAACGCGACACTCACTACACTGTTGGCCACGCGCGAGAGGTTCAGCACTTCGAGGATCAGATAAACCCCTGCATCAGCCGAGCCGAGCAGGTAGCCTTCGCTGCCTTTGAGCTCTACTTCTCCGGTGGGAACAGAGCGGGTGGCGATCTTGTCCTTCAGCCGGCGAATAAAATAGTTGAGCTCGCCATTTTTGCGGTGCCGCGGCACCAGGAATAACGCCAACCCGCGCACACCTGGGGCGGCTCCTTCCGGGCGCGCAGCGACCACGGCTAATTCCGCGTTGGCATTGCTCGCAAAATATTTGTCGCCTGTCAGAAGCCAGCAATCGTCCGCGGGCCGTGCGATTGTCTCGACGGCGGCTCCCAAATCCGAGCCGCCTTTGATCTCCGTCATCCATGTCGCGCCTTGCCAGACGGAATCGTCCTTCCGCGAGAGTTGCGGCAGAAAGCGAGCCCGCAATTCGGCGCTGCCATATTTCGCAAGAGGCTCCGCCGTGCCGAGCGACACGGTGTAAGGGCAGCAAATACCGGGATCGTGAAACGAAATGGTGTACATCAGCAAATATGTGGGGATCAGCGATTTTTCTTCGAGGGCGCGCCAAACGACTCCGGAGCGGTAACCCTTTCTCAAAATCGTTTGATATTCGCGGGGATAAAGAACTTCATCGACGCGTTTTCCGAGACGATCGAACATGCGCAACCACGGTGTTCCGGCGCGGTCGATGGCGTCCGAAATGGCGACACCTTCGTTTTTCCACCAGCCTTCCTCGGCCTCGAGCACATCGCGGTGGGGAATATCTTGAAGACTGCTCCGCAGAAAGTTCAGAGGTGAACGGAGTACGTTGAGATCGGACATTTCAGCGCATGTTAGGGCGGCGGAATGAGCGCGTCAAGCGGAGCGGGTTGGTGCCCATTTCATGACCAGTCGGCTCAATGGCTGACGAACGTAGAGATCGGAAGCTGACACCCGACTTCGGCGAAAGGTTCGTTGTTTCAGGGGCTTGAAAAGAGTAGGCTGCGGAAGTCAGCTGTTTGAGCTCGGAATTTCCGGCTCATGAAGGTTCGCGAGCATTCCTACAAGCCTCCATCGGAGGGTTCCCATGGGAAATTTTCTTCAGGATTTGCGGTATGGACTTCGCGTGTTGGCGAAGTCGCCTGGGTTCACAGCGGTGGCGGTGCTGTCGCTGACGCTGGGGATCGGGGCCAACACCACCATCTTCACTTTGGCGAAGGCGATCTTTCTGAAGTCGATTCCGGTGAATGAGCCATCCACATTGATGAGTCTTTTCTCGACGGCGCAGAGCAAGGGCGGCCCGTTGCAAGAATACCTGCCAACACCTTACCCAAACGCGGCGGACTACCGCGAGAAAAATGACGTATTCTCGGGCGCAGCCATTGCGATCCCGACGGGCGTGAATCTGACCATCGGCGGCAAGAAGGTGCAAGCATTTTGCGAAGTAGTGAACGCGAACTTCTTTGATGTGGTGGGCGTGCAGCCAAAACTGGGCCGGGGATTTTCCGCGGAGGAGGAAAAAACTCCGCAACCGGTTGTGGTGATCAGCTACGCGCTGTGGAACCGGGAGTTCGGCGGCGATGCGAAGCTGTTGGGGCGAGAGATTCAAATCAACGAGCAGGATTTCACCGTGATTGGAATCATGCCGGACACTTTCCACGACGTGGGAGTGCTGGGCAGCCCGGACGTGTGGGTTCCCATGCTGATGCACGATCAGGTGCTCACGGGATTGGCCAAGGATTGGTTTAATCAGCGCGCATTTCGGTCAACGTCGATGGTGGCGCGGCTCAAGCCGGGTGTGACGGTCGCGCAGGCGCGGGCTTCGATTCATAACCTCGGACTGCAACTCGAAAAAGAATTTCCAAAAGACAACGGCGGACGGAACGAGATGCTGGTGCCGATCGATCAGACGGCGATTCCACCGCAACTGCGAAGCGTGTACGTTCGCGCCGGATCGTTGATGTTTGTGATCGTTGGGTTGGTGCTGCTCATCGCATGCGCGAACGTGGCCAATCTGCTGCTGGCGCGGGCCACGCAGAGGCATAGGGAGATTGGAGTGCGGCTGGCAATGGGTGCGTCGAGGTTCCGTCTGATCCGGCAGTTGCTGACGGAAAGCTTGCTGATGGGACTTCTGGCCGGTGCGCTGGGAATTCTCGTTGCGTATTGGGGCCGTTCGCTGCTGCGTTCGCTGTTGCCGCCGGGCTTGCAGCGGCGACTCGACTTCTCACTGGATGGGCGAGTTCTGCTCTACACGATCGCGCTTTCGCTGGTGGCCACGGTGCTGTTCGGACTTGTTCCGGCGCTCGAAGCTTCGAAGGCAGACCGCATCGCGGCTTTGAAGGATCGCACGGGAAATCCGACGGGGAGCGCGCGCTGGTACGGGCTTCGCGGCGTGCTGGTGATGGTGCAGGTTGCGCTTTCGTTGATTGCGCTGGTGGGGGCGGGACTGTTTATTCACAGCCTGCGCAACGCTCAGGAGATGGATCCGGGATTCGAAGTGAAGCATGAGATGGTGATGTTCCTCAATTTCGGCGCGGAACATTACACACAGCCGCGGGCGGAACAGTTTTATAAGGATGTGGTCGAACGGCTTGCGGGGGTGGGGACTGTGGAAAGCGCAAGCATTTCGGACACGTTTCCGTTTTCTGGCGGGCTGGCGCGCACGACGTTCACGGATGGCGTGGATATAACGGATCCCAGGAACGGGAAACTGACTCCAGTCATCGCCGTTGAGCCGGGATATTTTTCAACGGTGAGAATTACGATGATGGCAGGGCGAGACTTCAACGAACATGACGATGCGCAAGGCGCGATGGTAGGGATCGTGAACAAGGCGGCGGCGGAGCAGATGTGGCCGGGAGTAGACCCGATTGGCAAGCACATACATTTTCTGGGAGAGAGTTGGGATATCGCGATCGTGGGCGAGGTGGCTACGGTGAAGTACCAGACTTTGGGCGAGCCGCCGCAAGCCATCGTTTACTTGCCGCTGAAGCAACACTACTCACCTCAGGTGGTGTTGTATGTGCACACGAAGGGAGATCCGGAAAAGGCCATCCCGAGCGTGCGCAGCACGGTGCAGGCGCTTGGTCCGGCGGTTCCGTTGCTGAACGTGCAAACCGTGTCGCAGGTTTTGGTGCAATCACTGACGGCGCCGCGAGTCGGGGCGGAGCTGCTGGGCAGTTTCGGTTTGCTGGCGCTAGTGTTGGCCGCGATCGGGACTTACGGTGTGATGTCGTATTCGGTGAGCCAGCGCACGCAGGAGGTAGGAATCCGCATGTCGCTGGGCGCGCAGCCTCGCGACGTCCTGCGTTTGATTTTGGGAAATGGGATGGCGATGGTTTGCGCGGGCGTAGTGGCGGGGCTTTTAATTTCTACTTTGCTCGCGCGGAGCATGAGCAGCTTGCTCTACGGCATCGGCATATTCGATGCGCCAAGCTTTCTGATCACGGCGGCGCTGCTCATGGGCGTGGCGGTGGTGGCGTGCTACCTTCCGGCAAGACGGGCGATGCGCGTCGATCCCATTATCGCCTTGCGCTACGAATAATCGTCGCTGACTTTCAGACTTTACCCTTCCGTGGTCCCTCGGCAGTTGTGCCAAGGTTGCGAGCTGCGACGTAAAGGCCGAGCACGCGCAAATCGCTCGTTGCTTTGCGGACATGCGAGAGAGCGGCTTCGAGCTGAGAGGACGACTCTGCTTCAACATCCAGGAAAAACTGATATTCCCACGGGCGGCCGTGAATGGGGCGGCTTTCGATTTTTAGCAAATTGACGCCGTGTTTCGCGAAAGGCTCGAGAGAAGCGAGCAGCGCACCGGGACGGTGGGCCAGGCGCATGGCGAGGGACATCTTGCGAGCATTTGAGGCTGGCGGTGGGGCTCCGCGGGCAGGACGCAGCAGGACAAAGCGGGTGAAATTCTCGGCGTTGTCCTGGATGCCGGCAAGGAGAATTACGCCACCGTAGTGTTCGGCAGCACGGCGGCTGGCGATGGCCGCGCAGCTTTTGTCGCCGAGGGTGATGACAGCGCGCACACTTCCGGCTGTGTCCTCCGCGGGGACACGCTTGAGATCAGGATGTGTCGCAAAGAAACGCTCGCATTGGGCCAGAGCCATTGGATGGGAAGCGACAGAGCGGAGATCGCCGAGGGTTGCGCCGGGACAGCCGATGAGGTGATGCTCGATTGGCAGGATCGTTTCGGCGGTGATAGTCAGAGCGCTTTCGAGGAGGAGGTCGTACACGCGGACGACGGGTCCCGCGAGTGTGTTTTCGACCGGAGCCAGTAGAACATCTGCGAGGTCCTCGCGGATTGCCGCAAAAGCGGCGTCGAACGTGGGCCTGGGAACGGTGGTTATTCCGTCGCCCAGAAGTTGGACCGCCGCTCCTTCGCTGAAAGCACCGGGTTCGCCCTGAAACGCAACGCGCATTTTAAGGATGATAGCATTCCTTGTCAGGGGCAAGGTGAGCGTCGTTTTTCATGATGCGCCGACTGCGGCTGGACCAATCCAGATTGGCCGCTCATCCGGAAGAAGGAAATCCGGCCATCAGGTCTCCGTCGCGGGCAGGCAAGGTATACTTCGCTGGGGGTGAAGGAAAATGAAAGTGGCAAGACCGGAACGCGGGGAGTATGCGGATTACTACGAGAAATATATTTCGCTGGTTCCCGGAAATGACGTTTCGAGGGCGCTCGAGGCGCAGCGGTTGCAGACGATGCAGCTTTTTGCGGGACGCAGCGAGCGGGACGGGAACTTTCGGTACGCGGTGGAGAAGTGGACAGTGAAGGAGGTGGTCGGCCACCTGACCGATTCCGAGCGAATCTTTACTTACCGGGCGCTGCGGATCGCGAGAGGCGACCAGACTCCGATGGAGGGATTCGAACAGGACGATTACGTGCGCAGCGGAGGATTCAACGAACGTCCACTCGCGAATCTGGTGGAGGAATTTGCACACGTGCGAAACGCAAGCCTGGCGTTTTTTCACTCGCTCAGTAAAGAGGCGTGGTTACGCCGGGGGATGGCCAACAAGAATGAAGTCAGCGTCAGGGCGCTGGCCTACATCACGGCAGGGCACGAACTGCATCACCGGCAAATTCTCGAGGAGCGATACTTCTCGGCGATCCCGCGCGCCTGAACCCGGTGGCTCATGCTCCCTGCTTATGGCGCGGCTTCAACAAATAAAAAAACAGAATGACGGCAAGAGTAATGCTGATGGCCGCGGCGAGGACGCCTACTGCCTGTGCGGCCAGTGGATTTTCGAAAGCGTCGCCAAGCAGGTAAAGGCCCAGGAGCAAGAAAAGCAGCGCAAGGAAGCCGACAAGACCTCCGAAAGTTCGTGCCAGCCCAGCGCGAATGGCCAATGGCTTGGGGTGGTGAGGCGTAGGCCGGACGAGGGTTTCTGCGCGCATGGCTCACCTCTTGCTGGAGCCGTCTCGAACGGGGACGGGATCCTCGACACGCAGAAACTCGAGATAGGTCAGGTTCGGCGGAGCGTATTGTTTCTTCATGGGTGCGCCGCATACGCAGCGCGGATTACCTCCTTCGATTTGGCTGGCTAACTGGACAAACACTTCGCAGTGGCAGGCTGGGTTCGTGCAATGCCACTGATCTCCAATGCGCATGATCATGATGCCCGTTCCTCCCTTGTCGTCAGGCTTGCTGGGATGGCCGAGAAGGCAGCTAAGGCCCAGGCTCACAGTAAGTGGGAATGGAATATATAGAACGGTAAATAAAAAAGTCAAGCGAAATATTTACGAAGAATGAAGATACCAGCTCTCTAACTTTGGATAACTTTCCAGGCGAGATTCAAGCAGGGGCGGCAATTTGTCCCGCTCTTGATTCGCTGCGGGAGTCGAGAACATGCCATTTCAGAAAATGCAACGTTTGTCCCCGGCGTGGCTTCGGGGTCAGGTTGCGGGGGCCGCGAGCGGCTGCTAAAATTCATGGTTTGCCGGGTTGCCGGAGTTCGTGCGGAAGGCTGCCTGCCAATTGCCGGTTGGGTACCCCACAGAATCGGTTGAAGTCTGCATCCAGTACGATAGAAAGAGCAACCGCATAGCCGTCCAGTGAATGTGCGACCGCAGAGAAGCCGAACGGAACACCGGGCATAGAGTGCTCGACTGACCGGAGCGGGGTTCTGCGGAAGGGAGATCACGAGTGGCAAAGTATGATGTGGCGATAATCGGGAGCGGTCCGGGCGGCTATGTGGCGGCGATCCGTGCGGGCGAATTGGGATTGAGGACCGTCGTTGTGGAGAAGGACCCGTTTCTAGGCGGGACCTGCCTGCACGTCGGGTGCATTCCGACCAAGGTTTTACTGCATCACGCCGACGTGTACGAGCACTTCAAGAATGGCGCGGAGCTGGGGTTCGAAGTCAGCGGACTGAAGATCAATTGGGCGAACATTCTGGCGCGCAAAGACAAGATTGTGAAGAAGCACGCCAAGGGAATCGAGTTTCTCTTCAAGAAAAACAAAGTGGAGTGGGTGCAGGGCTGGGGGCGTTACGCCGGGCCGGGACGCGTGAGCGTCGATAACAATGGGAAGAAGAGCGAGATCGAAGCGGCGAATATTTTGCTGGTGAGCGGATCGGAAGCGCGAGCGCTGCCGGGTATCGAGCCGGACCACAAAACGATTTTGACCAACCGGTCGATTCTGGAGCTGCCGGAGATTCCGAAGACGCTAATTGTGGTTGGGGCGGGAGCCGTGGGAGTGGAGTTCGCTTCCATTTACAACACGTTTGGGACGCAGGTGACGATTCTGGAAGCGTTGCCGCGCGCGGTGCCGGTGGAAGATGAAGAGGTTTCGGCGGAGTTGGAGAAAGATTTCAAGAAGAAGGGCATACAGATTTTCACGAACAGCAAAGTGGAGTCCGTGAAGAAGGACGCCAAGGGCGTGACGGTTTCCTTCAAGGATAAAGATGGAAAAGCGCAGACGCTGCAGGCGGAGAAGCTGCTGCTGGCCGTGGGCCGCAAGCCGATGACGGAAAATTGCGGCTTGGAGAAATCGAAAGCGAAGCTGGAGCGCGGATTTGTGCTGACCGGGCCGAACATGGAGACAGATGAGAAGGGCTTGTACGCAATCGGGGATATCGTTGCGGGTATGCCGCAACTGGCGCACGCGGCAATGATGGAAGGGATTGTGGCCGTGACGCACATCGCGGGAAAAAAGACACAGCCGATCTTGAAGACGCGGATTCCCAACGCGACGTACTGTGAGCCACAGATCGGGTCGATTGGGTTGACCGAGAAGCAGGCGCGGGACGCGGGCTACAAGGTGAAGACCGGCAAGTTTCCCTTCGTGGGGAACAGCAAGGCCACGATTTTGGGGAATCACAACGGTTTCATCAAAGTGGTTTCGGATGAAAAGTACGGCGAGGTGCTGGGGATCCACATTATCGGGCCGCTAGCGACGGAAATTCTGGCGGAAGCGGCGGCCACGTTGAGCCTGGAGGGGACCATCGACGACATGATGAATGTGATTCATGCGCATCCCACGGTTTGGGAGGGCATGGGGGACGCGTTTGCGAGCGTTAGGGGATTGCAGATTAACGTTTAGAGACTGGTGATTCGTGACTGGTGACTGGTGAAGAGCTGCCGGATTGTTGATCTGGAATTGATGGGATACGCGGAAGCGTACGCTTTGCAGAAGCGCGTTGTGGCGGCGCGTAAGGCGGATGCGATTGGGGATGTGCTGTTGCTCTGCGAGCATCCGCCGGTGATTACGCAGGGGCGGAATGGAAAGCGCGAGAATCTTCTGGTTTCGGAAAATGTGCTGCGGCAGAAGAATGTGGAGTTTTACGAGACAAGCCGCGGCGGAGATGTCACCTATCACGGTCCGGGGCAGCTAGTGGGCTACCCGATTTTGAACCTTGGCGCGATTCGCAAGGATGTGGTTTGGTATGTGCGAATGCTGGAAGAGGTGATGATCCGAACCACGGCGGAATTTGGGATCGAAGCATTTCGGGTGGAAGGTAAAACCGGAATCTGGGTGAAAGTGGCTAATGGTCCGGAAGAGAAGCTCGGTGCGATCGGCGTGCATATTAGCCGGTGGGTGACGTCGCACGGATTTGCTTACAACGTTTCGACGGATTTGCGGAGCTTTGATTTGATTGTGCCGTGCGGGATTGTTGGGCGGAAGGCGACTTCGCTGGAGAAACTGCTGCGACGGACAGTGAATGGGAATGTGGTTGCGCCGAGGATCACGCGGCATTTCGGGGAAGTGTTTGGGCTGCAGAGGAAGGCCGGTTCGAAGGAAGAATTATTGGGAATGCTGGAGCTTGCGGAACAGCAGGTCGCGGTGCCGGCTTAGGGGAGTGGGACAGACATTCCTGTCTGTCTCTTGCGTTTGCGCGGGACTGAAAGAAAAGAAGGAAGACAGGCAAGAATGCCTGTCCTAGCGGAGCGGGAATGAAGAAGGAACTGACGCGGCAGCAGTATCTGGATTTGTACTACTACATGCGGCTGAACCGCGCCGTGGAAGACACGATGGTGAAGCTCTTCCGGCAGAACAGGATTGTCGGCGGGCTGTATTCGAGCCTGGGGCAGGAAGCGGTTTCAGTGGGGACGGCGTACGCGCTGGAAAAGAAAGACTGGCTGGCGCCGATGATCCGCAACATCGGAGCGCTTTTGGTGAAGGGCGTGCCGCCGCGCGACGTGTTCATGCAGCACATGGCGAAATACGATTCACCGACCAAGGGCAAGGACGGAACGAGCCACTTCGGCGATTTGGAGAAGCTGCATATCGTTTCGCCGATTTCGATGCTGGGCGATTTGATCCCGGTGATGACCGGCGTGGCCCTGGCGGGACGCTATCTGGGACAGAAAATCGTGACCATGACATGGATCGGCGACGGCGGAAGCTCGACCGGCGTGTTTCACGAAGGGTTGAATTTCGCGGCCACACAGAAGGCGCCGTTTGTGTTGATCCTGGAAAATAATCTGTGGGCGTACTCGACGCCGGTAAAGCGGCAGGTGCCTCTCGAGAATCTGGCGGACCGCGCGAAAGCTTATGGGATTTCGAGTTACATGGTGGACGGAAATGACGTGGTTGAGGTCTTTACGACAGCGAGAGAAGCTGTGGCGCGAGCGCGCGCCGGCGAGGGGCCAATTTTAATCGAAGCCAAGACATTTCGCCGTCTGGGCCACGCGCAGCACGATCCGGCGGAGTATGTGCCGAAGGAGATGCGCGCTTACTGGGAAGCGCGCGATCCTATCGCGCTATATGAAAAATTTCTGATGGGCGAAAAGCTGCTGGACGCAAAGAGCAAGAAGGACGTCGAGGAAAAGCTCGATACGCTGCTGGCGGCGGAACGGGAGTTCGCGGAAATTTCGCCGATGCCGCCGCCGGAATTTGCCGCGACTGGCGTGTACTGCACGGGCGACGAATGCCACAAAATCCGTCCGAAGTGGGAGCGGCCCATTTCTGAGGTGACGCCGCCGAAGTCGAGCGTGAAACCAGTGTGGACTATCGCTGGCTTCGGTTCCGGCAAAAGCTCGGCTGCGAACGCGGCCATCCACTTCGGAGATACCAAGAACGCGCTGGAAACAGAAATTCCGGGAAGTGCAGCGACGACGAAATCAAACGGATCCAAGCCCGCAGCAAAATCGTTAACGAAAAAATCGACGAAGACAGCGGTTACCTCCGGCGCAACGAGAAAGGCGAAGAGGTAGCCATGGCGCCCGATAACAAAACAGAAAACGGAACGCAAATCACGTTTCTCGAAGCCATCAAGCAGGCGATGTTTGAAGAGATGGAGCGGGATCCAGCGGTGGTGCTGCTCGGCGAGGACGTGGGCGTATATGGCGGGGCGTTCAAAACGAGCGAGGGATTGCTGGAGCGATTCGGCTGGGAACGGGTGATTGATACGCCGATCAGCGAGAGCGCTATTATCGGCGCGGCTTGCGGGATGAGCTACATGGGGCTGCGGCCGATTGCGGAGCTGCAGTTCATTGACTTCATTGTTTGCGCGTTCAACCAAATCACGAATTTCGTGGCCAAGGGACACTATTTGTGGAATGCGCCGGCGCCGATGGTGATGCGCGGGCCGTCGGGCGGCGGCGTGCATGGCGGGCCGTTTCACTCGGCGAATCCGGAAATGTATTTCGTGCATACGCCGGGGCTGAAGGTGATTTATCCTTCGACGCCGTACGATGCGAAGGGCTTGCTGAAGGCCGCGGTTCGTGACAACAATCCCGTGCTTTTCTTCGAGCACAAATTTCTTTACCGGCGCATCAAAGGAGAGATTCCGAGCGGGGATTACACCGTGCCCATCGGCAAGGCCATCGTGCGGCGCGAAGGCAAGCACCTGACGATTGTTTCCTACGCGGCGATGATGCACACGTCGCTCGAAGCCGCGGACGCGCTGGCGAAGGAAGGCATCGAAGCCGAAGTGATTGATTTGCGGACGCTGCTGCCGCTCGATGAAGAGACGATTTTGCAATCGGTGAAGAAAACCAATAAATGTTTGGTGGTGCACGAGGACACCAAAACGGGAGGAATCGCGGGTGAAATTGCAGCGATTCTTTGCGAGAAAGCGTTTGGCGATTTGGACGGGCCGTTGATGCGCGTGACGGCGCTGGACACGCCGGTGCCGTATTCGCCGCCCCTCGAGGAATATTTTTTGCCAAACGCAAAAAAAGTTTTTGATGCCGCGAAGGAACTTGCGCGCTACTAGAGGGTGCTTTTAGGGGCACGGCATGTCGTGCCCTACATCGAGTTTGATGTCGCACAGGAGAATGCAATATGGCCACAGACGTAGTCATGCCGCAGATGGGCGAAAGCATTTTTGAAGGGACGATCACCAAGTGGCTCA
>Ga0209166_10002285_pt1 | contig 14788 bp, 25 predicted proteins | sample Coa_R1_3_FD_187151 | JGI IMG/M metagenome (GOLD analysis project Ga0209166, IMG submission 187151) | Surface soil microbial communities from Centralia Pennsylvania, which are recovering from an underground coalmine fire - Coalmine... | ecosystem: Environmental > Terrestrial > Soil >... | reverse complement strand
TTCGACCTGGCGCTCGAGCTCGGCCTGCTTCGTCTTGGCGAATTGCTGCGCCTCTTTGCGATCGGTCGTGGCCAGCGTGTAGATGTGCCGGCGGCCGCCGACGCAGAGGTACACGCGCAGCCGATCGCCGCGGCGTTGGATATGGCCTGGGTGTCTCATCTGCCCTCCAAAGTGCGGGCGATCGCATTCGCCTGTTCCCGCAGACGTTCCGCTAGGCGCCGGATCTGTTTTCCGAGCATGGTACGGTCTTTTCTCTCCAGCGCGCTGGCGAGGAGCACCTGCTCGCGCGCCGAGGTCCATGGTTCACAGGGACCATAGCTGTAGCAGAAGTCGCCGTGTGTGGCTCGGTGGCGCGCCGATTCGGCCGTCCGCTTCCACACCTCGTCATCTGTGAACCAGGCGCAATGAATCGCTGAATCCAGAACATCAGCCACCGCCTTGTAGCGCATACACAATCCCACCTCAGCAGATGGCGTAAGCGGCTTCACGCGCGCGCTCATGTGGTCACCTCGTCGTCGTCGAACTCGACCGTCAGCGCGTGCAGCTCGTCCAGCACGCCAACGTCGACGGCCCGTCGAGTGAGGTTCTTCAAGTCTTTCCGAAATCCACAGAGTAGTGTGACCATCAGCCCGCTATCCCCCTCGTTCGCCGCAGAGGACCCCAAGGCTTCGACGGTCCATGCACGCCACAAGAGCTCTTCGAACAACGCCTCCGCCGGGCTCTTGGTGATGACGGGGGCGGTCATGCGTCCTCCTTCGCGCAGCGGCTCGGCCGCCGGATTTTCTCGGGGACGTAGTTCGTGACTTCGAAGACGTGCTGTGCGGCCTCGAGCTTTGCGTCGAGCGGTCCGGGTTCCGTCACCGTGGACCCCTCAGCAAGGACCTCTCGGATCTCGCGCAGCGCGTCGGCGAGCTCGGCCCGCGTGTAGCTGGGGTAATCCTCGTCAATGACGCCGGGCCGTGCCGCCTTTATCCGGCCCTCCCACTCAAGTACGTCAACGGCAAGGCTGTCCAGTTCTCTGGCGACAACCGACATTGCCACTTCAACGTCCTGCATCGTCTCGGTCTCTGCGTGCAGAATGAGCCGCACGGCCGTGGAGATCGGCGAGATTCGGCGAAGGAGTCGACCAGCGAATGCGAGCTGTTCCGTGAGTGTCGCGGCGCTGGGTGCAACAACTGCGGTTGCGGTTGCCATCTGTCCTCCTCGTTGGGAGGCCACGTCACCGCCCGCCAGCCTGGCGCTCGAGCTGCGCCGCCAACGTCCGAAGCTTCCCGCCGCGCGCGCGCAACACGGCCACCAGCCGGCGAATGACGGCCGGCGGCGCCGTGCGACGAGCCTTCACGTACTCACGCATGGCGGCTTCGGTGATGCCCGCTTCCTTGGCGATTTCCCGAAGGGACGGGGCGGCGTACAAGAGCACTTTGGCAAGCATGGTGCGTAGCCTAGTTGTAGATCGTGCCCCAATTATTGGGGCAGGCCTCTTGCGCCGCAAGTACCCCTCCGGTTAGGATTGAAGGCGGAAAACGTAGCCCCAGGAGGGCCTATGCGTTACAGTCTCGCGCTTCTCGCCGTGCTCGCCGCGTGCTCGAATAGCACCGGCCCTGCCAACCACGATCCGTCCGTGCTCATCACGAACAACACCGACTGGCCGGTCGACTTCGCCTGGCGCGACGGCCAGGGCGTCGCCGGCGCCGACACGGTGCCCGGGCGCACCGAGCGCTGCGAGCGCTTCACCGCGCGGCCGGACAGCGCGTATTTCGAAGTCGATGCGACGAACCCGAACAACGGCAACCCGCTCACGGCCGTCTATACCGCGCCCTGGTTCCATCCCGACTCGTTCCCGGCGTGGCACGCCATCGTCATCCCGACCGGCAGCTCGCCCGACGTGAACCTCGCTCCGACGCAGACCCCCTGCTAGCGATACCAGGAGAGATTGCGACCCACCGCTTTGATCGCCGCGGCCAGTGTTGGCGCGGCGAGTTTGTTTGCGGCGGCGAAGGCTTGCAACGAAGGGACTGAGCTCCCCGCGATCGCGGCCGACAACGCCGGCGGCGCGGGATTGTCCTGGTTCCACGGATGCAGCTCGAGCACGCCGGCGACGGCGAGCAACGCATCCTCCTGGTCCGCCGTTAACGTGGCCGACGTCACCGCGAGCAGGACAGTCGAGCCGTCGATTCCCATCACTTCGCACCCACTGAGTCGGACCTGGTCGAGCACGTCGTGCGGCGCGACGAAGAGACGTCGTATCATGTCCAGCGACCTCCGCCACCCGTGCCGGATCCCGTGTTGTTGGCCGCGGGCATCGTGATGCCGGCGGAGTAGTTGAGGTAGGGTAAGATGAAACTCGTCAACGCCGCGTTCCCGTCGCCGTTCTGCACGATCGCCGTGCCCGGCGTGATCGCGCCTTTGACTGGAAAGCGCACGACCATGCTCCACGTGTGCAGATACGGGTAGGCGTAGACGATCTGCGGGTTCGCTGGAATCTGAATCAGTGTCACACCTGGCGACTTCCAGCTCGTCGAGTACGGCGTCTGCGTCGTGTCGAAGCCGCCGCTCGGCTCTTGCCAGTTGGTGCCGAACGGAATCGGGACCGTCTGCAGCTGCACCTTCTCGCCGTTCGCGGCGGACCCGACGAGCGGTATCCAGCCGGCGTACTGCCCACCGCCCGGATCGGCCGGGCTGTTCACTTGCAGGAGGTTGTTCGCACCGACGGCAATGTTCGGCTGCTCGGCGCTCACCGCGTACAATGAGTAATAGTCGCCGTCGCTCCGCACGTAGGCGATTCGCGCGAACAGCGTCCGCGCGCCGAGCGCCCCACCGGCGAACGTCGTCACGGACGGGGCCGCGAGTGCGCTCGGCGGTGCCGCGAGGCTGAGCGTCGACTGGTCGGCGCGGGTGAGTGTTGTTGCGGACCAGGTGAACGAGAGCCACATCTGTCCCGAGCTCGGGCCGCCGGTCGCCCAGGTGAACAGACCGTTCAGCCCGTTCACGAACGGCACCATGCTGACCTGTGTATTGTAGCCGGTCGACAGTGTGAGCAGGTCCTCGAGTGTCGGCTCAACGAGCAGCATGGGCGTCCTCCACGAGAGGGAGCGGGTCGACGCGCCGGATGAGTGCGGCGAGCTCGGCGTCTGCGACGCCGGCGAGAATGGCGGCCCGGGTCGGCCGCACGTAATCGAGGTTCAGCTGCCAACGCTGGCCCGGCAGCATCTCGATGCGCAAAATCCCGACTTCGACGAGCTGACCGATACTGCCGGCTTCGCGATCGGTGAGCTCATAGACGGTGTGGAACAGCTGCGCCGTCGCGCGCAGCACGGCGGCGAGCGTGCGATTGCCGGCGACGGCCGCGGCGAATCCGTCGCGCAGATTCTGCGGCAGGCCGCCGGTGCGCAGCTCGATCGGTGGCGAGTACGCGATCGGGTATTCCCTGCCCCAGATCTCGCCTTGCCCGTAGACCGTCGCGCGCACGAAGCCCCAGGGCCACGGATGCACGAGCTGCACACCGCCGGGCCAGCGTTCCGGATTCTGCTCCTCGGGCGGGATCCGCCGCTCGAGGCCCTGGTCGACGCACCATTCGGTTGCGCCGGCAACAGTCCGCGCGACCTGGTCGACGTCGTCGGCGTTCACCTGCTCGAGCTCGGCGAAGACGCGCGCGGACCACGTCACCGGCGCGCCGAACGTCGCGCACCAACCGCTGCGCGCGGGTCCGCCGCCAACGCGGCGCACATTCACGAACTCGCCCGTGCGATCTTCGCGCGGACCGAGCCACTCGCCGCCCGGGCCGGTGTGCGACACGCGCGTCGTCGACGCGACGAGGGCGAGCTCGGGCAGGGCGACGGAGATGCAGAGCGTCATTCGAGGTTCTCCCGTTCGTCGTGTCCTAAGGGATAATTCTCCTTCACCGTCGCCTCCGCGAGATTGAACAGCTGCTGCGCAACCTCAAATGCCGCCCGCTCAGTCTCGGTCTTGGCGTGAACCCCCGCACCGTCCAGCCACGCGCGCCACATCGCGAAGAATCGCGCACGTCCGGAGGCCGACGTGTCGACGTTGAGGGCCCTGCCCGTGCGCACGATCTCCGCCTGCACGAGCGCGTTGCGCTCCTCGTGGGGTAACGCTGCGTAGGTCTCCCAGTCGGGGAGGTCGATCGCGTAGTCGGTCACGGGAACCTCGTGATGACGCCCGCGCGCGACAGGCGGCCGAGCTGCTGCTGCATCGTGCGCGGGCTCGCGCCGATCGCCGCGATGATGTCAAGCACCATCGTTAGTGGATCGCCGCGCGTCTCGCGCATCTGCTGTAGCGCCTGCTCGCTGAAGGCATTGATCTTGACCTCGTGGTGATGGCCGCCGAGGATCGACAGCAGGCTCGACGCGGTCGAGAGCCCAAACCCGAGGAGCCCGAGGGTCTTGGTGTCCTCGGTGGACAGCTTGAACAGCTTGGTGAGTCCGCTGGCCGTCGTGGCGGTCTCCCCCAACGCCCCGAGCGCGGCCGCGCCCACGTTGCCGCTCCGCGCGCTCGCCATCATGGTGATGCCGCGCTCGAGCGCGCCGGCGAGCCGTTCGAACTCCCGTCCCTCGCGCGGGTCGGTGCGCGACGCCTTCTCGAGGGCGGCTTTGCCTTCGACGATGTCCGACTTGCCGATGATGGGACCCAGGATGTCCATGTCCGCGCGCTTGCGCTCGCCCACGCTCGCCGCACTGAACCCGCCGGGGATGCCCAGGATGTCCTTCAGGGACGGGATCGCGATGCTCGAGATGGCGAGCTGGAATTGTCCCGACGACACGAACTGCGTGATGCTCGCACCGAGACTGTCCACCTCCTCGCGCACGCGCCGCAGGCCCTGCTCGGCGGTCTTATTCGCCTCGTTGTCCAGCTCCGCGAGGCCGGCGGTGAGTTGCCCGATCAGCGTCTTGAGATTGTCGATGTTCTGCTGCCGCTGTTCGGCCGCGCTCGTGTCCACGGACGTGGAGTAGCCGTAGGGCGTGTAGATGCTGCGCGTCACCGCCGCCGGCACCGCCGACGCTTCGATCGCGGCGAGCTTGGCCTGCGCTTCGGCAATGGCGCGCGTGAAGTCCGCGCGTCCTTCCGGCCCTTCGCCGCGGTGCTCCGCGACCGCTTTGCCGATCGCGTCGTGCATCCGCTTCGCTGCCGCTTCGACGTTCGAGGCGGCGAGGTCAGCCTCCTGGCTCACTTCGTGCCAGGCGAGACCGATCGCGGCAATGCCGCCCGCGATGAGCAACCCTTCCGCACCGCCGAGCCCCACGAGCGCTTCGGCGATCCGGCCAACCGGGCCCGTGGCGCCGAGCGCGGACCCCGCGAGCTCCTCGAGCGCCAGAGCCGTCCGACGAATCACCATCGTCGGCTGGCGCGCTTCGAAGCGGGCAAAGGCTCCCGTCAGCCGGTCGCCGATCGACGTGCCGGCACCCTCTGCGGAGCGCTGGAGGTTTTGGAGGTTCTCGGCCGTCCTCCGGGGAACGTCCTGGCCCGCTTCGGCCCAGCGGACGGCAAGATCGACCGTGTTGTCAGCCATTGGCAGCCTCCCTCAGCTGCGCGAATGCGGAGACGGCCCCCAGATCGTCCCGGGTGGCCTGCGCGAGTTGCACCGCATGGACAAGGAGGAGTTGCCGTATTGCGGCGCCGCGTTGACGCAACAGGAACTCCGGATACGGCATCATGGGGTCGGGGAGCTCGCCCCAGGCGGCGCAGTAGGCGGCGTAGGCGGCGTCCCAGTCAGGGGGTCCGTCGTCGCCGGCACGGCCGCGCCGGTCGCGAGCCAGAAAAAATCCGGCAGCAGCGACTCGACGTCGCCCGGCGAGATATGAGCGGCGAGCTCGGGATAGAGCGTACCGAAGACGTCGACCACTTCGACTCGCGCATCCGCGACACCGATCGCCCACGCCGTCACCGCCCGCCGCTCGGCGTCGGTCGGTGGGTCGCTGACGGGCGGCCGCGGCGCGAAGCGTTTTCTCCAGAGCGTGATGATCTGCTTGGCAGCTTGGAGGGTCAGCGACTTGCAGACGACGATCGCACCGTCGGTGCACTGCACGCGGACACCGTTTTCGAGTTGCTCGACTGCGGTGGTCATAGTGGCACCTTTCCAAGTTTGGACTGTTGCCAGAGCTTCCCGGTCCGCGCCGCTTGCTCCTGGTCGGTGAACAGCTCGCCGCCGTAGGTGAATTGGCGCGCGCAGAAGTAGCAGTACATCGTGACGCTCGATCGCCGCGCGGGCACCGCGACCAGTCGCCCGTTCACGACGTCGGTGCGGCCCGGCGTATCGCCGGTGACGTGCACGCGGACCCAGCGCTCGGCGCGGCCGCAGTCGGGGCACGCCGGCGGATAGGCCACGTCGGGATCCGAGAAGCGCACGCCGTGTTTGTGGAGCGCTTCCCCGCGCGTGAAGGCCACCCAGTCCGCGCCGGTGTTCGGCTTCGGTGTGTCGCTCATGTGAGCCTATTCCCTCCCGGGAGTGGCACCGCGGCGCCAGCTTTGCCGAACGAGCCGTCGACCGGATTCAGCTCGCGGAACGACGCGCCGGCGGCGCCGACTGCCGGCAGCGGCACGAGGGGCTTGTCGGGCAGATCCTCGGGCCGCAGGCCCCAAAACGCCGCGGCCCAGGCCTTCGCATCGCCCGCGCCGACGAGCCGGCGCAGTGCCTGCGTCATCGCGTCGACCTGGTCATCGAAGCGGCCGGCGGGAAACGCACTCGCCTCGTCGAGAAAGTCCTTCACCCACGGCTGCAGCGCAGGTTGCGGCAACAGCACGTTGCCGGCCTCGATCAGCGCCGACACCGCTTGCGCGCGCACGATCTTTCCGCCCTCGGGGTTCACGGCGATCATGCCGCCGATATCGTTCTTGAGCGTCGCGATCACGGCCGGCCCGTTCGCCTTGTCCTCGACCAGCTTCGTCATCACGCCGGGCCACTTGCGGGCGAGCTCGCGGATCCGCTGCACCGTCGTCGGAAAGTCCCAGCGGCCGCGGACCTGGTCGAGCAAATAGCAGTTCGCCCCTTTGCGGCCCCAGACCTGGCCGACGACGTAGTCCGTGCCCTTGGTCTCTTTGAACGCGAGATCCCAGGACGCCACCGAGCTGTCGAAGAGCGTCGGCGTCACGTCGTAGAAGCGGAACCAGTCGCGCTTGAAGATCCCGCCGCCGAATGGCGTCGGCCGCTGCTGGAACTGGCCGGCGTAGGCCCAGCTGCCGAGGCGGATCCGCTGCTTGTCGAGCACCGCCTGCGTGAACCGCTCAGCCCACAGCAGCGCACCGTCCGCGCGCTCGACCACGCGGCCCGACACGGGGAACACAATGCGTGTCGGCCCTTCCGATTCCGCGGGCAAGGCGACGTGCGTCCAATCGCCTTCCTCGAGGAGGTGGCCAGTGAGATCCGCCTGGTGCAGGCGCTGCATGATGACGACGATCGCGCCCGTGGCCGGATCGTTGAGCCGCGTCGACAACTGCTGATCGAACCAGCGCAGCGCCGTTTCGCGCTCGGTCTCCGACAGCACGCTCTCAGGATCGTGCGGGTCATCGACGACGATCGTGTCGGCGCCGAACCCCATCACCGTGCCGCCCGTCGACGTCGCGTACATCGTGCCGCGCGCTTGATTCTCGTACCAGAGCTTCACGTTCTGATCGGGCGCGAATGCGACGCGCTCGCCCCAGCGCTGCTGATACCAGTCGGATTGCAGTACCGTGCGCCGGTCGAGCGAGTGCCGCGTCGACAGGCCGGCGGCATACGAGCCAAAGATCCAGGAGTGTTCCGGCGCCTTCGCCCAGGACCAGCACGGCCACAGCACCGTCGCAAACCGGCTCTTCGTGAAGCGGGGTGGCACGTTCACGATCAGCTTGAGGATCTGCCGGCGGCTGACGGCCGTCAGATACTCAGCGAGCAGCTCGTGGTGCCAGTTGACGACGAACGGCCGGCGCGGCTCGAGCACCTGCCACCCGGCACGCACGAACGCGAGCAGATCCTGCTCGAACCCTTCGCGATCGGCCGGCGGCTCGGGCCGCGGCTGGTCGCGGTCGAGTTTGCGCTTCACCGCGTCGAGTCGGCGATCGTGGCGCTCAGGCATCGCGCCTCCGGTTCGCCTCGGCGAGCTGCTGCTCGAGCTCGCGGATCCGTGCCGTCACCTTCGCCAGGTCGTAACTCTTGAGCCAGACCTCAACGGCGCGGACGCACGCATTCGCGACTGTGCCCGGAATCTTTCCCGAGGCGGCCCAGATGTACGCTTTCTCCAGCCACGCATTCGCGGCCGCGGGGTCGTTCAGCTCGGGCAGCGCCTCTTCGATGTCGGAGAGCGTGAGCTTCGAGCGAAACTGCCCGAGCCGCTTCGCCATCTTGCGCGCCTGCACCGTCGACAGCGTCATGCGGCCTTCGCGGTGCGCGCGGACGTGACACACGCGCGATGCGCCCAGCGCGCACCGATCCGAACGAGACAGCCGACGCGGATCGAGTCGCCCTCACCACAGCGCACGCAGACGGCGATCGCGCGCTGGGGTTCGGTGCAGCTGTAGTGCGCCCAGAACGGAAGGCCGGTAGCGTCCTCGAGCTGGACCAGGGCGCCGCGATCGTTCGGACCTTCGCCGCACACCGTGCAGACGATCACGACGCGTCCCCCTCCAACAAGCCGGTCAGTTCGTCCTGAACCCGCCGAAGCTCGGAGAGCAGCTGGGCGACGCGAAGATCGCTCGATTCAGCCCGCTTGTGCAGCAACATATTCTCCCGAAGCGCATTCCCGAGACGGTCCATTAGACCGATGATGCGATCGGCAAGCGAAGCGCAACCGTTTGCTCTCAGATCGACGACGAGCTGATCCATGGACCCGACGAGCCCCGTGAAGCTGTCGAGGCAGGCGCGGTGATTCACGCGTGCCGCCGCTGAACGACGAGACTGCCCGTGCGACCCGGCACAACGACCGTCTCGTGTTCGGTGAGGTACTGCCGCAGCTCGCCGGCGACGAACACGAGCTCGCCCTCGAGCTGGCGGTGCGGGATCCGTGCGCCGGGACTGTTCGGGCCGGTGTGCCGATACACCCAGGACTTCGGCCGTCCGATCGCTTCGCACAGCTCGGCGACACCGAGCCGCGTCTCGGGTGGACAAGTCCACAGCCGCTCGCGCCAGGACACCGGCGCCGGCGTGTTTGCAGACGTCTGCACAGCCGTCTCAGCCAGCGCCTGGGCGATCGCCGCGGCCGGCACCAGCGTACCGGGCGGCGCCGCTTCGACCCATGCTCGGAGCGCGCTTAGCGTGCGCTCAGCCACGGCTCATTCCAGCGGTTCGCGTGTTTGCTGGCTTCAGATCAGCCGCACGACGGCAGCGCTTCCGGACCCCGGCAACACGGCGGGCAACAACGTGAGGCATATGCGGGCGCCGCTGTACCTTCCGAGCGCCCACCGGGGACGCAGGCGCGTGGGCAAGCGGCTTTGCAGACGACTGCAAAGGCAGCTGTCCCGGGACTGCGTGTCTCACCTGGGGGCTATACATAAGCCCCCCCAGGTGGTGAGACAGTCTCACCGCAACGTGAGACGGACGTGAGACGCCGTGAGACTATGAGACGGCGCACGCGCTAATCCCTTTGCCCGTCAGCGAGTAGCGTTCGGCCTGTTTCCCGTTTGTCTCACATGCGACGAGTTTTCTGTCGCACAGCCGCTTGAGACAACGGTAGAATGTCGCACGCCCCATGTGAGACGTTTTCCCCTTCCGTTCCGTGGCCGCCGACAGCCATTCGCTCTTCGTGGCACCGTCGCCGACGGCGATCGCGTTCAGGGCTTCGAGCGCCAGGCGATCGCTCTTTTCGAGCTCGCTGATGGCGGTGAGCGAGTCCTGGGGCTCGACGACGCAGCTCTCTCCGATCGGGACGAGCCGAAGCTGCAGCGGCTCGATCGGTGGCGCGTCCTTATGCGGTTTTGAGAACTCGAGCGTCAGCACGCCGGTGTCGTTCTTCAAGAGGAACACGGCATCCGCGGCGCAGACGAGCGACGAGTGCCCGCGGGGCCGCTCGTTCGTACTCCAACCCGCGTGATGGACGAGCACTACGTGCGCACCGGTCGCGCGTCGAATGCGATCGACGCCGGCGATGACGCGTCCCATGTCCTCGGGGCTGTTCTCGTCGAGACTCTCCATGCATCGCGAGAGCGTATCGATCACGACAAGCGCAGGCTGCGCCGCGGCCGCGCCTGCCACGAGGGCGTCGACGTCGCGCGGCTCCCCGAGATTCACGGGTTCACGGATGAACTGGATGCCGTCCGGGGTGAGCGCGCGGCTATCGGTGTACGCCGCGATGCGTTTGCCGAGTCCGCTGCTGCCCTCAGCCGCGACGTAAATGACGCGGCCCTGGACCGTCTGCGAATCGATCCACGGCTGGCCGGCGGCGACACTCAGCGCCCAGGCGAGGGCGACGAAGCTCTTGCCGGATCCCGGCGCGCCGTAGAGCACACTGAGGCCGCCGATCGGGAGGTAGCGCTCGAGCAGCCAGGCCGGCGCGGGCAACGCGAGCAGCTCACTGACAGACAGGAGCCGGAACCGCGCGCGGGTCTGCTCGTCGACCGCGAGCTCCTGGAGCTTCGCGATCGCGTCGCGCATCTGCGCCGGTGAGAGCTTGTCGCCGGCGAGCTCGGCGCCGAGCTGGGTGATCGTGCGCCGGCGGTGGTGCTCGAGGATCAGGGAGACGTGCGCGTCGATGTGATCGGCCGTCGGCACGACGTCGATCAGCGTCGCGAGGTACTCCATGCCGCCGGCACGATCGAGGTTGCCGTCGAGGGCCGCGCGCAGGGTGTGCGGGTCGATCGGCTCACCGCGAGCCGCGAGCGCGAGCATTGCGCCGTAGATCAGCCGGTGACTCTCACGCTGAAAAACATTCGGGTGCAGCCGCGCGCGGACCGCAGCCGGCACGACATGGCTCGTGAGGATCGCACTCAGGACGGAGGTTTCGTCTTCAACCACGTTGCGCGGGATCGTTCCCACGACAGGACTCGTCGATGCTCGAGGGGTCGGCGGCTCTGGCGGCGGCACGTCGCGATCGGCCATTCCAGGACCGGTGCTCATGGCGTCGGCCGGCGCCGGCGTTGCCGTGCCGGCGTTGCCGTTGCCGCGCGCTCTCTCCTGCGCCCACGCGTCCTCCAGATGCCAGCACTTCTGCCACTTGCGGAAGCCCCAGCACTCGCAGAGGTCACCCTGGGCGAGGAGCCGGGTGTCGTAGAAGGTGCCCGGCGCGGATTCGCTCTCGTAGCGATACCGAATCAGCGTCGCCGACCGCTCGACGCAGATGCCCGGTTTCCGCGGTTTCAACGCACTCACCACCGCGGCTCCCGTCCCCGGCCGCGCTCCGATCGGTACACGCTCTCCCAATCCGAGTACGACCGATCCGCATGGGCCGGGCCCACCGACCCGCTTGCGCCCCGCCCGGAGACACGAGCCGGGAGAGGACCCGAGGATGGTGTGCGTCGGCTCGCGCGCTGCGGCATTTGATCGTGTCTCCTGTTGCGGTAACCTCGAGGTTCGCCGCTCGAGGCGTTGTCGTTTGGTTAGTCCGCTTCCCGCCAGGTGCCCCAGGTCGGCGTGCGCGAGTAGCCGCGGTTCTGCACGACCTGCGTGCACCGCCCCATGTGTCCGTCGTTTCGATCGCTGAAGACGACAGCGTTGATGGTGCCGTCGCCGTTGACCTTCGTGATGATCCCCGGTCGGCCGCGCGGCGCCGCGCGCCGCTCCTGAGTGCCGGTCAGGCGGTCCTCGTTCACGATTACGATCTGCCCGAGATAAGGCATCGTCCCTTCCTGTTGAGGGTCAGAGGAGGCGGGCCAACCCTGGCCCGTTGCCCGCCAGGCGAGGAGGTTAGGCTCGCGCTGACGACCTCCCCCGCTGTCATTTCTTCAGCGGCGCGGCCGTCCCTGTCGCCGGCCGGCCGACGGATTCGTTGTGTGTCCGTTTCTGTTCCGCGCGCACCGCGGCGAGCGTGTCCATGCTGGCGTTGTAGTTGCTCGCCTCGGCCGTGCGCGCCGCGAGGAATTCGGGCGTCAGCTGGTCCATGTCGACGGCCACGTTCGCCAATCGGCGATCGCGACTCGCGTCTGCAGCAGCGCCCTGCGTCGCATCGGGTAGCGACATGCTCGCCTCCGTTTAGGGCTCGCTCGGCAGAGTTGGCGTGGCCACCGGCACGTCGCGCGGATCGGGCAGCCTCACGTCGTTCGGCGTGGCCTGGGGCAGGTTCGGCCCCGCCAGCGTGATTGTCCTTCCGTTCGGATCGAACGCGGGCAGACCTTTCGTGTCGCTGCCTATCGCGCGGCCGTCGGGTCTCGATCCCTGGAGCAGCTCGACGCCGGCGTCATAGTTGGGCAGGCGCGTATTGACCTCGGGATCCCTGTTCCTCGGATCGGGCTCGACGTCGGGCCGCGTGGGCACGTTGAACGGGCCCGCAAGCGGCCGGCCGTCAGGCCACCGGTAGCGCGGATCCATCAGCGCTCCATCCCGCCGAGCGCCTTCGCCAGCTGCTCGAGCGCTGCGATGATCGTCAGCGAGCGACGGAATGCCGGCGACTGCCGCCCAACGACCTCGCCCTTCTCGTTTACGAACGGCGTGCCGCCGTGCGGATCATTTCCCGTACAGCTCGCGAGACGCTCAAGCTCGGCGCCGAGACTGATGTGCAGCTCGTTGGCGTGCGCGAGTGTTTGCCGGTATTCCGCCTCGCCGCGCGGCGCCGGTCTCGCGTACTTCGTCTCGGCGACAGGCGCCGGTCCGCGGTTGAGACTGGAACAGCCGAAGTGGTAATCCGCGAGCGGGCCGCCCGGCTCGACTGGCTGGTGGCATTTTTTGCAGCGATACATGAGCGGCGGCCGCCACTGGGAGTGCGTCGCGCACTGTGTGCTCGCGATCGGCAGATCATGCGCTTGGCCGTAGCCAGGGCAGGTCCACGAGAAATCTTCTCCGTGGATCAGCACGCCCCGCTCGAGCTCCGCGCCAGGCCTCGAGGGAATCACAACGCGTCCGCGTAGCCCGATGAGCCGGCGGGGCGTGCGCCTTTAGCAACCTTCTCGAGCAGCGTGGCTTCGCCTTCGCCCGGGTTTTCTTTCGCAGTCTGGTAGATCTTCTCGATCAACTTCGTCTGCCGCTTCCGCAGCGGCTTGCCGGCCTTCGCGCGAGCCTCTGCGTCGTCGAGCTCACTCGCGATCGCGAGCGACGGCGCAAGCTTCATCAGCTCCTCACGGACCATCTTTTTGGCGGCCTTTCGCGCGGCCTTTCGCGCGGCCTTTTTCAAAAGCTTCGCCAGCTCTTCGACTGTCGGTTTCTCCGAGCCGTTCTCCATGTCATCGCCTCTCTGTTGAAAGACCTTTGAGTACCGCCTCTGCCTCATCACGCCCGAGCTCGACTTTGACGATGCCACGGACCTGCTCGGCCGCGCGGAGTGCGGCATCTCGGACGAACGCACTGAGCGAGGAGCTGGCTGCCCGGGCGCCGGCACGAAGGCACTCCAACTCATCGGGCGTCACCCAGAAGTCGAGCGATTTGGTGCGGCGCTGTTCCATTTGCGGTAGATTCTAGGGTGTGGACCCTGCACATAAGGATCACCCCATCTCCTGCCCAGATTGCGCGGCGTTCGCTGCAACAGGTTTTGGTGCCCCGACGGCCGACCCGTTCGAATCTCCCGGGGTGTGGTCGGCCTACTCGGACCGCGACCAGCCGAAGGGTCGGACTCGAGCGGCTGTTCTGCGAGAATTGAAGGTGAGACCAGCGGTATGGAATGAGTTCCTGCTGTCGCGCCTAGTCCCGAGTCACCGGCGCGGTTCTATCCCTGATCGATTGCTGCTCTTTTGGCTCTACAGCCGGGTGCTCTCCTGGCTCGACCACTACCACGCCGCTCGTCAACGGGGTCACTCCCATCTGCTTCGTGTCGGCGCGCCAGCATGGATGTGTGCGCTCGTTCAGCACGCCGCGGACCAGCTCGCAGTGTCACCACGGCGCTGGCCAATCGTCCGCGAGAAGGCGGCGCGGCTAGTGGTGGCGAGGGTATTGCGCGTGAGGGGTGGGGAGCGCGTGCTGCAGCAGAAACTGCGGCACGGCCCAGCGCTAGAACTCGTTGACGATCGTGGAGTGATCGCGATCGGGCGCGAGCCTACTCGAGGGCCGGACGCCGCGCGAGGCACCGTGCGTCGAAAAACCAGATGTAACACACTGCAACGTCGCAAGTTTCCGCGCGTAAAGTCGGGTAACCAGGGTGCGCGGCGCCCTTGACGCCAGGCCTAACGTTCGGCCGTATTGTAGGAACCGCCTAACTAGGCACGCCGTTTGCCCCATCCCGGGGTATTTCACCGTGAAGGAGAAGAGGCATGGCGCTGCTGTCGAAGCTGCTCCCCACACGAGTTGTACAAGTCCGCATTGAAGCCAATCTCGCCTGGGAGGTCTTCCGCGATCCCGAGACGCAGGCCTGGGTCGGCGTTTGCCACCCGTTGAACCTCAACGCCGTCGGCGACACGTGGCAGGAATAATTCATGCGCTGCGCGATCAAGAGCTAGGAATCACCGCATCGAACCCACGCGCGCGCGGCGGTGCCCTGCTCTCGTTACGTCTCCCAAAAATGTTACCAGAAATGTTGCCAAACGAGTGAGGCCCCCAGGTCGGGGGCCTCGTCGCACTTGAACAAGTCGATGCAGCAAGCGAACTTCTGTTTTCCGGGAGAGGTGGCCGAGTGGCTGAAGGCGGCGGTTTGCTAATTGATCCAGACCCGTTGCGCCCTACTCTACCCGACTCGATTCCGCTACAAATCCCCCGTTTTAGACTGCTGCTGACTGCGTCGAATTGCGT
>Ga0209166_10002284_pt1 | contig 14790 bp, 14 predicted proteins | sample Coa_R1_3_FD_187151 | JGI IMG/M metagenome (GOLD analysis project Ga0209166, IMG submission 187151) | Surface soil microbial communities from Centralia Pennsylvania, which are recovering from an underground coalmine fire - Coalmine... | ecosystem: Environmental > Terrestrial > Soil >... | reverse complement strand
GCAGCACCAGCACATCTCCATGGCCAAACGAAACAACGTCTGGATGGCGCTGGAGTGCGCCCGCATGGCCCGCGACATCCTGGGAGCCAACGGAATCACCGATGACTACCCAGTGATGCGCCACATGATGAACCTTGAGTCGGTAAAAACTTACGAAGGTACGCATGATATTCATGCCCTGATCATCGGGGGAAACATCACCGGCTCCGACGCGTTTTAAACTAGTGTGGTGAAGCAGTGCATTTTTGTATAAATCGAATTCGTGAATGATTACGTAAAGCGACGGAAACAAACGGAAAGCTCGTCAGAATCGTTGCTGGAATTTTGCAAAGCATTTCTGTTTCACCACACTAGCAATCAGTACTTATCAACTAGCATCCAGCCCTAAACACTTTAAGCTCTCAGTTCCAACCTCAACGTTTCTGCAGGTTGTGCTCCTATCGTATAGCTACAGATGAACGTCCATTCACTCCACCACAGCGCTAAAAAAATTCCTAATACTTTCCTCCAACCTGACACTTACCTTTAGAGCTGCATTCGAAGGAGAATCCGGCTGTCTTCGGGTCTGTTGGGAGAAAGCACGACAAGACGGCACGCCGGATTCCCTCCTCTGTTGACCATATTTGGCCGCACGTTCAGGACGCCCTGCCAATCAGCAGAAGCGGCCTGCTTCAGAAAGAAGTAGAATCGCAGCAACGGCCAGGAGCAATTTCGGCACCCACGGCAGAAGCGCGCGCGGCAGAAGAATTTCTAATATCCCTTTTGTTTATCTACCACGTTGCGCAAGGGCTCTCCGGCCTGATAACGGCGCAAGTTGTCGGCGATGAGAGCATAGTGGCGCTCCCACAGGTCTCTTGCCAGGGCGGCAGTGTGGGGAGTAATCATAAGATTTGGCAGCGACCAAAGAGGAGACTCCGCCGGCAGGGGCTCCGTAGAAAAAACATCAAGCGCTGCGCCGCCAATCTGCTTTTTCTGCAGGCACTCCAGAAGTGCGCTCTCGTCAATCAACGCGCCGCGGCTCACGTTGAGCAGGTAAGCCTCTGATTTCATTTTGGAGAGCCGTTCGCGATTGAAAATAGTCTGCGTGCTCGAGGTCGTGGGAAGGGTTATGAGCACGAAGTCAGCCAGGGGAAGAAGGTGGTCAAGGTCGTCCATGGAATGCACTTCGTCGGCGCCTTCCGCGCCCTTTTGCACGTTTTCGCGGATGACAATGATCTTCATGCCGAAGGCCTTGGCGCGCGAAATCACCTCGCGGCCGATGCTGCCTGCGCCCAGCAGAAGCAACGTTGCATCGGCAAGTTCGCGCGGCATGGGAGACTCGTCACACATTGCGCCCTGCCCCCAGGTACGCTGCTGCTGATAGCGAAAGGCCGAAGGCAAACGCTTGGCCAGGGCCAGCATGAGCGCCAGGGAGTGCTCGGCAACGCCGCGGCCGTGAATGGTGCGTCCGTTGGTGAGGATGACGTCGCTGGCGATGATCTCTGGCATCATGAACTGCTGGACGCCGGTTGACGGCGAGTGTATCCAGCGCAGTTTTTTGGCTTGCCGGAACTGCTCAGCCCGCAAAGACGCGCCGATGAAAACTTCGGCACCAGCGATTTCTTGCGGCACGCGGTCGTAGTCGAGAAGCTGGACAACTTCTACGCCAGGAAATTCGGCGCCAAGGCGGTCGCCAACCCACGCGGGGGTGTTCCACAGAGGGAAACGGTGAGGATGAACTAAGAGCAGTTTCAAGTTTCGAGTTTCCAGTTTCAGGTTTTCCGCCGCCGGATAGACGCGTATTTGCGCGGATCTTTCAAATCTCAAGAGTTTCTAATTCGCTCAAGTTTTTAGCACTCTTAAGTCTTTGCCTGTCATATCTTTAGGCTCATCAATTTCAAGCATCGCTAGCATTGTAGGTGAAATATCGCGTAGAGCTCCGTCAGGGCGCAAAGAATATTGTTTAGCGTTTTCGCTCACCAGGATCAGGGGCACGGGGTTGGTGGTGTGGGCGGTGTGCGGACCGCCGGTGACCGGGTCAACCATCAATTCGGCGTTGCCGTGGTCGGCGGTAATGAGCATGGCGCCGCCGCGCTGGCGCAGAGTGGTATGAATGCGTCCCAGGCAGGCGTCAACGGTTTCCACGGCTTTGACCGTGGGCTCGAGTTTGCCGGAGTGGCCAACCATGTCTGCGTTGGCAAAGTTCACGATGATGACATCAAAGGTGGCGTCGCGGATGCCCTTCACCACGGCATCGGCGATTCCGGAGGCGCTCATCTCAGGCTTGAGGTCATAAGTAGCGACTTTTTGCGACGGAACCAGCACGCGGTCTTCGCCGGGAAAGGGCTGTTCCACTCCACCGTTGAAGAAGTAGGTGACATGCGCATACTTTTCCGTCTCGGCCACGCGCAGGTTGCGCATGCCCAGATTGCCCATGACGTTGGCAAGAATGTTGGTCAGCGATTCGGGAGGCACGACCATCGGCAATGCAAATTTTTTGTCGTACTCGGTCATGCAGATGTACTTGAGGTTTTTGGGAACGCGGCTGCGAGGGATGGCCTCGTCGAGCGCTTCAGCATCGGGCAGGTCGCGTCCCGCTTCTTTGTTGATGCCGCTTTCGCGGGCAAGACAGCGGGCGATTTGGCGGGCGCGGTCGGCGCGGAAGTTAAAGCTGATGCAAACATCTTCGTCGCGGACATTCCCCACGGGTTCGCAGCGGTCATCAATACAAACGAAGGGCACGATGAACTCGTCGGTCAGGTCTTTGTTATAAGAATCCTTAATTCCCTGCACCGCATACGAATAGCGGCCGCCATCGCCGCGTCCTTCGACCATGACGGCAAAGGCTTTTTCCTGGCGCTCCCAGCGCCGATCGCGGTCCATGGCGTAATAACGGCCGCTGACGCTGGCCACTTTACCCACGCCCAATTCGCGCATCTTCTGCTGGAGCTGCTGCATGTATCCGGCTCCGCTGGTGGGCAGGGTGTCGCGGCCATCCATGAAGGCGTGAATGAAGACACGATCCACACTGTTCTCTTTGGCCATCCTCAACAAGGCGTAAAGGTGGTTCTGGTGCGAGTGCACACCGCCATCGGAGAGCAAACCAAAAATATGCAGCCGTCGGCCGCCGCCGCGCGCATGCGTGATGGCATCGAGAAGAACAGGATTGCGGAAGAAGTCTCCGTTCTCGATCATCACGTCGAGTTTGGAGATATCCATGGAGACGACGCGGCCGGCGCCGATGTTGAGATGGCCGACCTCGCTGTTGCCCATTTGTCCGTTGGGCAAGCCGACGTAAGGGCCGCTGGTATGGATGAGCGTGTTGGGAAAGTCGTTTAAAAGCTGATCGTAATTGGGCTTGCGCGCCAGGGCGATGGCGTTGGCTTTAGTCTCGGCGCGGAAGCCCCAGCCATCAAGAATGATAAGAACGAGTGGTTTGGGTCGGGTTGGCATGGAAATTGAGATTGTAAATTAATTTACCGAGAAGGGAAAAATTGCGCCATTAGGTCATCAGACCATTGAGTCATTTAACTCAAGTTTTCATTCTGCAATATTACGTCTTCAATTCCCCACATTCATCATAGAGTTGGTTTCATACATAGCGTTGTGTCAGGACACGGACTTATCCGTGCCGTAACAGGCCTATAAATATTGGGCATATCGATCACTGCATTAATATTAATAATGTGCTTATCGCGCCGCTTGCGGCGCACGGTGGGAGCCCCGGCTTTTAAGCCGGGGTAAGGCTTATAGAGTTTTGGGCTTTAGCCCCGGGCTCTTTGCGGGCAGGACATTATTTAATTTATGCGGGCATCAATAGCCCATGAGGCAAGCCTTCCTAGGGCCGAGAGCATTCATGAAACCAGTTCTAGCCACCAGTTCTACACCACGATCAACGGAATGGCGGCCAGCACCGCCAGCATTCCAGCCGTCTGAATGCGGTTCATGCTTTCCTTCAGAATCGAGCGCGCCAGGATCACTGTAATCACCGGATACAGCGACGAAAGTACGGCGGTGACGTCGAGCCGGCCAAACTGCGCGGCCAGCATGAAGAAGGCGTTGCCGGCGGTATCCAGAGCTCCGGTGAACACCGCAAGCGGCAAAAGCCTGGGCTGGGGCAGCGGAGATTGCCGCACAAAAAGGCAAAATGCAAACATGAGCAAGGCAGAGGCCAGACGCGCCACGCACAAAGGCCAGAGCACGGCTGAGGCGCTGGCCAACTTCATGCAGGTTAGAAATCCGCCGAAGCCCACGCCAGCGAGCACGGCAAGACCAATGCCAGCCGGAGACTCATGAACAACTTCGGGGTTAGAAACCAGCGCGATGCCGATGGCCGCGATCAGGAAGCCGAGGAGCTGGTGCTTGCCGGGTTTGCCTTGCAGCAGAATTCCAACTGCCACTGGAAGCGCCGCCGTGATGACAGCCGCCAAGGGAGCGTTGATCCCCATTTTGCCAATTGCCAGGGCACGATAAAAAGCAGCCAGCCCAATGCTGCCTAGCAAGCCCCCGGCGATGGCCCACAGTAAAGAATGTCGAGAAGGCATGGGTTCATGCTTAAGCAAGATCAATGCCAGCACGAGGAGAAAACCGGTAGTGTGAGCGGCGACCACCAATCCAAAGACGCCGGTGCGCTTGGCGGCAATGCCGCCAGTGAAATCTCCCGCGCCCCAGGAGGCGGCAGAGGCGAGGCTGAGACCCACTGAAACAAATCCAGTTTGAGCCAAACTTAAGCTCCCGATGCGGAGGCAAGGTCGCCGTTGTAGTTGAGCGCGGCCAGTCCGGGAAAGCGGGCAGCATCACCTAACTCTTCTTCAATACGGAGCAACTGGTTGTACTTGGCAATGCGATCGGTGCGTGATGCCGAGCCGGTCTTGATCTGTCCGGTGCCGGCGCCGACGGCGAGATCGGCGATAAACGTATCTTCAGTTTCGCCGGAGCGATGCGAGGTGACGGAGGTGTAGCCGTTGCGGCGGGCCATCTCGATGGCATCCAGGGTCTCGCTCACCGTACCGATCTGGTTGACTTTGATCAAGATGGAATTGGCCACATCCTCTTCAATACCCCGGGCCAAACGGTCGGTGTTGGTGACAAACAGATCATCACCCACGAGCTGGATTTTTTCGCCAATTTCTTTGGTCAGCAGCTTCCACCCTGCCCAATCGTCTTCCGCCAGACCATCTTCGATGGAAACGATAGGATACTTGCTCGCCCAGTCGGACCAATAACGGACCATCTGCTCTGAGGTGTGCTCGCTCTTATCGGACTTCTTGAAAATATATTTGCCGTCTTTGAAGAATTCGCTGGCCGCGGGATCGAGCGCAATCGCAACCTGGCTGCCGGGGGCGAAACCCGCCGCCTGAATGGCTTCTACCACCAACTCAATTGCTTCCACATTCGATTTCACCGAGGGCGCAAAGCCGCCTTCGTCGCCCACGCCGGTGTTATATCCGCGCTTCTTGAGCACGCCTTTCAGAGTGTGAAAAATCTCTGCACCCCAGCGCAGCGCTTCGGAGAATGACTTTGCGCCCACAGGCATGACCATGAACTCCTGGAAATCGACGTTGTTATCGGCGTGAGCGCCTCCGTTGAGAATGTTCATCATGGGGACTGGCAACATGCGCGCGTTGACGCCGCCAATATAGCGATAAAGCGGCACACCCAGCGATGTGGCTGCGGCACGCGCCGCCGCCATGGAGACCGCAAGCAGGGCGTTGGCTCCGAGGCGGGCTTTATTCTCAGTGCCGTCGAGTTCGATCATGGCTCGATCAATAGCGCGCTGGTCTGTGGCATCAACGCCACCGAGCGCCGAGGAGATCTCAGTCTCAATGTTCTCCACTGCCTTGCGGACGCCTTTGCCGAGATAACGCTTCTTGTCATTGTCACGCAGCTCGACAGCTTCGTGCTCGCCGGTGGAAGCGCCGCTGGGAACGGCAGCGCGGCCAAGAGTCCCATCGCTGAGACGAACTTCTGCTTCTACAGTGGGATTGCCGCGCGAATCAAGAATCTCGCGGCCATGAATGCTGATGATGGAAGTGGCCATTTTTTAGTCCTTTAGATTGCTACTGAATGAAAATTTTTCGTGAATGAAACTAACTATTATAAAGCAGGGGTTTAGCAATCAGCAGTCAGCCAGGAAATTAGTAATAGGGCAGACATGAATTTACGGTACCAGCACAACTTTACCAAATTGGGAGCTGCTTTCCAGATATTCGTGAGCGGGGCAAGCCTCTTTGAGCGGAAAGGCGCGGTCCAGCACCGGCTTTAATTTTCCGCTGAAGACGTGGCGCAGCACCTCGTGCAGCTCGCCCATAGTTCCCATGTAAGAACCCAGGAACGAAAGCTGGCGGGCAAAGAGAAAACGGATATCGAATTTGGCTTCGACTCCGGTGGTGGCGCCGCAGGTAACCAGCTTGCCTCCGGGCTTCATGGATTTCATGCTCTCCATCCAGGTGGCTGATCCTACATGCTCGAAAACAATATCCACCCCGGCGCGAGCGGTAATTTTTTTTACTTCTTCGGAGATGCTTTGCTTGTAATGATTAATACCGAAGTCGGCCCCGAGTTGGAAGCCCTTAGCCAGCTTCTGGTCGTCTCCAGCAGTAGTAATCACGGTAGCGTTGAAGAACTTGGCAATCTGAATGGCGGCGCTGCCTACTCCCGAGCTTGCCGCTAGGACCAGAACCGTATCGCCCGGCTTGATGGCGCACCGGCCCACCAGCATGTGCCAGGCGGTGGTAAAAACCAGGGGGACGGAGGCCGCTTGCTCGAAGGTAAGCTGCGCGCTCTCAGGAATCGGAACAACGCTGATGCGCGGCACGGCAATATATTCGCAGTTGCCGCCGTCGTTGGCGTAGCCAAGCACGCTAAAGTTGGAACAAAAATTCTGGCGTCCGCTGACGCATTCCACGCAATGGCCGCAGAAGGTCATGGGCGCCAGCAAGACGCGCTCGCCAACCTTCAAGTCGGTCACATATTCGCCCAACTCGACGACCTCGCCGGCGATGTCGCTGCCATTGATGTGCGGGAGTTTGACGCCGGGCAGTCCTTTGCGGATGAAGAGATCAAGATGGTTGAGGGCGCAGGCCTTCACCTGAATCAGTACGTGGTCTTTGCGAAGCTGCGGGTCAGGAACGTCTTCGTACTGCAGAACCTCGGGTCCGCCGAATTGGTGGAAGCGTACAGCTTTCATTGTGCAGGTTTCTCCTGAACGAAAAATTATAAATGCAGTTCTCGGTTGTGGCGCCGGCGGCTCGCGGGTGAGCTTTTGATGAGCGCCATGGGAGCGGGAATCAAAAGCGGAGGGCGGAGCGGTTTACCGCGAAGCCCTTAGATAAACGGAGTCGCATGAGCCTGCCCCGGCGTGCCGGGGACATCTTGCCCACGGCCCTTTCAGGATTTGAGCTTGTGCCTGATTCTTGCAGAAAGTGGTATCAAATCATTGCCTTTTACAGAATTGCTGGCATGATCTATTTGGAGCAACATGCCCCGGGTCCTTGAAAACGCGAAATGGTGCTTCCCACATGTCCACCGAGGCGAAAACGCCTTCGCCCACGTCAATTTCATTACTTGAGTAATACCCCACCCCCTCCCGAGACTCACTGCGTACAATTCTGGGATTGTCCAGCTTTTGGATTTCATATTCCTCAGCGATACAATTACATTGTGAACGACCTCTACGAAGAAATTGTCAAACTTCGCCGTGAAGGACGCAAAGCTGCCCTGGCCACTATCATCAACGTGCGCGGCTCGATTCCTTCCTTCCAGTCGGCCAAGATGCTGGTGCGTGACGACGGCTCCATCATGGGCACGGTCGGAGGTGGCTGCGTTGAAGCTGAGGTCTGGCAGGCGGCGCGCGAGGTCATTGAGAAAGAGCGGCCGACCACGCTAACGTTCAATCTGAATCACGACCCGAAATACGATACCGGCCTGGTGTGCGGAGGCACGCTGGAGATTTACGTGGAGCCTGTGCTGCCGGCGGCTCTGCTTTACCTGTTTGGAGCGGGCCACGTGGCGGTGAATGTTTACAAGATCGCGCTGCAGGCCGGATTTGACGTGATCGTGGCTGACGACCGCGAATCTTATGCTAATCGCGAGCGCTTTCCCGAAGCCCGCGAAGTTCACGCGCAGGACTTCGAAAAAATTTGCGCCGAATTTACACCCAACGAAGGCGACTTCATGGTGATCGCCACGCGCGGGCACCGTGACGACATGCGCGTGCTGCGCTGGGCGGTGGAGACTCCGGTACGCTACCTGGGGATGATCGGCTCACAGCGCAAGTGGATTGCAATTTACGATGAGCTGGAGCGCGAAGGCATTGCCCGCGAAAAACTCGAGCGCGTGCACTCTCCTGTGGGCCTGGATATCGGCGCCATCACGCCGGAAGAGATTGCAGTGGCCATCGTGGCCGAGATGATTGCGGTACGCCGCCATGCTGAGACCGGAGTAAAGAGAAAGCGGGTAGAGCGCAGGGTGCTTGGAACTTGAGCTCCAGGCTCCCAGCTCCAAGGAAAAAAACAACTGCTTACCGCGAATTTCACAGATCACGCGGACGTGGGCAAGATGCCCACATGACAGCCGGCGGGACACCGGCGCTACTCAGCGGGCACTCGGTCTGGTAATCTTCTAAATCATGGCACGCTCACCTAATTTTGCCGGCCTGATTCTGGCGGCGGGAGATTCCGCGCGCATGGGCCGCGATAAGGCCCTGCTTCCCTGGCAGGGGCAGACGTTCCTGGGCGCGGCCATAGAATCCCTGGCCCCATATACGGAGTTGGTCATTGTTGTAGGCGGTCGAAACTCCGAATCGTTGAAGCCGATTATCTATGCCGCGGGAGCTTACCTGGTGGCAAATCCCTGTCCTGAAAAGGGGCAGTTCAGTTCGCTGCAGACCGGATTGACAGAGGTGCTGAATCACGGCCGCGATGCCGCCATCATCACCCTGGTGGACCGGCCGCCGGCACGGCTGGAAACTGTGGAGGCCCTGCGCAACAGATTTTTGAATGTTTGTCCGCCGCAGCCGGGACAGTGGGCTGTGGTGCCGGAATTCAACGGGCAGCACGGACATCCTATCGTTATTGGCCGCGAGATGATTGAGGCATTCCTGAAGGCTCCGGTGAACACGACCGCGCGCGCGGTAATGCATTCACTGCAGCCGATGATTGACTATTTCCCCGTGAATGACCCGGCGGTGGTCGCCAATATCAATACACCCGAGGAATATGAACAACTCAAGCACTAAGAGCGCGCCTATCGTTTCCCTTCCTGAAAAAGCGGCAGGTTTTATAGATTCTGTTGTGGCTTTGCGCCCGGCGGTCGCCGTCTTTGACTGCGACGACACGCTATGGAGGGGCGATTCAGGAAAAGGCTTCATGGATTGGGAGATTGAAAACAAACTCATCTCCGCCCAGATCGCATCCTGGGGGCGTGCTCGCTACACCGAATATGAGCAGGGCAAGGTAGGCGAAGAAGAGATGTGCGGCGAGATGGTGGCGTGGCATAAAGGGCTGAAGATGGCCGCGCTGGAAGATGCGGGCGAGCGCTACGTGGTGGAGAGAATCGAAAAACGAATTTTCCCCGAGATGCAGGAACTGGTGGCACGTCTGCTCAGCCAGGGTTGCGCCATCTGGGCGGTTTCTTCAACCAATGAATGGGTAATCCGCGCCGGAGTGAAGCGCTACGGCATCCGCCCCGATCACGTGCTGGCGGTGAGCCTCGAGAGTGAAAATGGGATTGCAACCGGCAAGCTGATTCGTGTGCCAACAGGCGAAGGTAAAGCGGTCGCGGTGCGAGAGTTCATCGGCGAAAAGGTGAACATGGTCTTCGGCAACTCCATTCATGACGCCGCCATGCTGGAGCTGGCTCGGAAGCCGTACGCCATTAATCCCAATCCTGATTTGAGGCAGATCGCGCAGCAGCGGGGATGGACGATTTACCAGCCGGATTGAAAAGCACTCGGCATTCATTCCCCTGGCAGTTCAACAGCAGTACTGGGGCGTTGCCGCACACAGCATAGATCGTGGCTGCCGCATTTGTGATTTTCGAACATACGCCGGATGCGGCGGGGTACCTCGCAGCCGTAAACGTCCATGGAATGACGTTCTGCTTCGCTGAGTTCAAAGTAGAGTCCGCATACCGAGCACTGCCATCCCATGATGTACTTTTCCAGCAGATGATGTGGTTTTAGATTTCGCGTGCTTTGTTGCTGAGCATTGGAGTCTGCGAAGCGGCTTTCCATAAGAGTTCTCCGGGGGAAGAGCTTTTGAACCCACCCAATATAATGCCGCGCCGCTACGATGCACTAACCCCTTTGGTACAGATCCATTCTGGCAATGGGCATGACCCGGCAGGAAAGTGGACTAGTACCACCGTACTATGTCAGGGCACGAATCATGAGCCTGCCCTGAGGTGGTCGAAGGGTGCCGCCCGGACCTCTTTGCAGTTGGAACAGCTAGCTTTTGACGCCGGCAAGCGCCGCGCGAAGAGTGTCAATGGCCAGGGCAGCCGCGTGGTTCGATTCAGGATTCAATCCACCGAGTCCGGCCGAGAGGTCTTCTCTGCTGATTTTTTTTGCCTGAGCGATGGGCTGATTCGTGATCATCTCGGTCAGCAGCGAACCGCAAGCGATGGAGGCAACGCATCCTTTAGCGCGGAAGCGGGCTTCGGTGATGTTGCTGCCATTGATTGTCAGCGTGAGGCGCAGTACATCACCGCAGACGGGATTTTCCAGTTGCGCCGAAGCGGTGGGCGAAGGCAGATCGCCAGGATTACGGGGATGCTCGAAGTGATCGAGGAGTTGGGGCGGATACATAGATGTTAAGCTGGGTAACAGTAGCGGCCAGTTTGTGCCTGCATGCATTCTAATTACATTCCGCGGCGGGTGGTATCCCTGCAACCCAGCGCCACGGTCACGCTGGAGCGGCTCGGGCTGCTCGACCGGGTTGTGGCATGTACAAAATGGTGCGCGGAGGCATGTCCTCAAGTCGCCAAGAGGGCGCACGCCATTGTTGCCGATTCGTGGACGGCAAAATCGGCCGAGATTCTGGCGGCCCATCCTGATCTGGTGATTGCCTCAGTCCCCTATCAAGCCGAGGCGGTGGGCGAGATCCTGAAAGCGGGCATCATGTTCCTGGGACTGGCACCGCATTCGTTGCACGACATCTACACCGACATTGCCGCGATTGCCCGCATCATGGGAGAGGAAGAGCGTGGGAAAAAAGTCATAGGTGAGATGCAGGCAGAAATCGAGCAGGTCAGATGCACAGCCGGGGCAAGCGGCTGTGGCACACAAGTCTCTCGGCCGGTTGTTTTCTGCGAGGAGTGGGGTAAGCCGATCATCCACTCACAGCCTTGGGTAGCAGAGCTGGTGGAGGCAGTGGGCGGCGAATTCCTCGGCAAGGCGGGAAGCAAGACCGATGCGGGGACTGTCAGCGCAGGCCATCCCGATGTCATGATCATGGCCTGGTGTGGAGCGGGAGACCGCGTGCCCCTGGAAAAAATTGTCGAGCAGCGAGGTTGGCAGGATTTGCCGGCTGTCCGTGAGCGGCGCGTCTTCTGCGTGCCCGATGAGTTTCTCAACACCCCCGCTCCCACACTCCTGGAAGGGCTGCACGCGCTGGCGGGAATTGTTCATCCCGAACTCTTCCCCGCTCACCCAAGAGTGCGGCGGATTGAGAATCATTGAGTCATCGGGTCATTGAATCATTGGGTCATTGAACAATTGGGTAATTGTGTAATTTAAGAACAGCGGCCGCTATCAGAGACTTCAAATTACCCGATTACACAATTACGCAGTTACCCAATCACTCAATGACCCAATGACCCGATGATTCAATGACTCAATCGCCTCCTGTTACACTCACAACATGCATCTCGCAAGTCTATGGGGGCGCCTGGCGGAGACCGCACGATGAAAGAAGTGGTGGCGGCGCTGATTGTGGAAGGCGGCGCGGAGGGCACGGCAGCAGGTTCCAGGCTGCTGATTTGCCAGCGCACAAAACACCAGTCCCTGCCGCTGAAATGGGAGTTCCCAGGAGGCAAGATCGAACCCGGAGAGCAGCCGCAAGAGGCCCTGCGGCGCGAACTGGACGAAGAGCTGGGAATACAGGCAAAGATTGAGCAGGAGATGGCTCGTGTCCGGCATACCTACCAAAACGGGAACGTGGTTGATCTGCGCTTTTACCTGGTGCGCGAATATGAAGGTTCGCTCGTCAACCGGATCTTCCGCGATATCCGCTGGGTAAAGCTCAAGGAATTGCCGGCCTACGATTTTCTCGACGCGGACGTGGAATTGGTGGGAGATCTGGCGAGTGGGAAGCTCGTTATTATTGATTCATCGGGTCATTGAACAATTGGGTAATTGCGTAATTTGGTAATTGTGTAATTTAAGAACAATGGCCGCTATCAGAGAATTCTAATTACCCAATTACGCACTTACCAAATGACTCAATGATCCGACGACCCAATTCCCCTGTTATTTCTTGATGTTCCGCAGGATATTAATCACCACATCGGCGGTGATGATGCCGATGAGCTCTCCGTTGTCATCCACCACCGGCAGGCTGTGCAGGTTGTATTTATCGAACAGTTCGGCGACCTCGTCTTCGCTGGTCTCCAAATGGCACGAGATCACCTCAGGCGCGGTAATTTCTTTGAGCGGGGTAATTGGCGCCGCCATGGCAATATTCACCAGCGGCACGGCCCCCACCAGTTTATTCTGCTCATCCACCAAATAAAATGAGCTCAGGGTTTCCCTGCTGCCCTCGAAGGTATAAAGCGCCTGGATGGCGTCAGCAGCCGTGGCCCGTGGCGCAAACGACAGGAAGCTGGTGGTCATGCGCCCGGCGGCGGTGTGCTCGGCATGTTCCAGCAGCTCTTCGACGGTCTCGCGCTCTTCCGGTCCCATCTCCTCCAGAATTTCTTCCGAGGTTTCCTGCGGCAGATCGGCAAGCAGGTCGGCGGCGGCGCTGGGGTCCATTTCTTCGACGATGTCGGCGGCGCGGTCGTAATCCAGCGACTCGAGGATGGAAGCTTGCAGCTTAGGATCAACTTCTTCCAGGGCCCCGGCCGCCACTTCTTCGTTGAGGGTCTCAAAGACGGCCTCGCGCTCGGCAGGCGCCAGCTCTTCCAGAATGTCGGCAATGTCTGCAGGATGGAGCTTAGAGAGCCGCGAGTGCTCAATGCGCAGCTTGACCCGGCGGGCCGGGTCAGTCTCGATAAGGTCTACGAACTCCCAGGGGATGATTCGCGGCGGCACCTTTTCCAGCAAAGAACGCAGCGCCGGCCACGGTAATCCTTTAAGCAGACGGCGCACGGCGCCGCGCGCGCCTACGTCAACTCCCGTGATTTTCAGGGCTACGTGATGGTTGACGGAGACCGGCTCCAATTCAACATCGTTGACGCGCACAACCTTGCGTCCATGGACATCAATGATCTGCTGGTCGAGCAGGTCGCGCTCGAGAAGAAAATACCCCTCTGCGCCGTTTCCGGAAAATTCCTGCCAGCCAGTGGAGGCCAGCGAAGAGCGCACGGCGCGTCCCTCGACAGCTTGCAGGGCGTCGCGCAGAATCAGGCGGTCTCCCTTGCTGGTGCGCACAACCAGGCCCGCGATGCGGGTTCGGTCTTCCTGAGGAGCAATGGCTAGCTCGCGCACACGCCCGGCAACCGCACCCGAAGGGTCTACCACGGGCGCGCCTAGCAGTTCAGTGAGCGCTACGTTGGCCATAATTTGAGGATACCCTGATTCGAGATTACCGGGGAGCTATTCCAGAATACCGCGCAGCAATATGAACAGACCAGCTATTTTCGATGAGGGAGGTGAGTACTTTGGTAATGGAATTGAATCATTGCGTCATTGATCCATTGAATCATTTGGTCGCAATGATTCAATGACCCGATGACTCAATGATTCAATCTTTTTTCTCCACTACCAGCTCTCCATTTTCGATACGGACGCTTTGGACGAAATCCGGCAGTTTGAGTTTTTCGTGGTTCTCGGGCTCAGCAAGTTTTTTCTGAAGAGCGTCGTTTACCAATGAAACCGGGATGGTAAGGTCTCCTACTTTAAAATTGGTGGGCTCGAAGGTTGCGTAGCCGTCTTTACTGCCCAGTCGGCCAGAGATGGTGATGTAAACGTCCTTGCCATGAACATTCACAATGGCTTGTCCGGTGAATTCGTTGCCGTGAAAATCAACATCCACGTTGCGAATAGGGGTATCTTCGGCAACTTGGGACTCAGGGGTGAGTTCGGGGGCCTTTTGCTGACCGGCGCCATTGGAAGTAACAACGGGAGCTGGCCCGGCAAGCTGTTGGTTGATGCCGGCCGTTATCTCGTCGGAGGTGAAATGGGCCTTTGCGCTTTCGCTGCCTGGCGGAGAAAGGGCCAATTGATCCCATTTTTGCTCGTAAGATTGGGCCTGCTGTTTGGCGTCCTGTTGAGACATGGGGAGCGATGGGCGAGGAGGCTTCCCCAGCATCATAAAGATCACCACGAAAGCCACCACCAGCACCACCCAACGGAAAATCTTGTAAAAACTCACAAAAAGGTTAGGTTTGGCGGGCATGGGGGCATTCTAATGCAAGTTTTTAAAGGGGAATACTTTAAAATAGACACTCAGCGTTGACATTTGCGAGTTCGACAGGCAAACTGTCGCCTTCCGCTGCTTTACAGGATGCAACAGGTTCTAACGGGTTCTATAGTCATACAGATTGCCGGTCCAACTTAAGGTTGACAGCAAACGTGAAAATAGCCGGAAACCGGGTTTCGTACACGCTGGATTCCACACTGGAAAGCGTGAATCGTGCGGAACAGACTGC
>Ga0209166_10002283_pt1 | contig 14795 bp, 10 predicted proteins | sample Coa_R1_3_FD_187151 | JGI IMG/M metagenome (GOLD analysis project Ga0209166, IMG submission 187151) | Surface soil microbial communities from Centralia Pennsylvania, which are recovering from an underground coalmine fire - Coalmine... | ecosystem: Environmental > Terrestrial > Soil >... | reverse complement strand
GCCAGTAATTGGTCCCTTTCAGCACGACCGGCTGGCCGTGCAGCACCAGTTGATCGCCGTCCGCGTGGACAAAGGCCTCGGCCGGCAACTGCGGGGGGGCGGCCACGGCGAGGGGCGTGGCGGCCGGCAGGGGCGTGCCGTAGCGCCAGCTGTAGTAATGCTGGCCGGTGTTGCCCATCTGTACCTGCCAGGCCGTGGCGAAGCCGGGCACATAGGTCAGCACCCGGCGCTGGTAGAGCTGGATCAGCACGCGGGCCGGCTGGCCGTCGATCACGGCCGTCGACCAATAGGCCTCCGTGATCGGGTAGCCGAGGACGAAGACGGGATCAAACAGCTGGCGGAACTGGTAGGAGTCGCCGGCCGCGACAAAGCCCTGGCCGTGCATGAAGCTCCAGAACACATCGGGGATGTTGTGCCCTGTCTCGGGGCTATAGGCCACATTGCGCACGATCAGCGTGCGGCTGGGGGGCTGGCTGCCGACGCCGAGCCGGTTGATCGTCGCGACGATCTGGTGCAGATCTTTCGGCACGCGGCGGTCCGGCCCCCCGGGTAGCGAGGCCACGGCGGCAAAGCTGGCATACGTCGGCACGGCGGTATCGCCGGGCGCGGGCGCCTCGCCGGCCACGGGCAGATCGGCGGGGGCGCGGTCCGCAAATTGGTCCGGGCCGGTCTGCAGGCGGCCGCTGACCAGCTCGACCACGAGCAGGCCGCTGGTGGCCGCCCAGGGGCTCGCCGGGTCCGTGACCGCCGGATTGACTTCCATGCGGCCCTTGTCGAAGTACTGCACCGGCCGGCTGCCGCCCGGCGCCCCGGCAAAGGCCTCTGTTAGCGCCGGGCCGGCGCCCGGCCCCCAGGTCCAGGAGCGGTGCGCGACCTGCGCGGCGACCGGTGCATCGGTCCGCGTCCAGGCGCGCCGGAACAAGGGGGAGGCGAATGGGTCGGCCGGGGCGGGCGCCGGCGCCGCCCCTTCCCCGCGCGGGGCGGCCAGGACAGATACCAGCAGGAGCACGGCCAGCCCCCACCGGGCCAGCAGACGATGGGTCATCAGGGCAGCTTTCTAGCGAGTAGGCAGTAGGCAGTAGGCAGTAGGCAGTGAGACGAGTAAGTAGCCGGCAGGGAGACGAGTCGGCAGTCGGCAGTCAGCAGTCGGCAGTCGTCAGTATTCGCTAACTCAAAACTCAAAACTCAAAACTCAAAACTCAAAACTAAACACTCGGCATGGGCTCGACCGGGACGGGGACCTGGGTCAGGATCTCTAAAACGAGCTGATCGAGGTCGCGGTTGCGCAGGCGGGCCTCGGGATTGAGGATCAGGCGATGGGGCAGGACATAGGGGGCCATCGCCTTGACGTCGTCCGGGGTGACCATCGTGCGGCCCTGCATCGCGGCCTGGGCCTGGGCGCTGCGGTAGAGGGCCAGGGTGCCCCGCGGACTGGCGCCCAGGTCGAGCGCCGCTTGCCCGCGGGTCGCCCGCACGATGGCGACCACGTAGCGGCGGACGTCCGCGGTTACTTCGACCGTGCGGATAATGGTCTGGGCGGCCAGGAGCTCGTCGGCCGTGGCGGCGGCGGGCAGGTCGGCCAGCGGGTTGGCGCGCTCGAAGCGTTGCAGGATCGCTTCCTCTTCGGCCGCATCGGGGTAGCCCACGCGGAGGCGGATCAGAAAGCGGTCGAGCTGGGCCTCGGGCAGCGGAAAGGTGCCTTCCAGCTCAATCGGGTTCTGCGTCGCCAGCACCAGGAACGGGCGCGGCAAGGGCATCGTCCGGCCGTCCACGGTCGTCGTCCGCTCGGCCATCGCCTCCAGGAGGGCCGACTGCGTGCGCGGCGTGGCCCGGTTAATCTCGTCGGCCAGCAGCACCTGGGTAAACACGGGGCCGGGCCGGAACTGGAATTCCTGTTGCTGCTGGTTGTAGACCGACAGGCCGGTGACATCGGACGGCAACAGGTCGGGCGTGAACTGGATACGCGCAAAGCTGCAGGCCAGGGACTGGGCCAGGGCGCGGGCGAGGACCGTTTTGCCGAGCCCCGGCACATCTTCCAGCAGCACATGCCCTTCGCAGAGTAGGGCGGCCAGCACCCGGTCGATCACCTGGGGTTTGCCGATAATCACGCGGTTGACGTTGGCCCGCACCCGGTCCGCCAGGGCGCGGACGCGCGCGACGTCCGGGGCCTGGGCAAAGGAGGCGGGCGGGGCCGGGCGCACAGCCGTCTCCATGTTATTCCTCCCCGTCTGGCGCGGGGTCGGCGACGGGGCCCTGATGGGGCCGGGCCTCGCGGACATTGCGCACCAGGCTGGCTTTTTGGGCCGCGGCGCTCTGCTTCTTGGCCCGGCGTTGCCGCATCTGCTCCATTTGCTCCTCGAGGCTGTGGATCTCGTCTTTTAAATGCCGCTCTTCGAGCGCATCGATCAGGCCCTCGATCTCTTCGCCGCGCCGGTACAGGGCTTCAAAGTGCGGTTGGTGGTCGCCCACGCGCTGGTCGAGATCGCGGATGCGGTCTTCGAGCTGCTGGAAGCGGTTGATATAGCGCTCCATGCGCTGGTCGCCCAACTGCCGCAGATCGGTGAGTTCGGCGGCGAAGGCTGCGCGTACCGTCTCGGCATGGTCCTGCAGGCTGGCGTGATTTTCGATCGCCTGCTTCTCCAGGCGGCCGACCGTCGCCAGCAGGCGCGCATCCAGCTCCTGCATATCATGGAGCTCGGCTTGTATGGTCTCGACCTGCTCTGTGACCTGGCGCCGCACGTCGTCGACCCGGGCGGCGCGGGAGACGACCTCGCCGAACTGGACCTTCAGCGTCTCGACCATTTCCTGGAGCTCAATGCCCTGCCGGCGCAGGCGCTGCTCTTCCAGCCGCTGGAGCTCGCCGACGCGCTGAATTTCCTGGCGCGTCTCATTGTTGACGGCGTCCAGCTCCTGGACCAGGTCCCGTAACTGGCGCTGGGCGTCGGCGATCATGCCGATCTGGGAGACCAGCTGGCGGATCTGCCCCTGGAGGGCCTCGGCCTGCCGGATATCCGTCGCGGATTTTTCCCGGTCCTGGCGCCGGGCGTCGATCAGCTCCCCCAGCTGCGCGCGCAGATCCCGGATCGGCTTGAGCGGCTCCTCCACCTTCTGGGTCAGCTCGGTGAGTTGCTGCTTGACTCGGCCGTCTTCGATCTGCCGCACCTGCAGAGTCTGGGACACGTCCTGTGCATGGCGCTCCTGCTGCATTTGCAGCTGTAGCACCTGACCCTCCGTGCTCTTATACAGGTCTTCCAGCCACTGCTGCCGCGCGACGGCTTCGCGCAGCTGTCGTTGCAGGTTATCGATCTGTTGTTGGACCTGGTACAGGGCCGCGTCGTCGCGCTTGCGGCCTTCTTCGTCGCGGGTCGTCCGCAGGATATCAGCCATGGGTGTCCTTTATGCGGTCAAATGATGATGATCGAGGGCGCGGTCGACGGCCCCGCGGACCGCCGGCGCCAGTTCGCGCGGGGGCGGATCGGGGCTAGCGCCCGGCGCCGCGCCGAGGCGCTCCAGGGTGGCCACCACCCCGGCGCCCAGGGCTTCCAGGTTATACCCCCCCTCCAGAATAAAGGCGAGCCGGCCCGGGCACAACTCCGCGGCCAGCGCGACCACCAGGCCGGTCAGCAGGGCGTAGCCGCCGGTGCTCACGGCCATCTGGGCCAGCGGATCGGCGTAATGGGCATCGTAGCCCGCCGAGACGAGGATCAGCTCGGGCGCGAACCGCCGGGCGAACGGCGCCAGGACTTCCGTGAAAGCGGCCCTGTAGCCCGCGTCGTCGGTCCCGGTCGGCAACGGGACGTTGCAGATGGCCCCCGCGCCCGCGCCGGCCCCGCTCTCGGTCCACTTCCCCGTCCCGGGATAGAGCGGCCACTGGTGGGTGCTGAAGTAGCCGACGGTCCCATCGCTATAGAAGATCTCCTGTGTGCCGTTGCCGTGATGCACATCCCAGTCGACGATGAGCACCCGCCGCAGCCCATAGGCCCGTTGCGCGTAGCGCGCCGCGACCGCAATGTTGTTAAAGAGACAAAAGCCCATCGCCAGATCGCGGCAGGCATGGTGGCCCGGAGGACGGCCCAGCGCGAACGCGCTGTGGGCGGGCGGCGCCTCCGGCGCCAGCACGCAATCGACCGCCCGGCAGGCCGCCCCCGCCGCCAGCAACGCCGCGTCATAGCTGGCCGGGCTGATCACCGTGTCATAGTCCCAGAGCCCCCCGCCGCGGCGGGCGATCGCGGCGATCTGCTGGACGTAGGCGGGGTCATGCACGGCGTGGATCGCCTCCAACGCCGCCGGCGCCGGGGTGATCAGCGGCACGGCGCCCCAGCGCTGCCCGATCGCGGCGAGGATGGCCTCCAGCCGCTCCCGGCGCTCCACATGCACCCCGGTGTCATGGGCCAGGCAGCCGGGGTGGTAAATCAAGGCAGTGTGCATCCTGTCATCCTGGGCCATAGGCCAGTATAAGCCATGCTCCGGGCGGGTGTCAAACGGACGAGTCGTCAGTCGTCAGTCGTCAGTCGTCAGTCGGTAGTGAGACGGACTGGTCACGGGTCACGCATACGGGTCACTGGCCACTCGTCACCCACTCCCCACTTTTAACTCAGGACTTTCGACTCAGGACTGTTTCGTCTCCGGCCGGATGGCAGGGGCGAAACAGATGTGCTATAATAGAAGGCTACTGTCTGAAAATGGCCGGGGGCCGCGCCCCGGCCCGCGTGCAGGAGGGGACGCATGCCCAACTTTCAACTGGTGTCCGACTTCCGCCCGATGGGCGATCAGCCCGAGGCCATCGCCCAGCTGGTCGAAGGGGCCGCCGCCGGCTACAAGCACCAGACGCTGCTCGGGGCCACGGGCACGGGCAAGAGCCTGGGCTACGACGACCCGGTGTTCGTCATGGAAAAGCGCGGCGAGCAACTGACGCCGCGGGTGCTCGCCATTGGGGCACTGATCGATCCGCTGATTGATCACGCCGGTAGCCGCAGCAGGCGCGAAGGCGATACGATCATTGTAGATACGGCTCCCCAACCTATCGAATATTTCGCCCAGGCCTTCAACCCCCAAACCTGTGTCGTCGAACTCTACGCCATCCAGGCATTCACCCGCCATGCCGCGCCCCCCAACATGTATCGCGTGCGCACAGCGTGTGGACGAAGTGCTACTCTGACCGGTGACCACAACCTGTGGGTACTACGGGATGGGCGCCTGCAACTGATCAAGACTGCCGATGCCCGCCCGACAGACCATCTCCCGGTGCCGGACAGCCTGCTAGCCGAGGGTCGGCTGGAAGCCCTGGATACCCTGGCGGCTCTAGGGGGCAAGAGTCGCTTTGTCAAAGCCGGCGAACCCTCCTTAGTGCATGCAGGAGCGCGGGAATCCAGTCCGCCAATCCAGAAGCGGATCGGTGGCGCGCGGATTCATCACATGCTACCTGCCCAACTCGAATTGACTCCCGAATTGCTGCGCTTGCTGGGCTACTACATAGCCGAGGGGAATTGCCAAGCCCAATCGGGATTCTTCATTTTAGCGAACCGCGATCCGGGAGTGCGGCAGCGCGTCGAGACAGCCCTGACCCAATTGGGCATTCCTTTCTCCGTGCGCCCCAGTTCCGATTATCAGATCTCATCCACTGCTTTAGCCCTCCTTTTAGGAGAGGAATGCGGCACTGTGGCCCGCCGCAAGAAGCTCCCGGCTTTCTGGCCCCAACTGTCCAATGTCGATCTCGCCCAGCTGTTGCAGGCCTACTTCGACGGCGACGGCACGGTCGAACGGGCCAGCGCCATTACGGCCACCACCGCCAGTGAGCAATTGGCCTCGGATCTTGTCTATGCGCTCTTGCGCTTCGGTATCTGGGCGCGGATCGCGCGCACCTGGAAGCGCGCCACAGGCACCGCGCACGCCGGAGATTGGTACTACCGTATCACGATCTCAGGCCAGGCGGATCTCCACCACTTCGATGATCAGATCGGGTTCTCGATAGGCTATAAGCAGGAGCGCCTGCGTGCGCTGTTGAGCCATGCGCAACATAGCAACGTCGACGTCGTACCCATCGACCCTGATCAACTCGGCGATCTGCGGCGCGGCCTGAGCCTGACTCAGCGTGAACTGGCGGCTATGTCCGGCTATAGCGAAAAAGGCAAAGCAGGCGGCATCCGCGCCATCGAGGGAGGCCGACGGCGTCCCCAGCGCGCGACCCTCAAGCATATCCTGACCGCGCTGTCCCAGATCGCTGTGACCAAAGGGGCCGATGAAGGGTGGTGGGACTCCTGGGGCGCGCTGATGGCCCTGTGCCAAATGCGCTGGACGCCCGTCGCCGCTGTGGAGCCGGTAGAGTACACGCATCCTTTTGTGTACGACTTCACCGTGCCGGGAGCCGAGACCTTCCTGGCGGGCCGGGGCGGCTTTTTCGTGCATAACACCTACGTCATGGGCCAGGTGATCGAGCAGCTGAACCGGCCGACCCTGGTGCTGGCGCACAACAAGACGCTCGCCGCCCAGCTCTACTCCGAATTCAAAGAATTCTTCCCCAACAACGCCGTCGAGTACTTCGTCTCCTACTACGACTACTACCAGCCCGAAGCCTATATTGCGCGCACCGATACGTATATCGAGAAAGACTCCGATATCAACGAGGAAATCGATAAGCTGCGCCACGCGGCGACCCGCGCCCTCTTCGAGCGCCGCGACGTGATCATTGTCGCTTCGGTCTCCTGTATCTTTGGCCTCGGCTCGCCGGAAGAGTACGGCAAGGTTGTGGTCGACCTGCAGAAAGGCCAGGTCGCCCGGCGCGACCGCGTGCTCCGGCGGCTGATCGATATCCAGTACAACCGCAACGACATGAACCTGGTGCGCGGCACGTTCCGGGTGCGTGGCGACACGCTGGAGATCTTCCCGGCCTATGAGAATATCGCCGTGCGTGTCGAGTTCTGGGGCGACGAAGTCGAGCGCATCACCGAGTTTGACCCGCTCACCGGCGAGGTATTGATCGAGCGCAACCGGATCGACATCTACCCAGCGCGGCACTTCATCACCAACCAGGAGAAGCTGACGGCGGCGATCGCCGATATCGAAGTGGAGCTCGCCGAGCGGCTGGCCGAGCTGCGCGCCGAAGAGAAGCTGGTCGAGGCCCAGCGGTTGGAGCAGCGGACCCACTACGACCTGGAGATGCTCCAGGAGACCGGCTACTGCTCGGGGGTCGAGAACTACTCGCGCCATCTCGCGCGCCGCCAGGCCGGCGATCGGCCGACCACACTGCTCGACTACTTCCCCGACGACTACCTGCTCTTCGTCGACGAGAGCCACATCAGCCTGCCCCAGGTGCGCGGCATGTGGGGCGGCGATGCCTCTCGCAAGCAAGAGCTGATCAAGTACGGCTTCCGCCTGCCCTCGGCCGCCGACAACCGCCCGCTGACCTGGGCCGAGTTCGAGCGCCAAATCGGCCAGGCCATTTATGTCTCGGCCACCCCGGGCCCCTATGAGTACGAGCATAGCCAGCAGGTCGTCGAGCAGATCATCCGGCCGACCGGCCTGATCGACCCGGAGATCGAGATCAAACCCACGCACGGCCAGGTCGAGGACCTCGTCGAGCAGGTGCAGGCGCGGCTGGCCAAAAGCCAGCGCACCCTGGTCACCACCCTGACCAAGCGCATGGCCGAGGATCTGGCCGACTACCTGAAGGAAGTCGGGATCAAGACCCATTACCTGCACAGCGAGATCGACACCCTGGAGCGGATCGAGATCCTGCGGGACCTCCGCCTGGGCATCTACGACGTGGTCGTCGGCATCAACCTGTTGCGCGAAGGCTTGGACCTGCCGGAAGTCTCGCTGGTGGCCATCCTGGATGCCGATAAAGAGGGCTTCCTGCGCAGCCGCGACAGCCTGATCCAGACGATGGGCCGCGCCGCCCGCCACGTCGAAGGCAAAGTCGTGATGTACGCCGACCGGGTGACCGCCTCGATGCAGGCGGCGATCGACGAGACCTACCGGCGCCGCGAGAAGCAGGTCCGCTACAATACCGAGCATGGCATTGAGCCGGCCTCGATCGTCAAGCAGGTGCGCGACCTCACCGACCGGGTGCGCGCGGTCGCCGAGGCCAGCCCGGGTTACCAGGTCTCGCCGACCGGCGAGATCGCCATCCCCAAGGAAGAGCGGGCGCGGCTGGTCAAGGAGCTCGAAGTGCAGATGAAGATCGCGGCCAAGGCCCTGGAGTTCGAGAAAGCGGCCCTCTTGCGGGACCAGATCGTGGAGCTGCGGCGGAGCATGGAGTAGCCGCGGCATGAGCAGGTCCCCCTACCAGGCGGTATTCTTCGACGCCGGAGACACCCTGATCGACTTCTACAGCACCGGGGAGCGCGTGACCCGCATCGTCTACGCGCGCACCGGCCGCCAGATCGCCGCGGCGCAGGCCGGCCCTTACTTTGAAGCGGCCTTCCACTATGCGCTGGGCGACAGCGCGAACGGGCTGCTCTGGGTCACCAACCCCGCCCAGGAGCGGCACTACTGGACCACTTACTACCGCGGCTGGCTAGAGGCGGCCGCGGTGCCGGCCGGTTCGGCGCTCATCGCCGAGTTGGTCGAGGACACGGTGCAGATCGAGATCTACCAGGCCTTTCCCGACGCCGCGCCCACCCTGGCGGCCCTGCGGGCGCACGACGTCCGACTGGTGCTGGTCTCGAATGCCTTTCCGTCCATGCAGCGGATTATGCAGTATCTCGACCTGGAGCGGTATTTCGACACCTGCCTCTATTCGTGCGCGGTCGGCTACGAAAAGCCGCAGCCCGGGATCTTTGACCTGGCCTTGCAGGCGGTGCGGCTGCCCCCCGCGGCCACCTGCTTCGTCGACGATGTGCCTGGTCATGTGGAAGCGGCGACCTCCCTGGGCATCCAGGGCTTTCTGCTGGACCGCCAGGCCCGCCACCGGCACAGTCCCCTGCCCCGGTTGGCCAGCCTCGCCGATCTGCGGCCGCATCTGGGGATCTGAGTCGGGGCTACGCGTCGTCCGGCTCGATCGTGCAGCCGAGGCCGAAGCTCTGGATGCGCTCCTGGTAGTACTCGGCCTCTTCCCGCGGGCAGACGCGCACCAGGCCCACGCCCGTCAGGTGCGCCTGGAGCATGATCTGCATGGCCTCCTGGACCGTCACCCCGGGAACCGCCTTGCGCAGCGACTGCACCACATAGACCATATCATGCACGTCGTCATTGTGCAGCAAGACCTTCCAGCGCGGCGCGAACGCGAGCCGGGGGCGCACCGGCGTCTGGGGCAACGGGGTGGGGATTTTGGATTTTGGATTTTGGATTTTGGATTGTGCCAACGTCTCTCTGCCTACTGCCAACTGCCGCCTGCCGACTCGTCCCACTGGCGCCTGCCTACCCGTCTCACTGACGACTGACGACTGACGACTGACGACTCGTCACGGCATCCAGCCCTTTTCGCGCAGCACGGTTACGCCGAGCAGGCCGAGACTGACACGGTAGGGATCGGGGAGCTCCGGGTGGTACTCGAAGCGGGCGCGCTCGAAGTACTGCACGGTATACGGGTGGCCGTCGGTGGGGCTGACTTCCGGCTGCTCCTCCGAGATCGGGTAGCCAAACTGGGCCAGTCCGCCGTGCGCCTGCCAGTAGGCGAGGAAGCCCGCATTCAACGAGTGCTGGGTGGGCGCCATATAGAGGTGGCCGGGGCTATTGGGGAAGGGGGCGATCGGGGGGAAGACCTGGCCCACCGTCACCGTGGCCCCGAGCCGGCCCAGGAGCACGGCATAGGGCGTGCCGGCATACTCCGGGTGATACTCGAAGCGATTACGCTCAAAGTATTGCACCGTATACCCGCCCTCGGTGAATTCCTCAGTCAGCGGATAGCCGAAGATCGGCAGTCCGCCGTGCGCTTGCCAGTAGTCGCGGAAGCCGCCGCCCAGGTTATGGTGGGTGGCGGGGAAATACGTGGCCCCGGGCAGCGGCGCCGCCGGGTCCAGGGCGGAGCCGGGCGCGGTGAGGCGATACGCGCGCAGGCCGGCGACCACCAGCTGTACCTGGTCGCCGTTGCGGGTGAACGGGGCGGGGGCCCAGCTGCCGTCACCCTGGCGGTAGCGCACCGTCAGCGGGGCGTCGGGCGCCACCGCGCCGAGGGTCGCCGCGAGACTGACCTGGACCGTGCCCGGCCCACTGGTCCAGAGGTCGACGCGGCGATCCGGGTCGCGCTGCCAGGTCACGAAAGCGAGCAGGGGCAGGCCGCGATCGGGGGTGTAGGTGACGACGTCCGGGGTAGCCGACGTGGTGCCGCCGACCAGGCGGGCCAGGGCCCCCCGGTAGGCAAAGCGGATGCCGCCGGCCGCGTCGGCGCCCAGGTCGGTAAAATTCCCGGCCGCGGTATCGCCGGCCAGGGCCGGGATCAGCGCGGCGAGGGCGGTCGCGGCGATCTTGGGCTGGAGCGTATCGTCGAAGAGGCCATAGGCATTCTGGGCGGCATTGTCGCCGCCGGGGTAATTATTCAGCATCCACTTGCCGCCGCCGGCATAGCCCTGGCTATAGATGTAGAGCCAGAGCCCCGTCTCCAGGTCCGCCGTCACCCGCTGGTCGACCGGTGAGGCGCCTTTTTGCAAGCCTTCTTCGTTGGAATAGCCAAACTCTTCGAGCATAAACGCCTGGCCGCTGAAGGTCGTGCGCAGGTTGGTCAGCACCGCCAGGGTGCGCTGGAGGTTGGCGAAGCCGCTGGCCACGAAGCGGTGCGGCGCCTGGAAGTCGAGCAGGCGGTTGGGGCTCAGCTTAGCCAGCACGATATTGCTGTAGCCGACGGTCAGCAAATGGTTCGGGTCGGCCGCGCGCAGCGCGTCCTGCTGGATGGCGATCCAGCGGTGCAGGGTCTCGTCCAACGCGCCCAGGAAAGGCCGCCAGCCGTCGGCGTCCGGCGAGTCCATGTAGTCGAGGGTCGTCTGCGCGGGGTGGGTCGTGACCCAGCCGGCCGCCGCGTCGAGAAACTCGCGATAGAGCCGGTAGTTATTGACGTAGACATAGGCCTGGGCGTCGGTGAGCCGGGGGGGCAGCAGGGCGCGTCCCTCGGCCGTCTGGCGGTAGGCCGGGATGGCCGGCTGGGCGATCCGCTCGCCATACACGGCCACCAGGCTCGTGGTCTGCAGGGGCGGGGCGGGATCGGGGTAGATCGACAGGGCGATCAGGTCGAACTGGGGCTCATTTTTCAGGTCGTAGGCCAGGATCGTCGGCTCGGTCTTGAAATGGCCCGCGATGCGCGTTTCCACGTCCGTGACCCGCTGCAGGTCGGGCTCCACATAGTCGGTAAAGGTCAGGATGAGGAACAGGCCGTGCCGCCGGGCCAGGTCGACGACGAGGTCGAGCTTGCGGAAATTCCCGGCCAGCACATCCTGGCGGAGGGGCGCCATGACGAAGAGGCGCACCGTATTGAGGCCGAGCCCGGCGGCCCGGGTAAAGTCGGCCTCGATCGTGGCGGGGTCAAACTGGCCATCATCCCACATCCGCCAGGCGCGATCCGGCGCGCCCACGTAGCTCACGGCCCAGGCGAAAAAGGGTTGGCCATCCGGGCGCAGGAACCGGCTGCCGCCGGGGGCGAGCTGGACGAAGCCGCTCGCGCCCTGGCCGAGCCCGGGCCGCCGGATCGCGACCGGGGCCAGGGCCAGCACTAACAGCACCAGCGCGTTGACGAAACTCCAGTGTGTGCGCGGCAAAGACATGATGGGAACCCGTCTACGCTCAGGTACCAGCAGGTTGCGTCCGGTGTAGCGCCGGCGGTTATTCGGTGGGCGTCTTGCCGATCCGGTACGAGCAGGTATCGCCGCCCTTGCCGCGACAGGTGATTTCCTCGACGGTGAAATTCTTCCCCGTCGCCCACTTCAGAGTCGAGGTCAGCACGCCGACCATGGCGTTGCAGCCGATGTCGGTGTGGCGATTGTAACAATAGGGGCACATGCCGACGCTATATTCGTAATGATCGCCCACTTCTTTGAGCTCGGTCGGGATGCCGAGGTCCCGCGAATTACTGGCGATGCGCTCCATGCTGAACTTCATCTTCATGGCCATGGGCATGAATTTCATCGCGGTCGCCGCGACGCCGAGCATCCGCGGCTGCTCCTTGATCCCATAATTGAAGAGCTCCTGCCCCACCCGCAGCTGCATGGACTTGGCTGCGCGGCCATAGAAGTCTTCCATGGCTTTGCCGAACGCGCTGTATTGGCTATACGGGATCGTGAACTCGATCACGTTGGTGGGGTAGTTGCCCACGTATTGCTCGAGGCCCGCACTCCGCAGCATGGCGTTCACGCCCTTCTCGCCGGTCACGCGCTCCACGGCCATGATCAGCAGGCGCATCCCGGCGCTCGGGTATTTGGGCTCCTCGCCTTCGTGGAAGGTGGGCGTGGCGATCGGGGGCTCTTCGTGCTCGCCCTCTTCTTCCGCCGTGAAGGTCTCGTGCGCCGCAGGCGCGGGGGCGGGCCCGGCGGCCGGCGCGGCGGCGGCGCGCGCGGCGGCGATCTGGGCTTCTTTCTGGCGTACCCAGTTCATCCCTTCCTGCGCCTGGGTATTCTGGGGATTCAGGGCCAGGACCCGCTCCAGGCAGGTTTTCATCATGGGCAAGTTATTGGCGACGCCACTCAGCCAGAGCCAGGCCTCTTCGTGCTGGGGCTCCAACTGGACGACGCGGCCCAGGTACTCCCGCGCGAGGTCTTTTTGCCCCGACGTGGCCGCCATCTTGCCTTTGGTGAGCAATTCTTCGGCTGTGGAAGGCATCCGCGACTCCTTGTTACCGGGCCGGTGCGGGGGCAGCCGGCCCGAGAGGATACGTTAATGAGGCTTAGACAGTTGTATCGGGAGAGCCGGGGCGGGGGCCGGGGCCTCGCGATCGCCGGCTATGGTGCGTCCTGCGATGCACCGCAGTATACACCATCAAATACGCTGCGTCAACGGGGGGGGCGCCGGCCGGGGGCCTAACCGCCCGGCTCCAGATCGGGGAGGCCCTCGGCTGGCGTTGCGGCCGCCATGCGCAGGGCGGCGACCAGCTCGGGTAACACAATGGCGTCACAGTCGGTGACCACGGCACTGCCCAGGCGCAGGCGGGCCGTGGAGGCGCCGGCCAGCAGCAAGGGCTCCAGCCAGCGCAGGCGGGGTTTATAGACCCGCAACTCGGCCCCGCAGATCTGCCCGCCCGCCTCCCGGGCCAGCCGGGGGACGTCGCGGACGCTATAGCGCACGACGTGCGTCGGGTCGCCATGGTGGTCGATGACGTGCCCGCGCAGCCGCTTCAGCACGAGCCGATTTTTGACGAGCAGCGGCCAATCGATCAGGTTGGCGGTGATCGGGAGATGCAGGAACAAACCCTCGACCCAGCCGCGGGCCGCCGGCTGCTCGCCGATATCCAGGGCTGCGAGCAGGCGGCGCAGCAACGCGACCCCAGCCGGGCGGGGAAAATGCTCGATCACATCGGCCACGACGATGGCATCGTACGCCGGGTGGGGCGGCCAGGTGGTCAGGTCCATTTCGGCAAAGTGCAGGCTGCCCCCTTTGCGCAGGGCCACCCCGCCATACGTCGCCTGCGCCCAGGCAATCGCCGCGCTTGACACATCCAGGCCGGTCACCTGCGCGCCCAGCATGGCCAGCAGCCAGGCCCCGGTCCCCAGGCCGCAGCCGGCATCCAGGATGCGCATGCCCGGTTGGACGAGGAGCATGCGGGCCGCCCGCCGGTACGCTTTCAAGGCGGGGGATCGCAAGTCGAAGGGCGCTTGCAGCGCCTGGCCCATCAAGCGACTGCGGAAGTACTCCGTGGAGTATTCGGTCTCCATCGGCCCTAAATCAGGGCCAGGTTGCGCAGGATCAGCGACCCCCCGGCGGCCAGGTGCTTGCGCACATAATAGACATGTTGCAGATGCGGCGAGAAGACGACCTGCACCGGGTCGCCGACGGCGAGGGCCTGATAGATCGCCTTATCGATCCGCAGATTGACCTCGCCGGGGGCGAGCCGCGACGCGCGCGGCACGACCAGCGGGGTATCCGGCGGGGCCGCGCGGGGGGCGGCCGCGGCGACATCCGGCAATTGGGTTCCGAAGGCGGCCCCGGAGCCCTGGACAAAGCCGCGCGTCTGGGGGGCGCGCCCGGCCGGGGTGCCGGGCCCCGCGCCCGTCGCGACCGTCATCGCTGGCTGCGCCGCGCCGTCTGGCGCGGCCAGGTCGCCCGGGGCCGCCGGCGGGCCGACCACGATCCAGAACCCGCCGCTGCGCCCGCGGCCCGTATGCCGCTGCGTGATGGCCCCGTCGAGCGTCGTCGGGCGCGCCCCGATGTCGAGGATGGCGATCCGCGTCGCGTTGAGAAAATAGAGCGTAATCGCGCCGAGCACCAGCGCGGCCAGGCCGCACGGGCCGCTGCTGACCAGCGATCCCTGGAAGGCCCCCGTGGTATCGGTCAGGCTATCGATCGTGAGGCGCAGGCTGGTATAGGCCAGCAGGCCGAACACGAGGACCAGCACGAGGGCCGCGGCCAGCGTCGTCAGGATGGCGGGCAGATAGCGAAACGGCACGGACTCCGTGTCGGATGCCACCGTTTCCGGCCGCGCCGGGGGGCGGCGCGGCGGAGTCGAGGAGTCGAGCTGCGTATTTCTCACGCCTCATTTCCCGAGTCGGCGCGGGTGGCCGATTCCTGATCGCGGATATCGTGGCTACTGTCCGGGCCACCCGCGCTGGCGTGATCCCGGCCGCCCGTGAACGGGCCGCGTACAAAGCGGGCCAGTAACACCTCGTCTTCATACCCCTGCTCGGTCTTGATATATTGGCGGCGCCGCCCCTCCTCCTGGA
>Ga0209166_10002282_pt1 | contig 14799 bp, 12 predicted proteins | sample Coa_R1_3_FD_187151 | JGI IMG/M metagenome (GOLD analysis project Ga0209166, IMG submission 187151) | Surface soil microbial communities from Centralia Pennsylvania, which are recovering from an underground coalmine fire - Coalmine... | ecosystem: Environmental > Terrestrial > Soil >... | reverse complement strand
GGTTGCGTCGTTGAAGATCACGTATGCGGGGACGCCCTGCTCCTTCGCTCGGGCCGCGCGCCAGCCGCGGAGCCGCTCGAAGACCGCTGCGGCGTCGGCGGGCAGGTCGGTGGCGGTCCCGGCGCGGCGGGCCCGGGCCGCCTTCGGCGCCCGTTCCGGCTCCCGGCGCAACATCACCTGCCGCTGCTTGCGGAGCACCTGGGTGCTGGCATCGGTGAGGACCAGGGTGCCGTAGTCGCCCTCCACGGCCAGCAGGCCCTGGGCGAGCAGTTGCCGGACGATGCCGCGCCACTCAGTGTCGCGCAGGTCGGTGCCGATGCCGAACACGGTCAGCGTGTCGTGGCCGTGCTGGGTGATCTTGGGCGTCTGCTTGCCGAGCAGGATGTCGATGACATGGCCCGCGCCGAACCGCTGGCGCCGCTCGCTGCGCAGCCGGTACACCGCGGACAGCAGTTTCTGCGCGGCGATCGTGCCGTCCCACGCCTCCGGCGGCACCAGGCAGGTGTCGCAGTTGCCGCACGGCTCGCTCCGCTCGCTGAAGTAGCCCAGAAGCTGCACCCGGCGGCACCCGACCGTCTCGCAGAGCGCCAGCATGGCATCGAGATGCTGGCCCTGGCGGCGGCGGTGGGCCTCGTCCCCGCCGGAGGAGTCGATCAGCTTCCGCTGCTGGACCACGTCCTGCAGGCCGTAGGCCAGCCAGGCCGTGGACGGCAGGCCGTCCCGGCCGGCCCGGCCGGTCTCCTGGTAGTAGCCCTCCACCGACTTGGGCAGGTCGAGGTGCGCGACGAAACGCACGTCTGGCTTGTCGATGCCCATGCCGAAGGCGATCGTGGCGACCATGATGACGCCGTCCTCCCGGAGGAAGCGCGCCTGGTTCTCGCCGCGCGTCCGGGAGTCGAGCCCGGCGTGGTAGGGCAGGGCCACGTGCCCATTGGCGGCGAGGAACTCGGCGGTCTGGTCCACCGAGGACCGCGCCAGGCAGTAGACGATGCCCGAGTCGCCCGCGTGCTCGGTGCGCAGCAGTTCCAGCAACTGGCGCCGGGGGTCGTTCTTCGGCACGATCCGGTAGGAGATGTTGGGCCGGTCGAAGCTCGCGACGAACTGGCGGCCCTGGGCCAGGTGCAGCCGAGTGGCTATCTCGGCGCGGGTGGCCTGGGTCGCGGTGGCGGTCAGCGCGATCACCGGCACGCCCGGGAAGCGCTCGCGCAGCACGGCGAGGCCCAGGTAGTCGGGCCGGAAGTCGTGCCCCCACTGGGACACGCAGTGCGCCTCGTCGATGGCGAACAGCGCGATGCGGCCCCGCTCCAGCAGCCGCAGCGCCGGCTCCCCGCACAGCCGCTCCGGCGCCACGTACAGCAGGTCCAGCTCACCCGCCAGGAAGGCGCCCTCGACCAGTCGGCGGGCGCCGATGTCCTGGGTGGAGTTGAGGAAGCCGGCCCGGACGCCGAGGCTGCGCAGCGCGTCCACCTGGTCCTGCATGAGCGCGATCAGGGGGGAGACCACCACCCCGGTGCCATCGCGGACCAGCGCCGGGATCTGGTAGCACAGCGACTTGCCGCCGCCGGTGGGCATCAGCACCAGCGCGTCCTGCCCGCCGGCCACGTGGTCGATGATCTCCCGCTGGCTGCCCCGGAACGAGTCGTAGCCGAAAACCCGCCGCAGCACCGCCTCGGGATCGGTCAGGCGGGGAGCGGCGCCGGGGGAGGCCACCCGCGTCACTCTACGAGGATCCCGGCAGCGCCGCCGGGCCGCCACGCCTGCCCGGCGCCGTCACCACAGGTCGCCGCCGGTGAGCACGTAGATGAACGGCACAAGCGGGATCAGGCCGAAGACGGCCCAGGCCAGCTTGGCGCCGCGGGAGATGTCGGCGCGCGACAGCAGGTCGATCCACATCAGCACGACCGCGAGGGGATGGAGAAAGCAGATGAGAAGCTCGGCAACCTTCTTCATGCGCCGAATCTAGGCGATCCCGCCGTACCCTGGTCCCTCCAGCGTCACTGGAAGCGCCTACGCCCACCGGCGCGCTGACTCTGTGGGCCCTGAGCCGCGCCCGGCGCACCATTAATAGCCGCGCCATAAATAACCACGGAACATCGATGCCCGGAACCGGCCGCGCTGTCATGGTTGAGGGGAGGCTGCCGGAAACGCGTGCGCCGATGCCGGCCGGTAGCCTCGCAGGGACGGCGGGAGGAGCCTGATGCCAGGTCAGGGCGGCGAGGTCGTGGTGGGTCTGGACAACGGCGGCACGGCCATCAACGCGACCGTGCTCGACTCCGCCGGGCGGTTCCTGGTGGACCGGCTGGTCGAGACGCCCAGCCGGGTTGGGGAGGGCCCGGCGGTGGCCGTCGGGGCCCTCAGCGACGCGTTCACCGGCGTGCTCGGCCTGACCGGGGTCCCGCCGGATGCGGTGCGGGCGGTGGGCCTGGACACCCCCGGCCCGGCCAGCGCCGACGGCGTGATCTCGACCCGCGGCGCGGTGAACTTCGCCGATCCCGCCTGGCGCGGCTTCGACGTGCGCAGCGCCCTGGAGGCCCGGCTCGGCTTGCCGGTGAGCTACAACAACGACGCGAACGCCGCGTCGCTGTACGCCCACCACGTCCATTTCGGGGCCGAGGCGCCGCACCGCTCCTCGGTTTCGCTGATCGTGGGGACCGGGCTCGGTGGCGGCGTGATCGAGAGCGGCCGGGTGGTGCGCGGCGCCGCGGGCATGGCCGGCGAGTTCGGGCACATACAGATCCCGATGGACGGGCTGCTGGCGCCGGGGCAGCCGACGCCGGTGTGCAACTGCGGCCTGGCCGCCGACGGGGAGAGCGTCGCGTCGCTGACCGGCATCGAGAAGAACCTGCTGCCCTACTGGCTGACCCGTTTTCCCGGTCACGACCTGCACGCGGCGGCGTCCCCGCGGCATGCCGCGATCCTCGTGCGCGGGCACGCCGGGGCGGGGGACCCGATGGCCATGCAGATCTTCCGGCAGCAGGCGATCGCCCTCGGCAGGCTCTTCACCGTCGCGGCGAACTTCACCGACCCGCACGCCTACTTCATCGGTGGCGGCGTGGTCGAGGCTGCGCCAAGCTTCCGCGACTGGTTCCTCGCCACCGTCCAGGAGCACACCGATCTGCGCGAAGAGCAGCGCCCCTTGGTGACCTTCGCGCTGGTGCCGGACCTGGACATGGCGGGCGCCCGGGGTGCCGCCATCGCCGCCGCCAGCACGCTCGGCTGGGCGCCCCCCGAGCTTCCCGATCGATAGGCCGCCAAACCGGCGCTATGGTGGCGCTGGCCGCGAACGTGCGCAAGCGCTACGGCGACGATCGGGCGCGGGCGTTCAAGCCGTAGCCCGGCGGTGACAACACAGCGTGCAACCCCCGGTGCAAATCGATCGTGACTTGCCCCGCCGAGTCGGTCAGGCGGTTCTTCATCCAGTGCCTGGGGCGGCTGCCGCGGATCGGTCGTAGACGACCGTGCCGTCGACGAGCGTCATGTCGACGTTCGCGAGCGCGAGCTCTCCGGCCGGGCAGGCGAACAGGTCGCGGTCCAGCACAACGAGGTTGGCGGCCTTCCCCACGTCAATCGAGCCGCTGACCGAGTCGGCGTGATTAACGTATGCAGACCCGATCGTGAACGCTGCGATCGCGTCGTGCAAGCCGATCCGTTCGGGTGGCAGGAACACGTCCCCGGCGCCCGGCGGGGCGTACGGGTACCCGGGCGGCACGGTCCGGTTGACCGCGACGTGCAGCTGCCAGAGTGGATTAGGGCTCGACACCGGCCAGTCGCTGCCCATGCACAGCTGCGTGCCGGAGCGCACCAGGCTGCCAAACGGATACTGCCAGGACGACCGCACTGGGCCGAGGAACGGCAGCGTCAGCTCGGTCATCTGGGGTTCCTCGCACGCCCACAGTGCCTGGCAGTTGGCCAGCACGTCCAGCCGCCGGAACCTTGGCAGGTCCTCCGGATGAACCACCTGGATATGGGAGATGTGGTGCCGGCCAGTTCCCGGCCGGTTGGCTGCCCGCGCCGCGGCAACCGCGTCGAGTGCCTCGCGGACCGCGCGGTCGCCGATGGCGTGAAAGTGGGCCTGGAATCCGGCCGCATCGATTGCGGTGACGGCTTCGTTGAGCTCCTGAGCTCCGAAGAAGCTCGTCCCCGAGCGATCGGTCTGGTGTCCGTGCGCGTCCAGGTACGGGGTAAGCATCGAGGCGGTGAAGTTCTCGCACACGCCGTCCTGCATGATCTTGATGCTCGTGGCCCGGAACCGGCCGTCGCGGGCCGCCCGCGCCCGGCGCTCGATCAGTCCGTCCAACTGCCCGGTGCCGAGCCCGCGCTGCCACCACAGCGCCCCGACCACTCGCGCCGTGAGGAGCCCGCGCCCGTCGGCCTCCAGGTAGGCGTCGAAGCAATCCGGTACGACGGCATAGTCCCCGACGATCGCCTCCTGCCACCCGGTTATGCCAAGCGCATGCAGATAGCGCTGGCCTTCGAGGATTCCCGCCACCTGCTCGTCGAGCGTGGGGCCGGGTACCGCGCGCTGCACCAGGCCCATCGCGCCTTCCTGCAGGGCACCGCCGGGTGTGCCGTCCGGCTCGCGCTCGATCCGGCCATCCGGAGGGTCGGGAGTGGTGGCCCCGACGCCCGCCAGTTCGAGCGCTCTAGTGTTCACCCAGGCCCCGTGGTGGTCTCGGTTGGAGAGGAAGACCGGCCGGTCCGGCACGATCCGGTCGAGGTCGTGCCGGGACGGTATCCCGCCGGGAAACACGTCCAGCGCCCAGCCGCCGCCGGTGATCCACCGGGCGCCGGGATGGGAGTCCGCATATTGCCGGATGAGGCCGAGGTAGTCCTCCGGGCCGTGCGCCGCGGTCAGGTCGCACTGCAGGCGTTCCAGCCCGGCGGCGGCCGCGTGCACGTGCGCGTCGGTGAATCCTGGCAGCACCATGCGGCCACCGAGGTCAATGACCTGCGTGCGCTGCCCGGTCAGGTCTGCGATCTCGGCGTCCGCGCCGACCGCAGCGATCATGCCGTTCTTGATGGCGACCGCCTGGGCCCATGACCGCGCGGCATTCACGCGGTAGACGGCACCGCCGCGAAGCACCAGGTCCGCTGTCTGTGGTGTCAACCTCGTTCGTCCTCCTCGTCGGCCGCACGCAGGGCGGCATCCCGGTCGGCAGGATCGCCGTAGCCACCACCGCCGCTGGTCTCGATTCTGATCACTGATCCGGGCCTGACTATCAGGGCGCCCTTGGAACCAGCCGCGATCGGTGTGCCCTGCGGGTCGAAAACCGTGATCCGCGACGGCTGGCCGTCCGTGCCGCCGAACACGCCGCGGGGGGCGAAACGCGGGTCGGTCTGCTCGGAGTAGAAGGTGACCATGGCGTCGCGTCCAAGCACCTCATAATCACGCCGCAGTCCGAGGCCGCCGCGGTACTGGCCGTCGCCCTGGGAACCGGCGACCAGTTCGGTGCGCAGGATGCGCACCAGGTAGCTCGACTCGGCGACCTCGACCGGCATGAGCCCGACGTTGGCCATATAGGTGTCGACGCCGTCCAGGCCATCGCCGCGGCGGTGCGCGCCGGTACCGCCGCCGACCACCTCCGCCATCACGCTGGGCACTCCGGTGCGTGGCGACGCACTTTCCAGGTTCATGCCGAAGAAGGCGACCGTGCTGCTGGCTACCGCCCGGTCCGGCCAGATTTGCGCAGCCGCCCGGATCAGGGTGTCAGCCAGCCGCTGGCAGGTGTTGTGACGCACCGAGACGGCACCGGGCGGTTCCGGATTCAGCACGGTGCCGCGCGGGCAGGTGATCTCGACCGTGCGCAGGATCCCGTCGTTGGTGACCTGGCCAGGGTCGGTCAAAACGCGGATGGCGTAGACCACGCTCGCACGCGTGCTGGCCCACGGCACGTTCATTGCCCCGCGCACCTGCCGGGCCGATCCGCTCAGGTCGACGGTGAGCGAGTCGCCGTGCTTGGCCAGCCGGACATGGATCCGGGTCGGCGGGCCGCCTGCCCCGTCGTCATCCAGGAAGCCCTCCGCCTCGCTCGCGCCATCGGGCAGATCGGCCAGGTCGAGCCGGACGGCGCGCTCGGCCGCGTCCAGCATCATGCCGAAGACCGCCGACACTACAGCTGGGCCGTAGTGACCGGCGAGCTCGGCTACCCTCCGCTCGCCGACAAGGCAGGCGCTGCGCTGCGCCCGCAAGTCCGACAGGGTGGATACCGGGTCGCGCACCGCGGCCTCGACGAATGCGAAGACGTCGGGGTTCTCCTCCCCGCCCCGGTACAGCCGGACCGGCGGAAGCAGCAGGCCCTCGGCATACACCTCGCGGAGATCGGGGCCTTCGGTGCCCGGCCGCACACCGCCGACGTCGATGTGATGCGCCGCGGTTCCGGCCCAGGCGAACAGCCCGCCGTCGATGAAAATCGGCATTATGACGTTGAGGTCAGGGGTGTGCATCGCGCCGAGATACGGATGGTTGGCCAGGAAGGCGTCGCCGGCAGCGACGGCATCTCCCCATCGCCTGATGATCGACTTCACCACGAGCGACATCGCGCCGAGCTGCGCCGGGATGAAGTCCGCCTGCGCGACCAGGTCGCCGTCGGCGCGGAATATGGCGCAGCTGAAGTCGTCCATCTCGCGGATGATCGGGCTGTAGCTCGAGTGCTTGAGTACACCGCCCATCTCGGCTGCCGCCGAGAGCAGGGCCGCGCTGGCCAGCTCGAAGGTGATCGGATCGACGCCGACACGGCCGCGGGTGACCTCGCCGCACCGGCCAGGGCCAGCCGTCTGGGCCGCCGCGGTCACCGCGCCTCCTCCAGCCACATGCTGCCGAGTTCGTCGGCGCGGGCGCGCTGATCCGGCAGCACGATCGTGGTGGTGTCGAGCTGGTGAACGATCGCAGGGCCGGTCACAGCCTGGAATGGCCCGATCCGGTCCCGCGGGTAGACGGGCAGCTCGCGCGCCGCTGGCGTGCCAGGCAGCCGCGCCAGGACGGTCCCGGCGCGGGCTGATGTGGGCACGCTTGCCGGCCGGGCGGGCGGCTCGGCGCGTGCCGGTGCCGGAGGCTCGGGCGGTCCGTCGCCGGGCCGCACCGGCAGCCGGCCGAACGCCGACAGCCGGACGTTCACGACCTCGACCTCCTGCTGCGGATCGGCGTGTCCGTAGGTGCGCAGATGCTGCTCAAGGAAGCGGCTGGCGAGGGCGGTGATGGCGCGTCGTCCGGTCGCTTGCAGCGGCACGTTCAGTTCATATCCCTGCCCAAGGAAACGGCAGTCCGCGCTGGCGGCCAGCCGGACCGCGCCCGCGGCGACGCCGTCCCGGCGTAGCTGTGCGGTCAGCTCCCGGCCCGCCGCGGCGTACCACCCGGCGAGCTCGCCGAGCAATTCGGGCCGGAGGACGCGCAGTACGGTGCGCGAGTCGTCGACCCGGATGTCGGTGGACGTCAGCCCGGAAGCGGCGAACAGGCCGGGGAACCGCGGGATGAGCACCGAGCGGAATCCCATTCCCCGGAGCAGCAGCCCGGCGTGCAGCGGCCCGGCGCCGCCGAAGGCGACCAGCGTGTAGTCCCGCGGGTCGATGCCGCGCTGCACGGACACACGGCGCAAGGCCGAAGTCATCTGCGCGACGGCGAGCTGCACGATGCCGTCCACCGCATCCGGCACCTGCAGCCCAAGCGCGGCAGCGACCGGCTCGATCACCTCGTGGGCAGCGATAGCGTCCAGCGGAAGCTGGCCGGCGAGTGGCAGCGAGGCCGGCAGCGTGCCAGCGACGACATGCGCGTCGGTCACGGTCGCCCGGTCGCCTCCGTGGCCGTAGGCCGCCGGGCCGGGCATGGCGCCTGCGCTGTCCGGCCCGACCCGCAGCCGGCCGGCCCGGTCGACCTCAACGATGCTGCCGCCGCCCGCGCCCACGGTCACGATGTCCACGGCAGGTGCGAGGACGGGACTACCGTCAATCTCCTGGCGCGCTGTGACCGGCGGGACGCCGTCGGGGATCAGGCAGACATCGAGCGAAGTGCCGCCCATGTCGAGCGAGACAAGCTGGCGGATGCCGTACCGGGCGCCGAGGGCTGCGGCCCCGGCGACTCCCGCGGCAGGGCCGGATAGCACGAGCCGGTGCGCCTGCTCGGCGGCCCGGCCGGCGGGCAGGCAGCCGCCATTGGACTGCATGATCTGCAGGGGTGGCGCTATTCCCAGCGACGCGACCCTGGACCTCAGCTTCAGCAGGTAACTGCCCACCACCGGACGCAGTGCGGCGTTGATGACGGCGGTCGTGGTGCGCGGGTACTCGCGGAACTCGCGGGCGACGGCGGACGACAGCGTCACTGGCACCCCGGGAAGTCGTGCGGCGATTGCGTCGCCCAGCAGCTTCTCGTGCCGGTCGTCGAGATAGCTGAACAGCAGGCTGACGGCCACGGCTTCCGGCATGCGGGCCGCTACCGCCTGAGCTACGCGGTCGATCTCGGCTGGGGTGAGCTCGGTGACAATCTCGCCGAGCCCGGACAGCCGCTCGGCGACCTCGATCCGGTCCCGCCTGCGGACGAGCTCTCGCGGTCGCGTCTGGGTCAGGTCATAGACCACCGGCCGTGATCCGGTCCGGTATCCGAGGACGTCACGGAATCCGCGCGTCGTTGCCAGCGTTACCCTGGCCGTGCGTTCGGTGAGCAGCGCATTCGTGGCGACCGTCGTGCCGTGGAAGATCATCAGGACCGACGCCGGCCGGACCCCGGCGTCGGCCAGCGCAGTCAGCGCGCGCTCGAAGGCAAGCCCGAGATCGGTGGGCGTTGACGGTACCTTGGCCACGCGAACCTCTCCGTCGGCGCTGATCGCGATGGCGTCGGTAAAGGTGCCGCCGATGTCGATGCCGACGACCCAGCTCTCAGCCACCGGCGGCTCCCGCGAGATCCCTGACGCGCGGCGCGACCTCCTCGGCGAAGATCTGCAGCGCCCGGCGCTGGACCTCCCAGTGCAGGCCGGGGAAATACAGCCGGGCGATGAACACCAGGTCGCCACCGGCCGCTTGGCGGTACTCCTCGATAACGCGGGCGACCACCGGGGGCGCCCCGAGGATTATCGACTCGCGCAGCGCGGCCTCCTCATTGCTGGTCGCTGGCGGCGGAGGTGCGGGCGTATCGGTGCGGCCGCGGGCACCCTCCATGTCGTCGTACTTCCAGGCGATGTAGCGGTGATGGTCGCGAATGAGCGTCCAGGCGTCGGCCCCATCCCAGGCGAACACGGGCAGGTGCACGCTGACCGTAAACGGGCCGGTCCTGCCGCCGGCATCGAATGACGCCCGTGCTTGCGCGACCTGAGCGGCGAGCATCTCGGGCGTTACCTCGGTCGCCATGAGCCCGTCGGCGAGGCGGCCAGCCCGGCGGATGGCCGGTTCACTCATCGCGCCCACCCACAGCGGCGGCCCGCCCGGGCGGGCCGGAAGCGGGCGGACCGGAACGGCCGGCCTGCTCTGGTCAGGGCTGCCCCGCACCAGTTCGCCCCGCCATGCGCCGCGCAGCGTCGCCATGCTGGAGACCAGCCGCGGCACCCGGTCCGCGAGCGGGACCCCGAGACCGTCGAACTCCTCCTCCCGCCAGCCCAGCCCTATCCCGAGGGTCAGCCGGCCGCCGGAGATCAGGTCGGTGACCGCGGCATCCTCGGCGAGCCTGATCGGATCATGCAGCGGCGCCAGGGCTAGCGCCGTCCCGATCTGCACCCGGCGCGTCCTGGCCGCCAGCGCTGCGCACATGGGCAGCAGCGACGGCAGGTAGCCGTCGTCGACGAAGTGATGCTCGGAGACCCACACCGAGTCCAGGCCAAGCTGTTCCGCCTGCTCGGCCAGCTCGAGGGCCTGAGCGTAGATCTCGGTATCGGATCGCGGATCGCCTGGGTAGCGCTGGCAGGTGATCAGCCCGAATCCAAGCGAGATGGTCACGCGACCTCCTGCGCGGCCGCGTCGCCGGCCACAGCCGGGGCCTTGGACAAGAACCCCGAGTAATCCAGTGCGCGGTACGGGACTGCGCACGGGTTGCCGTCGGCCAGCCACATTGTCTGCGCAGCCAGGTCCATCAGCACCGAGGCTGCGGTCATGCCCTGGTCGGCCGGTGCCATCCGCGGGTCCGGGTGACAGCACACGCCGGACGGGTAGTTCGCGTGATCGCAGAGCAGGGACTGGAACGTCGCCAGCGAGTGATCGGCCGCGGCCCGCACGCCGGCCCGCAGCCGCTGCAGCCGGACCGGGCTGTCCGGCATGGCCCAGACCGAGACATCCTTGCGGGCGAATCGCTCGGCCAGGAAATGGTTGGTGTGCAGGAGTACGCCGTCCTCGCTGCCGGGATAGACGAAGTACAGCCGGGAGAAGTCACCCGGCGAGCCCTCGACGTCGACGACAACGCCGTCGCGGTGCGCGAGCAGGTAGTTCGCCGAGGAGGAGCGGAATCCGGCGTGCAGCACGGCGATGGCGTCCGAGACGGTCTCGCAGTTCATGATCGCCCGGAGCAGGAGGTGGTACGGCAGGCCGGGCTCACCGAGGTCGTCCGCCGTGACCAGGGCGTTGGTCGCCAGGCCCAGCCCGGAGGAGTTCATCCCCGTCTTGGCGAGCAGCCCGGCTTCCACGACGGTGACAAAGTCCGGTGCATCGTCCTGCCGCACCTCCAGGACTACGACCGTGTCGGCTGTGTGTGGCAGCCAGTCCCAGTTCTGGCCGACCAGGGTGGCCCCGCCGTGGCCGGGTGCTGGTGCCACCGCGAACGCGCTGCACTCTGCCCGGCCCGCGGCAGTGACGGCCTGCCGCGCTTTCGCCGCGAACATCACCTCGGTGCGCACGTTGATCGCCAGCACGTCGTGGTAATCCAGCCCGGCGCCTGCGGCGATGCCGCGCATCTCCTCCAGGTAACCAGGTCCGAAGGCGGCGATCGGCTCCTCGAACCGGGCGGCCTCGCGCCGTACCTTCTCCCAGTCCCAGCCGGCGAGCTGGGCGAACACGTCACGATAGGCCCTGACCGAGCGGTGCACACGCTCGCTGGCCTGCTCGCCGTACTGACGGCCGCGCTGCTGCGCGGTCCCACCGACGCGCACGTGCGGGTACTGTCCCATCGCTGTTCCTCTCAGATCGCCGTACTGCCGCCGTCGACCGGGACGGCGACCGCGGTCAGGTACGCGGCATCATCTGACGCTAGGAAGACGATCACGGCCGCCACCTCGGCGGCAGTGCCCAGGCGGCGCAGGGGCACGCAGCTGTCCAGGTACGCCTGACCCGCAACGGGGTCGTCCATGAGGCGCAGCATCGGCGTGTCTATAACCCCAGGGCAGACGGCATTGACGCGAATGCCGTGCGGCGCCCATTCGACAGCCATCTGCCTGGTCAGCGCGATCACTCCAGCCTTGCTGGCGTTGTAGTGCGCGGTCGGCTCGGCGGCATCGGCGACGAGCGCGGCGGTCGAGGCAATGTTCACGATCGCGCCGGGCAGGCTCGCATCGATCAGCGCGGCCGCGACGGCCTGCCCCACCAGGAAGGACCCGCGCAGGTTGATGGCCAGCGTCTCGTCCCATTCCGCGGGTGTCAGCTCGAGCAGCGGCCGCATCCGGTAGATCCCGGCGGCGTTCAGCAGCACGTCCGGTGGCCCGCCGAGCAGCGTGCTGGCTTGGGTGACCGCATCGGCGACGTCGTGCGCCCGGGTCACGTCGGCGACCAGGAACGGGGCAGCAGTCTCGCGCGCCAGCTCAGGTGCTGGCGGCCGCCGGTCGATCGCGACCACCTGCGCGCCCTCGGCCCGCAGCCGCCGGACAGTAGCGAGCCCGATCCCGGATGCGCCGCCGCTGACCAGGGCCCGGCGGCCGGCCATCCGGCTGGCCGCCGGGCCCTGGTCGCGCACTCCGGGCCGGCCGGCCCGGCCGGCCGCACCGCCGGTGATGTGATCAGCTGAGCCAGGCACCGCCATTGACCCCGATCGTCTGGCCCGTGACGTAGCTGGCGTCAGCGGAGATCAGCCACGTGATCGCGCCGGCGATGTCCGACCCGGTGCCGTGACGGCGCAGCGGGACGCTCCTGGCGACCCGGTCGACCTGCTCCTCGAAGGTCGTTCCCGAGGCCCTGGCCCGCGATCGCAGCTCGTCCCAGTGCATCTGGGTCGCCATGTTGCCGGGAGCGATCGTGTTGACCCGGATGCCGTGGGGCGCAAGCTCCAGGGCCATGGCTTGCGTCAGCAGGGCCACGGCTGCCTTCGAGGCGCAGTAGCCGGCCCCGCCCGGCACGGCCTGCTGGCCGAATATCGACCCGAGGTTGACGATTGCGCCGCCCGTGGCCCGCGCGATCATGAGTCGCGCCACCGCGCGGGAGGCCAGGAACGCCGAGCCGAGGTTGACCTGCAGGACGTGCCAGAAGTCCCCGAACGTGGTGTCGACCACCAGGGTGTCCGGCCCGCCGATGCCCGCATTGTTGACGAGGGCGTCGATCGCGCCGAGTTCGGCATCCGCCTGCGAGATCGCGGCCTGGCACGCGGCCTCGCCGGCTACGTCGGCGGCGATCCCCGTGACGCGGCCCGCGCCCGGCGGCAGCCCGGCCGCGATCCGCTCCGCCGTGGCCGTGACGTCCGGGCTGATATCGATGAGCGCTACGCTCGCGCCGTCGGCCGCGAGCCGGGCCGCGATCGCCTCGCCCAGACCGCGCGCCGCGCCGGTGACGACGGCCTTCACGCCCGGCTCGCGATCTGCGCCGTCGTCGCCACCCACACGTCCGCGTGCCCGCGGACGAACGACACGAACGAGTCGAGGAACGCCAGCCGGGACGGGCGGCCGATGATCTGCGGGTGCATCGTGAACACGCACGCGCCGCCCAGGTTCCTGATGCCGAGGAACTCCTCCTCCCACAGCGTCCGGACGTGCGCGGTCGTGCATACGGTCTTCGTCCAGCTCGCTCCGTCGAACCAGAAATGCGGGGCGTCGTCCAGGAGCCAGGAGATCGGTACCTCGACCAGCGGCGGCGTGTCAATGCGGTAGGGGCGGATGTCGTCCATCAGGTTCGAGGAGTACGCGAAGCCATGCTCGTGCAGCAGCTCGAGGGTGTGCGGGCTCAGGTCCCACGACGGTGACCGGTAGCCGGTTACCTCGGCGCCGAAGCCACGCAGGATCTCCAGCCCGCGAATCAGCTCGGCTTCTTCCTGCCTGCGGGTCAGCTTGTTCGGTGAGGTATGGGTGTAGCCGTGGTGGGCGATCTCGTGCCCGGCGGAGACGATTGCGGCGACGCGCTCGGGATGCCGCTCGGCGACCCGGCCGGGGATGTAGAAGGTCGCCCGGATCCGGTGCCGCGCGAGCAGGTCCAGGATCAGCGGCACGGCGACCTTGGCACCATAGGTGCCCTGGGACAAGACGCCCGGGTAGTTGACGTTGTCCGGGTTCTCGCCGATCCAGACCTCCTCGGCGTCGAAGTCGAACGTGAACGCCGCGGCGCAGCGCGCTCCGTCAGGCCACATGCGGATCGGGGCTCCCTTCTGCCTGGCTGGCGGCCGCGGTCCCGTCCGGCACGGCCTCGCCTGTATCCGGCGGCTCATCTGCCGCCGGGTTCTCGCCCTCAGCCGCCCACACGCCGATCCTCCGCCAGTACCGGCCAACGACGCCGGCCAGCCCGTCCGGCACGAAGATCACGACAACGAGCAGGAACAGGCCGAGGATGGTGAACTCGGCGCCGGGACGGGTGACCAGCACGGTCGCGACGATCTGGACCAGGATCGTCCCGATGATCGGGCCGGTGGAGGTGCCAAGGCCGCCGATGACCAGCATGGTCACGTACACGCTCATCGGGGTCAGGCCCATCACCGAGGGCGAGATGCTGCCTTCGGCGCATACGTACAGTGCGCCGGCCACTCCGGCGATGAACCCGGAGATCGCGAACGCGATGACCCGCAGGCGCAGCGGGTTCACGCCGCGCGCGGCCGCGTAGGCGGGCGCATCTCTGATGCTGCGCAGCGCGATCCCGAGCTCAGATTGCTTGACCGCCGCGAGGACCAGGGTGACGGTCACCACGATCGCCAGGATCGTCCAGTAGTAGGCCCGGTTCTGGTCGTCGATGCTCAGCGTGTCGAACAGGCCGGGCACGCTCGGCAGGCCGAAGGAGCCGCCGGTGATCCCGGAGCCGTCGTTGAGGATCATGTACTGGATTACTTCGGCGAATGCGAAGGTCAGCAGCGACGTGTAGATCCCGTAGAGGCGCAGCGTGGGGAACGCGAGCAGCATGGCGGCGATGGCTGCGACGACGCCGCCGGCCAGCAGCGCGAGCCACGGCGACAGCGACGTGCGGAGCATCATGATCCCGGCGCCATACCCTCCCATCGCATAGATCGCGAGCTGGCCGAAGTTCCAGACCCCGGCCACGCCGAGCACGAAGTTCCAGCTGATGTTCAGGACCAGCAGGATCAGGGTCGTGACCATCACGCTGAGGTAGTACTGGTTCGTCATGACCAGCGGGATCGCCGCCGCGATGGCCACAGCGAAGGCGGTCAGGCCCCACCGCCCGCTGGTCATCGACGGAAAGGCGGACCGAGCCAGGGCCTGGCGGCCGGTCACCGGCGCATGGTCGGTCACAGCCTGGCCTCCGAGGGCTTGCCGAGCAGACCGTATGGCCTGACGATCAGGACGATGAGGATCACGCCGTACAAGATCGGCAGCGACCAGGTCTCACCGACTATCTGCTCGGCCGTGGCCTGGATCAGGCCGATGGCGTAGGCCGCGTAGATCGTGCCTGGCAGGCTGCCGAGGCCGCCGAAGATGACCACGATCAGGGCCTCGAGCAGCGGCAGGTCGCCGGCCCCTGGGTAGGCAAAGT
>Ga0209166_10002281_pt1 | contig 14801 bp, 11 predicted proteins | sample Coa_R1_3_FD_187151 | JGI IMG/M metagenome (GOLD analysis project Ga0209166, IMG submission 187151) | Surface soil microbial communities from Centralia Pennsylvania, which are recovering from an underground coalmine fire - Coalmine... | ecosystem: Environmental > Terrestrial > Soil >... | reverse complement strand
GATATCGTGATCGAAAGGTTTTCGGAACCCACGGCGGGAAGGGTGACACCGTTGAAGTCACGGCGGGAAGGGTGACACCGTTGTCTGACAGGACGGCATTACCTGGCAGGCCGGGCCGGGACGCCGCGGAGCGCCGCACCACGCTGACGGCCATCGCGGCCGAGGCGGGCGTCTCGCTGCCGACGGTGTCCAAGGTGGTCAACGGACGGCCCGATGTCTCGCCCGCCACCCGGGCGCGGGTGGAGCGCCTGCTGGACAAGCACCACTACTCACGGGGAGGCTTGCGCAGGCATTACCGCTCCGGGCTGGTCGACCTGGTGTTCAACGGGCTGGACAGCCCGTGGGCGGTGGAGATACTGCGCGGCGTGGAGGAGTGGGGAGCCAGCCACGAGACCGGCGTCGCGGTATCGGCCGTCCGGCACGGCAACGCCCGCCCGGCGAGCTGGACCAGCACCCTGGCCAGCCACGACACCGACGGGGTCATCCTGGTGACCTCGGAACTGACCGATGACCAGCTCAGGCAGTTGCGCAGCGCGGGAATCCCGCTGGTGGTGGTGGACCCGGTCAACCCGCCGCCCGCCGACCTGCCCAGCGTCGGCGCCACCAACTGGGCCGGCGGCCTGGCGGCCACCGAGCACCTGCTGGCCCTCGGTCACCGCCGGATCGGCGCGATCGCCGGGCCGGGCGACTACCTGTGCAGCCGGGCCAGGATCGACGGTTACCGTTCGGCCCTGGAACGGGCCGGCCTCCCGTTCGACCCGTCGCTGGTCCGGCACGGCGACTTCTACCACGAGGGCGGCTTCATCCGGGGCGGCGAGCTGCTCGACCTGGCCACCCCGCCGACCGCCATCTTCGCCGGCAGCGACCAGCAGGCGTTCGGCGTGTACGAGGCCGCCCGCCAGCACGGGCTGCGGGTTCCTCAGGACCTCAGCGTCGTCGGGTTCGACGACCTGCCGGTGGCCCGCTGGGTGTCGCCGCCGCTGACCACCGTGCGCCAGCCGCTGGCCGAGATGGGCCGGGTTGCCGCCCACATGCTCGCCGACCTCATCGAGGGCGTCCCGTTGCGGTCCGGCCGGGTGGAGCTGTCCACCGAACTGACCGTCCGTGAATCGACCGCCGCTCCCGGGGAGGCCGCGTAGTGACCCGTCAGCTCGATGAGACCGGCATCGCCGGGATATGGCACGACCCGTCCTATCCGGTAGCCGACCGGGTTGCCGACCTGCTGGCGCGGATGACCCTGGCGGAGAAGATCGCCCAGCTCGGCAGCGTCTGGATTGGCGCCTCCGGCGACGGCGACGGGGTCGCGCCCATGCAGAACCAGTTCACCGCCGAGCTGCCGCCGCTGGACGAGCTGATCAGGCACGGGCTCGGCCAGCTCACCCGGGTGTATGGCACCCGGCCGGTGCAGCCCGCCGCCGGGGCGCGGGCGCTGGCCGGATTGCAGGCGCAGGTCATGGCGGCGAACCGGTTCGGCCTCCCGGCCGTGGCGCATGAGGAATGCCTGACCGGCTTCGCCACCTGGTCGGCCACGATCTACCCGGCGCCGCTGGCCTGGGGGGCCAGCTTCGACCCCGGCCTGGTCGGCGAGATGGCGGCCGCGATAGGCGCCGGCATGCACGCGGCCGGTGTGCACCAGGGCCTCGCGCCGGTGCTCGACGTGGCTCGCGACCCCCGCTGGGGCCGGACCGAGGAGACCATCGGCGAGGACCCGTACCTGGTCGGGACCATCGGGACGGCATACGTGACCGGCCTGCAGTCGGCCGGGGTGGACGCGACGCTGAAGCACTTCGCCGGGTACTCGGCGTCCCGGGCCGGCCGCAACATGGCGCCGGTGGCGATGGGCCGGCGGGAGTTCGCCGACGTCATCCTGCCGCCGTTCGAGATGGCCATCCGGCTCGGCGGCGCCCGGTCGGTGATGCCCTCCTACACCGACCTCGACGGCGTGCCGGCCAGCGCCGACTCCTGGCTGCTCGGCACGCTGCTGCGGGAGCGGCTCGGCTTCGACGGGCTGGTCGTCTCCGACTACTACGCGGTCCCCTTCCTGGAACTGCGGCATGCGATCGCCGGAACCCGGGCGACGGCGGCAGGCCTGGCACTGGCCGCCGGAGTGGATGTCGAACTGCCCACCGTCTGCTGTTATGGCGAGCCGCTGCGGGTGGCCGCGGCCACCCGGGACATCGCGGAGGAAATCGTGGACCGGGCCGCCGCCCGGGTGCTCCGGCAGAAGTGCGAGCTGGGCATGTTCGACCCCGGCTGGTCCCCGGTCCCCGGCTGGCCGGTGAGCGAGGACGGCCGGGCGCCCGGTCTCGACCTGGATCCGCCGGCCAGCCGCGCCCTGGCCCGGCGGCTGGCCGAGCAGTCGGTCATCCTGCTGGCCAACCCGGCCGGCGCGCTCCCGCTCACGGCGACGGCCAAGGTCGCGGTGGTGGGCCCGCTGGCCGACGACCCGCTGGCGTTCTTCGGCTGCTACGCCATGCCCCGTCATCTCGGCTCCCACCAGGAGTCCGGCGCCGGAGTGGAGGTCAGGACCGTGCTGGCCGCCATGGCGGACGAGTGGCCCGGCGTGCGTTACGCGCGCGGCTGCGACGTCCGCGGCACCGACCGGTCCGGGTTCGCCGCGGCGGCCAGCGCGGCCAGGGCGGCCGACGTCGTGGTGGCCGTGATCGGGGACGAGTCGGGGCTGTTCGGCCGGGGCACCTCCGGCGAGGGCTGCGATGCGACCGAACTGCGGCTGCCGGGAGTGCAGGAAGACCTGCTGCGGGCGCTCGCGGACACCGGCACGCCGGTGGTCGCGGTGCTCATCACCGGGCGGCCCTACGCCGTCGGCGAGGTGGCCGGACGGCTGGCCGGCCTGGTGCAGGCGTTCTTCCCCGGCGAGGAAGGCGGGGGTGCGATCGCCGGGGTGCTGTCCGGACGGGTCGTGCCCAGCGGCAAGCTGCCGATCGAACTGCCGGGCTCGGCGGCCGGGCAGCCGTCACCCTACCTGCGGCCGCCGCTGGCGGCGCGGCATCCGGCCAGCACGGTGGATCCGGCACCGTTGTTCGCGTTCGGCCACGGGCTCTCGTACACGACGTTCGGCTATGGTGGCCTGGCCATATCCGCGGCCGAGGTGGCGACCGACGGCATGGTGGACATCTCCTGTACCGTGCGTAACACCGGCTCGCGGGCCGGCGCCGAGGTGGTCCAACTCTATCTGAGCGACCCGGTGGCGCAGGTCGTCCGGCCGGCCCGCTGGCTGGCCGGGTTCACCCGGGTGGAACTGGAGCCGGGCCAGGCGCGCCGGGTCACGTTCCGGCTGCACGCCGACCGGACCGCGTTCTGCGGCCTGGCCGGCGAGCACATCGTCGAGCCCGGTGAGATCCGGGTCGCCATCGGCGGCGCGTCGGACAACCTTCCGCTGACCGGATCGTTCATCCTCACCGGACCGGTGCGTACCGTGGGTGCCGACCGTGTCCTCGACACCCCGGTAACGGTGGCCGGCCTGCCGGAGTAGCGGCAGGCCGGCCACGCCATCGCTGGTAGGTACGTCCTAGCCGGGGCATCAGCCTTCGTCCGGGCGGACCCAGATGTCCCGTTCCTGCATCAGCTCGATCTGCTTGGCGATCACCTCGCGGCGGTACTCGGCATGCTGGTACGGGGCGCGGTCGAGATACAGGTTCTTCGGGTAGACCGGCCGTTCGTAGATGAGCTGGTACTGCTCGGTGGTCAGATCCTTGATCCAGTTGTCCCATTGCGCGTTCGCCCGGAACCGGCGCAGCGCCTCGACGTCAATGGTCCCGGCGACCCAGGAGGATCCGCCGCTGTAATCGTGCCGCCCGACGATCTGGCCACGGTAGTCGATGACCGCCGAACCGCCGCCGAATGTGTCGATCGGAATACCGGAATCCGCGTTCAGGTAATATGTGCCGACGTTGCACGCGATCAGGTACATGTTGTTGTCCAGGGCGCGTGCCCGGTTCTGCACCTCGAACAGGCCGTTGCCCACGTGCGGGTGCGGGTAGGGGCCGCGGTAGACCACCTCCGCGCCGTTCATCGCCAGCCCGCGCGCATTCTCCGGATAGGATCCCTCGTTGGCCATGAGGAAGCCGAGGCGGCCGATCTCGGTGTCCGCGACCGGGTAGAACGCGTCCAGGTTCCGGCCGTACAGCTCGATCCACCGGTCCCATACGTTGTGCGGCGTCACCGAGTGCTCCACCGGCAGCAATGGCACCACCTTGTGATGCCGGAGAATCACCTCGCCGCCGGGCGAAAGGATGAAGCCGACGTTGAAGAAACGCCCGGGAAACTCCGGGTGCCGGGCCTTCGCCTGGGCCATCAGGAAGACGTTCCACTGCCGGGCCAGCGCGCCGAGATAGTCCGTCTCCGGGCCCGGAATGTCGATCGCGCACTCCCGGGCGAATTCCTCGTGATCGAGGTCGAGCACCTCGTCGTTGAAACCCTGGAGGGCACCTTCCGGAACCGCGATCAGCCGCACCGGCAAATCCAGGCTGGACAGCCACGACGCCGCCTTGATCAGGTGCGAGAGGTGGTCGAGATTGACCTGGATCTCGTCGCGATGGCGGATGCCACGCATGGTAGGCACCAGGCCGAGTGCCTGATAGGGCTCGATCATCGCTCATCCCTTCCGATCTGGCTGCCGGTGCTGCGGCGCCGGGTCCGGGCCGCCGGAACATAGGGTTTTCCCCGACGCGACGGCCGGGCCGCCCGGGCCATGCTGGCAAGCATGTCAGTGCCGGGTATGCGTGACGACCAGGATCTGGAGTTGCAGGTCACGGAGTGCCTGCTGCCGGGTCTGTCGCGGGCCACCGCGGATGCCCTGGGACGGCGCGTCAGGCTGGAGCTGACGCGGCCGGCGGGTTGCCGTGTCTCGTTCGTCGGCTCGCTGCTGATGCCTGCGGACGAGGTTCTGCTGTTCCTGTTCACCGGGGCGCAGGCCGAGGTCCGCGCGGTGAGCGAGCGGGCCGGCCTGCCGTTCGAGCGCATTCTCGCCTGCCTCGGGATCGGCTGGCAGGAAACCCGCCCACCCGGCCGCTGACACCGGCAAACCGCTACGACCCCAGCGGAGGGGAACGATGACACGACTGCACAGCAAACGGCAATGCCTGCTGGCCGGCGGTATAGCCCTGACGGCGGCCCTGGCCGCATGCGGTGGCAACCCGGCACCGAAGGCGAGCACGCCGCCGAGCGCGGCTCCCAGCAGCAGCGCCCCGGCGGGCAGCGGGCCGGCCACGACACCGGCGGCGGCCGACGTCTCAAGCAGCATGTCAGGAACCTGGTCGGGGCAATACGGGGGCGCCTATCAGGGCACGTTCAAGCTGACCTGGCAGCAGAAGGGCTCCCGCCTCAGTGGCTCCATCACGCTCTCGAATCCCGGCGGCACGCTCCCCATCCACGGAAGGGTGAATGGCTCGGCCATCAGCTTCGGCACGGTCGGCGGCCAGGCCATCACCTACACGGGCTCCGTCTCCGGCACGTCGATGTCGGGCAGCTACCGCGTCGTGGCGCCCGGCGGCTCGGCCGGAGGTACCTGGAGCGCCACCAAGTCCGGCTGACCGGCGAGCGCGGGCCGGCGTCTCGCCCCGCTTCCAGGTGCTGAAAATTTACGGTTCACTGAGCGTTGTGCAAACCGCATCGCGAGTGCGGGCCCGGCGGGTCTGCGCGAGTGACCGGGCCGGTCAGCGGCACAACAGCCAGGCAGGAAATTTCGCATGACGGACACTGTCCGCCATCGGTCTCGTATCCGCCATACGGTCTTACCTTCGTAAAATTTTCCTCTGGTTTTCAGCGCCATATCACGCCGGCGGCGGGATCGGTCACGTTGAGGTGTTCCTGGACGCGGGCCAGGTGCAGGCGCATCGCCTCGACGGCGAGGCTGGAGTCGCGGGCGCGCAGGGCGTCGACGATCGCCCGGTGGTCGGCCTGGTATTGGCCGCGGCGTTCGGCCGAGGCGCTGCGGCGCTTCAGGTCGCCCCAGACCTGGCCGTGCCTGGCCTGCTCGATGGCCCGGTAGAGCGCGACGAGCAGCGGGCTGTGGCTGGCCGCCATGATGCAGCGGTGCAGGGCCAGGTCCCAGGTCTCGAATTCTTCGAAGCTGGCGGCCCGGTCGCCGCCGGCCAGGCATCGCTGCATTTCCTCCAGGTCTGCCGCGGTGGCCCAGGCTACGACCAGGGACATGGCCGGGGGTTCCAGGAGGCGGCGGATCGTCATCACGTCGGCGGGGGCGAAGTCCGCCGCCGCGGGCTGGGATTCCGGCCCGGAAAGCGCCGCCGCGGCGGCCCAGGCCGGGTGCGGGCTATCGCCGTCGCGCCGGTTCGGTGCCGCCGCACCAGGGATGTCGCGCAGGAACGTGCCGCGGCCGACCTCGCGGGAGATGTGCCCCTGGGCTTCGAGAATGGCCAGGGCGTGCCGCACGGACGAGCGGGTCACACCCAGGTCGACGCTGAGCTGGCGCTCGGTCGGCAGGCGGCCGCCGACCCGCAGGCCGGCCTGCCGCGACCGGTCCAGGATGACCTCGGCCAGCCGCTGGCCACGTTCGGCGTGTGAGTTCGCGCCGGGCCGTCCGGCCGCCGCATCGTTCTGTGCTGCCGTTGCTGCCATCCAAACCTCTGCTCCCGATACTCCCCGTCCGCGAATCGACCAATCCTACCAATTTCCGCCGAAGGATGACGCGATTGTCATGAAGGGCCGGGATCACCTCCCTTGACCTGGTTTCGGCTGCCTGCCTATGCTCAACCAATCGGTTAGGTTCAACCAATATGGTCATTTGTACCACCAGACTCCGGAGGTTCGCCGATGAGGCTCGCGACCATGGTCACGCCGCGCGGACTGCGCCTGCACGTCAAGGCGCGCTCGGGCTACGCCGACGTGGCTGACGGCACGGGCGACCCGGCACTGTCCAGCCTGCGTGGCCTCCTTGAGGCCGGGGCGGACGGCATGGAGGCCGCACGCGGGCTGGTGGATTCCGAGGGCGCCGAGTTCGGGCCGGCCGGGTTCGGGCCGGCGGTGCCCGAGCCGCGGCGCATCCTGTGCCTGGGCGTGAACTACCGTGAGCACGCGATCGAGGGCGGCCGGGACGTCCCGGCCTGGCCGGAAGCCTTCGTCCGTGGTGAGGGCAGCGCGATCGGGCCCTACGCCGACCTGGTCAGGCCGGCTCTCACCAGCCGGTTCGACTTCGAGGGCGAACTGGGGCTGGTGATCGGCGAGGGCGGCCGGTACCTCGCGGCGGACAAGGCGATGGACGCGATCGCCGGGTACGTCGTGCTCAACGACGCCACGGCCCGGGACTGGCAGCGGGCCTCGACCCAGTGGACCGGCGGGAAGAACTTCGAGGGCAGCATGCCCATCGGGCCCGAACTGGTCACGGCCGATGAAGCCGACGTGTCGGACGTGGCCCTCACCACGAGGCTGAACGGCGAGGTCATGCAGTCGGCCCGCACCTCGCAGATGATCGTCGGCATTCCATCCGCCATCGAGTTCTTCTCCTCGTTCACCCGGCTGCGGCCGGGCGACGTGATCGCCACCGGCACCCCCGGTGGCGTCGGCTTCGCCCGGCAGCCCCCGGTGTGGCTGCTGCCGGGTGACGTCATCGAGGTCGCCATCGAGGGCGTCGGCACGATCCGCAACCGGGTGGTGGCCGAGGACGCCGACCTGAGCGACTGGAAGTGGCGGCCACCGGGGTCCACCGCAGTCGGTATCTGAGCTTATGAATGTTATTCAAAACATCCCCAACTGGGAAAGTTTCCGCTGGTCAGGACCCTGAAGAAAAATACGTGTTTTGAATGATATTCATTGGAGGCGACAGGATGTTCAGGGCTACCGAACCCACGGGGCGCACCCCGGGAATCCCGGCCGGCCGAAGCCGTGGCTGGACGGCGGCGATAGCGGCCGTCGCGCTCACCGGCGGACTGGCCGCCTGCAGCAGCACCCCCTCCGGCGGCGGGACCGGCTCCGGGGCCCTCGTGTTCGCTGACGTCGCGCCGTTCAGCGGGCCCGATGCGGCCCTGGGGCCCACTTATCTGGTCTCCTGCGAGGGCACGGTCAACGCGATCAACAAGGCCGGTGGTGTGCTCGGCCACACGGTGAGCTGCACCTCGGCCGACACCAGGGGTGACCCGGCCGACGCCGTGCCCGCGGTGGGCAGCATGCTCAGCCGCACGCACAACCTGGCGCTGGTCATCGGCTGCACGTCGGACGAGGCGTCCGCGGTCGTCCCGATCATCAACAGCCACAAGACCGTGATGTTCTGCATGACCGGCCAGTCCGAGTTCGACCACGTGCACTACCCGTACTTCTACCGGCTGGTGCCGCCGGACCTCGCGGAGTCCTACGCGATGACGGTCATCGCCAAGAACCTCGGCTATACCAAGATCGCGCTGGCGTTCGGGAACGACATCGGGTCGCAGACGTTCGTGCAGCCTGCCCTGCGGGCGATTGCCAAGGACGGCATGACGGTCGTGGCGAACGAGACGCTGGACCTGAACGCCACGACGTTCCGCACCGAGGCGGAGAAGATCGTGCTGGCCCACCCGGACGCCATCATGACCGAGGCGCTCGGCTCCGCCGACGCGACCCTGTTCTCCGAGATCAAGCAGCTCAACGGCGGCAAGATGATCCCGGTCATCGGCACCTCGGCGGCCATCTCGCCGGCCTTCTTCCAGGCCGCGGCGCGCGCGGTCGGGGCGTCGGCGTTCGCGGCGGCCTTCCACGCCGACAACCTGGTCACCGCGACCAGCGGGCCTGCCTACCAGGCCTTCACCCAGGCGCTGCTCGCGGTCAAGGGCAAGGTCGCCAACGCCCAGACCGGTGACTTCAGCACCTACTTCACCGCGCCGGGCGCCGTGCACCTGTACGACGGCATGAACCTGGCCGCGCTCGCGATGATCGCGGCGGGCAGCACCGAGACCGCGAAATGGCAGCCGTACATCACCACCATCGGTGACGGCGTGCCCGGGGCGGTGGTGGTCAACTCGTTCGCTCAGGGCGCCAGGGAGCTCAAAGCCGGCAAGAAGATCCGCTACATCGGGCCGGGCGGGCCGACCAGCTTCGACTCATTCCACGACTCCCCCGGCATCTTCCAGATCGACACCTACAGCCCGTCCGGCGCCGTGCAGGTGTCGGGCAACATCAGCGCCGCACAGCTTCGCGCGGTCGGCGGATGACCGTCTTTCTGGCCTCGGCCGGATTCGGGCTGATCACCGCCGCGGTCCTTGCCGTCGCGGCGGTGGGGTTCACACTGCAATTCGCCGTGACCGACGTGCTCAACCTGGCGTTCGCCGCGGTCATGACGGCCGGCGCGTTCGTGGCCTACTGGATCAACCAGCTCGGCGTGTCCATCTGGCTGGGGCTGGTCGTTGCCATGGCCGCCTGCTCGGCGCTGTCCGTGGTGCTCAACCTCGTCGTGTACTCGCCGTTCCAGCGGCGCGGGTCGTCGCCGATCACGATCGTGATCGTGTCGCTGGGCATGGCGCTCATCATCGAGTTCGGCATCGAGGCGATCGTCGGCGGGGTCAACGTGTCGTACACGATGAGCCAGGGGCACACGTTCCACCTCGGCGGCCTCATCCTCACCAGCGTGCAGCTCGTCATCATCGCGATCAGCGTCGTGGTGATGGCCTTCGCCCATGTCCTGCTCCGTTACACCAAGCTGGGCAAGGCCATGCGGGCCACCGCGGCCAACCGTTCGCTGGCCCGCAACTGCGGCATCAGGACCGACCGGGTCATCACCACGACCTGGGCGCTGACCGGTGCGCTGTGCGGGCTGGCCGGGACGGTGTTCGCCATCGACATCGGCAGCTTCGGCCCGGCCAGCACCGACCTGTTCGTGGTGCTGATCCTGGCCGCGGTCTTCCTCGGCGGGCCGGGGCACGCCTACGGAGCCATGCTCGGCGCGCTGCTGATCGGCGTGGCAACCGAGGTCAGCGCGGCCTACATCCCGCCCGACTACAAGTACGTGGTCGCCTTCGCCGCACTGCTGGCCATGCTCGCCGTGCGGCCGTCCGGGTTGTTGGGCGCGCGAGCCTGAGACCCCTTCAACGATCATGAAAACCAGGACCCGGTTTGCGGCAGTCAGCGGCCGGCGGCGAATTTTGAAAGGGTCTTAAGGAGCCTGATGACCTACCTGATCACGCTGCTGGTGTACGGCGCGGTGGACGTCATCGCGTGCCTGGGGCTGAGCCAGCAGTTCGGCGTGGCCGGCGTCACGAACTTCGGTTTCATCATCTTCCAGGCGGCCGGGGCCTATGTGGCGGCGATCCTGGCGCTGCCCCCGGACACGGCCAACGGTGGGTTCCAGCACTATATCGGCGGCTGGAACCTGCCGTTCCCGCTGCCGTGGCTCGGCGCGGCCGTGGCGGGCGCCCTGCTGGCGTTGCCGTTCACGTTCCTGGTCGGGCGGCGGCTGCGTGGCGACTTCGCCGCGGTGGGGCTGCTGGTTACCGCGGTGCTGCTGAACCTGCTGGTGATGAACTACGTGCCGCTGTTCAACGGGGACGCCGGCGTCGCGATCGTGCCGGCGCCGCTGCAGTCCCAGGTGATGACCACGACGTCGACCGCGTACCAGTGGTCGTTCGCCGCCGGTGTCATCGTCCTGGCCGGGGCCATCTACTGGCTGGTGCGGCGGATCACCGAATCGCCCTACGGGCGGACGCTGCGGGCGATGCGGGACAACGACAAGGTGGCCGACTCACTGGGCAAGAACCTGCTGTCACTGCGGACCGGGGTGCTGGTGCTCGGCGGGGCGATCGCGGGCCTGTCCGGCGGGGTGCTTGTCAGCTTCATCAGCGTCTGGTCACCGGCCGCGTGGACCTACGCGGAGACCATCGTGCTGTTCGCCGCCGTCATCATCGGCGGGCGCGGCAACCACCTTGGCGCGGTGCTCGGCGCGATCATCGTCCCGGTCGGCTTCGAGGAATCCACCCGGCTGATCACCAACGCCAACCCGGGCCTGCCGCCCAACCTGCTGCCCTCGGTGCAGTGGGTGGCGATCGGGCTGCTGATCGCGCTGTTCCTGTGGCTGCGGCCGCAGGGAATCCTGCCGGAGCGACGGCGGGTGACCGAGCTGCCGGTGAAGTCCGCCGAGCGTGCTGCGCCGCAGCCGGTTGCCGCCGAGGGCTCCGGCGACGGGATCATCTTGCAAGCGACGGACCTGAGCCGGGACTTCGGCGGCGTGCACGCGGTCAGCGGCGTCTGCCTGTCCGTGCGGCGGGGCACGGTCACCGGCCTCATCGGGCCGAACGGGGCGGGCAAGTCGACGCTGCTCTCCCTGCTCGCCGGGACCGAGCGCGTGTCGGCGGGCCAGGTGTTCTACCAGGGCGCCGACGTGACCGGGCTACCCGCCTTCCGGCGCGCCCGGCTGGGCCTGGTGCGGACGTTCCAGCTCGCCAGCGAGTTCCGGCGGCTGACGGTCATGGAGAACCTGCTGTCCGCGGCCCCGGGCAACCGGGGCGAGACGATGCGCGGCGCGTTCGCCGGGCGGCGCTACTGGCGCGGCGACGAGGCGGCGGCGGTGGCCAGGGCGGCCGGCATCCTGGAGCGGTTCGGCCTGACGGCGCTGGCCAACGAGTACGCCGGGAACCTCAGCGGCGGACAGCGCAGGCTGGTCGAGATCATGCGCGCACTGATGACCGGCCCGGCAATGCTGCTGCTGGACGAGCCGATGGCAGGCGTCCATCCCGAGCTGGCCCGGCGCATCGGGAACCTGCTGGCAGAGCTGGCTCACGATGGCATGACCGTGCTGATCGTCGAGCATGAGCTGGCCATCATGGACGAGTTCTGCGATCCGGTCATCGTGATGGCGGAGGGCTCGGTGCTGGCCGAGGGCACGATGGCGCAGTTGCGGGAGCGGACCGAGGTCGTGGAGGCCTACCTTGTCGGCTGAGCAGCCGGTGTCCCAGCCGGCCGCGGGGCAGCCGATCACCGCGGAGGATGTCACCGCGGGCTATGGTGGCGACCCGGTGATCCGGGGGATCTCGGTGCGGGCCGGCCCCGGTCAGGTCGTCTCCATCGTGGGCCCCAACGGGTCGGGCAAGAGCACCCTGCTCAAGAGCATGGTCGGCGTCGTGCGGGTCAGCGGCGGCCGGGTCCTGCTGGGCGATCGCGCCATCACCAACCTCGCGCCCGAAGAGGTGGCCCGGGCCGGCGTCGGCTACGTGCCACAGGTGGACGACGTGTTCGGCCCGCTCACCGTCAGGGAGAACCTGGAGATGGGCGGCTACCTGCTGGCCCGGCGCGATGTCGCGGGGCGGATCGAGCGCGTGTTCAGCGTGTTCCCCCGGCTGGCCACCATGGCGCGCCGCCCGGCGGGCAAGCTCAGCGGCGGCGAGCGAAAAATGCTGGCGATGGGCCGGGTGCTGATGCTGGAGCCCGCGGTGTTCCTGCTGGACGAGCCGACGGCAAACCTCGCGCCCGCCATCGCCCGGTCCCTGCTCAGCGAGCACGTCCGCCGCCTCGCCGAACGCGGCGCGGCGGTGCTGATCGTGGAGCAGCGGGCCAAGGCGGTGCTGGCCATCTCGGACCGGACCTATGTACTCGGCGGCGGCGAACTCAAGATGGAGGGAACCCCGGCCGAACTGTCGAACAGCCCGGAGTTCGTCGACTCCTTCCTGGGCGGCGGCCGCGGCCGCGCCGTCCCATCCAGCGAGACGTGACGCGGCCCAGGTAGCGGTACCGTTCAGTTCATCCCCCGGGTGGGATTGCAGCCCTTTCGCCGGCCCGCACGGTGTACGTCTGCCCGGTGACGGCGGATCATTGGGAACGAGCCGCGTCCGCGGCCGGTGCCGGCCGCGAAGTTGTGCTCAGGTTGCCGGGCGGGCTGATCTGCGGGATTGACCATGGGCGCTGATGAACGGTACTCGCCGATACCTCAGTTGCGCCTCGATGACCTGCTGGCCGAGCTCCAGGCCAGGCTGCAGAATGTGCTCGATACGCGGGACCGTAGCCACGCCCTGCTGGAGGCGGTGGTCGCCGTGGGCACCAACCTCGACCTCGAAGTGGTGCTCCGGCAGATCGTCGAGGCTGCCGTCCGGCTCATCGGCTGCCGTTACGGTGCGCTGGGCGTGATTGGCGAGGGCGGCACGCTGGCCGAGTTCGTTCCGGCCGGGCTGGATGAATCCGAGATCGCCGGGATCGATCACTGGCCGGAGGGCCGCGGCCTGCTCGGCGAGCTGATCACCAACCCCCGGCCGCTGCGGCTGCCTGACATGGCAGCCGATCCTCGCTCGGCCGGGTTCCCGTCCGGCCATCCGCCGATGGGATCCTTCCTCGGGACACCGATACGGATCCGGGACGAGGTCTACGGCAACCTCTACCTGACCGAGAAGCAAGGCCACGCCGAGTTCGGCGAGGACGACGAGATCCTGCTCGTCACGCTGGCGTCGGCGGCCGGGGTGGCGATCGAGAACGCCCGGCTGTACGCGGAGGCGCAAAGGCAGCAGCAGTGGCTGCGGGCCAACGCGGAGGTGACCCGGCGGCTGCTGTCCGATGACGAGCCGCGCGATGTGCTGGCCCTGGTCACCAGGCTGGCGCTGGAGATGTCCGGAGCGGACCTGGTGGTGCTGGCGTTGCCGGTGGGCAGCCGCGATCAGCTGGTGATCGAGCACGCGGTCGGCGCCGGGGCGGACGAGACGCTGGGACTGGTGCTCCCGGCCGGTGGATCGGCGTCCGGGATCGTGATGGCCACCGGCAAGCCGCTGGCGGTGGAGAAATTCAGCACCGACAACCGGGTTGCCTCGGTGGCCCGCGAGCACATGCCGCTCGGCCCCGCGGTGTTCGTCCCGCTGGGCGCGCCCGGCGATGTGCGCGGGGTGCTGACGGCGGGCAGGCGCAAGGGCTCCCTCCCGCTGTCCCCGCCCGCGGTGGAAATGCTGATCATGTTCGCGGCACAGGCAGGCATCGGGCTCGAACTGGCCGGCCACCGCAGGGACACACAGCGGTTCGCGCTGTTCGAGGACCGGGACCGGATCGGCCGCGATCTGCACGACCGGGTGATCCAGCGGCTGTTCGCCACCGGCATGTCGCTGCAGGGAAGCACCGGCCTGATCGCGAATGCGCAGGCTGCCAGCCGGGTCCGGCAGGCGGTGGACGCACTGGACGAGACGATCAGGGACATCAGGTCAGCGATCTTCACCCTGCAGTCGCGCCCGCAGGGCGGCGCGGCCGGGGTGCGCACCGCGGTACTGGAGATCGTTGCGGAGATGACCGAGCCGCTGGGCTTCAGGCCTGCCGTGCGGATGGACGAGCGGCTCGACACCGTGGTGCCAGCTGAGATCGCCGATCACCTGCTGGCCGCGCTGCGCGAGGGCCTGTCCAACGTGGCCAGGCACGCCGGCGCCGGCAAGGTCTTCGTCGCGGTCGCGGCCGGCCCGGACCTGGTGCTCACCATCCGGGACGACGGCCGGGGCATGGCGCAGACGACGCGCCGAAGCGGCCTGGCAAACCTCGGCGAACGCGCCGGGCGCCTGGGCGGAACGCTGTCGTTCGGCGCTGCCGCTGACGGTGGCACCGAACTGCAATGGCGGGTACCGCTGCCCGGGGCAGCCACCAGGACGGCTGGCACGCCGTTGTCTCAGTGATCCGGCGCGTCCAGTGCCTGAGCCTCTTCCTCGGCGAACAGACGGGCGGCGTAGGCGGCGGCCTGGGTCCTGCGTTCCATGCCCAGCTTGGTGAACAGCGCCGAAATGTAGTTCTTCACCGTCTTCTCGGCCAGGTACATCCGGTCGCCGATCTGCCGGTTGGTCAGCCCCTCCCCGATCAGCTCCAAAATCCGCCGCTCCTGCGCGGTCAGCTCAGCCAGCGGATCGGATCGC